>Ga0123352_10020242_pt1 | contig 10601 bp, 6 predicted proteins | sample TergutLab28metaG_FD_89700 | JGI IMG/M metagenome (GOLD analysis project Ga0123352, IMG submission 89700) | Labiotermes labralis P1 segment gut microbial communities from Petit-Saut dam, French Guiana - Lab288 P1 | ecosystem: Host-associated > Arthropoda: Insects > Digestive system > Gut ... | reverse complement strand
CTTGATTTTAAGCTTTCGCCGTGTCCTGTATGTAATATGTTTTCTTTTGGGTAATTCCCCGGCGTCACAAAGCTAATAGCCGACGTTTCGGAACCCTCTATCGGTTCCATCTTCATAGGCAGGTGGATGAAGTACTTCATCCACCTGCCTATGAAGATGAAACCGATAGAGGGTTCCGAAACGTCGGCTATTAGCTTTGTGACGCCGGGGAATTACCCAAAAGAAAACATATTACAACCCAGTACTTCTATGGAACTAATCAAGCGAAATACATTATAACAGGCGAAACATCCGTACGTCCTCTGACTTGTAGGTAGGTAGGCAGGTGCGCACCGGACGGCCACGTTACAGAGTGTGACGATACCAGATGCTGTACAATACAATTTGGCCTCCTGATGATGGGCACAACAGCGCTCGAAACATGTAGAGGAATATAACAAACTTATTAAAAAACAAGAATTTTTGCATTAATTTGGTCAATTGCTAAGATTGTACTGATGTAGGGAATATAAAATTTGAGTTTCATCGACTACAGATGTTAAAATTAGTTTTATAAAAACTACCCGGAACTTTGCCGCTAGCTGCACTTTTGCGAACTCAGCGCAGCGAAGACAGTTCACTGTACTATGGAAAATGATCGAGTTCGAAGATTTGCCAGTTCGTTACACCTTAACCATATGTTAGAGTCTACAGTGACGTTACAAGGTTTGTTAAACTTTTAAGAATGTATGACACATCAGTCCACCTCTCTATATGCACCTGCTCTAAGGAAACTCGCCCATGCTCTATTAAAATGACTCGCCTACTTTGATTGCTGCTGGCTGTTACGTACTTCTACGTTGAAGAAAACTGTTATATTGTGCATACTGTATTGAACCAGTGTAAAGCAGCGACTGAGATGCTGTCATACTACAGTTGTCTTCTGTTTATACAAGGTGAGTCGTGTTGACTGGATTAGAAATTTTATAAAACCCTGAGCCGAGCAAGTTTGGATATTATTTAGGTTAATTTTATTGAGTTTAAATTCCAAATTGCCCCGCGAATATATATATATATATATATATATATATATATGAGGTGAGACAATTATTTAAATTGATTAGTCTGGATATTGTTTAGACATTGAACATATTTGTAAATTAACTAAATTGCTATTTTGGCTTCCTTTTATTTATTAGAATTAGTATTTTAGAATATATTTTTAGAATTGAGATAAATGGAATCATTTTTTAGACGGCTTTACATTACCCTTGAATCCCGAGTAATTATACAGAGTAGTTAGAATGAATTAATTGTCAATAATATGCTAAGATTATTGACATGGTGGCAGCATTACCCTAGGAATTAAGAAGTGAACTATCAACCTTATAACAAGTAGCGTCCACCCGCGGACGGACTAGTAGGGAACAGGCTACCAGGGTTTAGACACTACACTGACATGCACGGTCAGCAAAACTTCAAAGAAATACGTTACGTTATTGTGCGGACGGAACATCGCACTGCAGAAAAACACTGTTGATGTAATAACTCACGGCGATACGCAAGAAATAATATCGTCAACTGTGGAAATTATTTGTGCCTATCACACGAGTACGCCTGTGCGGGTCGCCTTAATCCTGATACCTGCAGAGGAGTTCAGCACGTGACGTTCTGAAATACGACGTCCAGTATGTGGAATCGACGCACCAACGTTTCGACAAAACATGCTCCTTCTATCATTGTTATACCTGGAAGCTGTGGGCAGCAGTCCTCCAGAATCTTGGTGCCTATATACCAAAACACACGGCTTCATATCCCAGAAATACCGTAATCTTGAAACTCAATTTCAAACCTCACGTAAGATGTATTTCCTAATTACTCTTTAAAAGCACTAATGACATCTCACTCTTAACAGTGCCAAGCCCAGCGGTAGTTACAGATAGCATCCGCTGTAACGTTAGGAATCTCGGCAGTTTGCCCCACAAATTATTCTCGGGTTCCACATTACTCTCACAATAAATACCTGTTCATCTCGTTACACAACCAACTGTTTAGTTATTACAATGGTTACAGACTTATGCCTGTGCGGTATAACTGAATTTCTAGGCATACTACTTACTGGCATGTCAGTCTTCAGTAAGCTAATTTCTATTTTCAGATCGAAAAGTTTAAAACTCGTGTACGAAATAATACAAGTTAAGGCACAATCAAGAGCAGCAAGAGATAATGATTCCCCGACTTACAGTGCTACTTCATCCGAATTTTAAGCTCTTGATACAGGCTACGGACAGCGTGTAAGGTATCGCTGCATTAATCCATAAAAAAAAAAACCAGCACTGATTACGGAGAGCGGTTTAATCGTTCAATCCCCTAGCCCGTGAGTTGCCTTATGACGTGAAAATAATAAAAACACAGGTGGAGTTATCAGCATTCATATCAGCATTACAGCTGAATTGTTATTCTTTTGTGACGCAACAACCCAGGTCGGACCTACGTCGCCTCGTTGTTGATTTTGCTAGAAAAACACACACATACACACACGCACGCACGCACACACACAACACAACACACACAACACACAACGCACAACACAACACAACACAACACACACACACAACACACACACACAACACACACACGCACGCACGCACACACACAACACAACACACAGAACACGCAACACAACACACAACGCACAACACAACACAACACAACAAACACACACACACACAACACAACACACACACGCACGCACGCGCGCGGTAGGGCTTCTCTGTACGGATGATCAGCTCGTCGCAGAGGCCGCTACCTGCAAAGCACTCAACAAACAAAAACATCCATGACCTCAGAGGGATTCTTATCAGCGAAGGCCTTACGTGGTTACGAAGGCCTTACTATTTGAGTAGGGTTTATATCTTCGGAAAATTAGGGACAAGAAGCAAAGAACGGATGTCGGGAAATATTCCTTTGTAAATAGGACCATTAAAAGCTGGAACCAACTACCTGCAGAAGCGTTAGGGACTTGCCCTTGCAATCCCGTGTAACACACTACTGAACAAGAAGGCACAAGCACCCTTTGAAACACAAAAATTCCGCTCTGAGACGCAAATAAATTCTTTTTTTTTCACATAACTGTATTTAATCTCATGTTCACTGAAGTATTTCCGCGATGTGAAACCCCTGATGGGTTAAAGCAAGCCTTCAAAAAGCACCCCACAGTTTTCAAATATAGGGAGAAAGTTCTCTTCTTTACAAAAGGCTGTGGGACCACCCCCCCCCTTCTTATGTTGGAATGTGGATGGAAAGGTTCATTAATTACTATAAATCCTAAATGAATCCCAACAGTTATACTTGTTATTTTATTTAAAAGCAGAAGTTTTTGGCATTCACCAAGCGAGTTCCAAGAAATTGTGACGCAGGTTTCTTTAATATTGAGATAACGTGGAAAAAAATGGTACGGCCGGACAGACAATATGACAGGGTACATGCGCATTGCATGCTGGATAACTAAGGCTACAAGCACACACTCTGGGTATGTAACACTTACTGCTTTTCCACGGCAACAATGGTTACGCGAACGCGCCTCAATGTTACGTTATATGTGCATCGCCTGTCTTGTTGACCTTGTTTTGCAAGCACAATACCTTCACAACAGTAACGATTATGGACTATCTGCTGGTTAGGTAAATTGGTTCCATAGAAACTTGACCATCTATTACTCTGGAGCTCTGATAATGCCCTACACTGTGAAACACGGATCAATTACGGGGCAAGTAATTTTGAACGTTTTCATTAATGACCCATGTAACACAGTCCGATTTTCGATCTTCTTTTTTCTGGCGACAAAAAAAAATTTCGAGACATAAAGCCTCCCCATGATAAGAAAATTTCTTACATCAGTTTGATACTGGCGTCCGGTGCACCACCGCTGACTTAAGCACTTACAAGACAAGATTTATTCCCCTTTCAAGAAACAAATAACTTGCTCGGATTTAAGTACAAACTGTGACAGCCTTGTGTTATACACAGTACTGAATTACACCAGTGTTTTAGATTACTTGAAATTTCATACCGATGTATTAGAAGGGCCCCCTAGGTGCCGCTTTCCTTACTGAATACATTGGACTAAAAATCGGCCCTGCCATTTTAAAACTGTCGGTCTTCCTGTCCTCACACATTTTACTTCCATTAATTTTGGTCCTCAGCGTCGTCACTGTCCTGCTAGATACCGCCAGTCACTGGTGCAGGTATTCGTATATTCAGGCAAAACTTGATTTGACTTGACTGTACTAATGATAAGTTACAAAGAATTTAGCTGGTCATATTGCCACTATCATTGACACTCCCCTTTGTGTAAGTTAAACTGTTGCTAGTTGCTTATTATTAAAATTAATATTATTTTTATTCCAGTTTTTCACTCGATAACGCAAGGTATACTGTCCGTGAACCTGGGTCAAATTATATTGATTATTATTACCACCACCATCATCATCACCATCATCACTTACAATCCCAGGTTCTTTTCACTGATAATTACACTATGGAACCAACAGTGTACCTCACCACTGAGGTTTCAATTTCCAGACTGCAGCACGTTCCTTATTCTGTCTAATGTTTCTAGTGTAGTTGTATTTTTTTAATGCAAAGAGTTTTTGCGTGCTTTCCTGGTATTGCGAGTATTTTCAAATATAGTTTTAGCTTTTTAGTAACAATTCTTATAGTCCCAATAATTATTGGAATAACAAAGCATTGCAGTGGGCCCGGTAGCTCAGTCGGTATAGCGACTGACTACGGGATGGACGGTCCCTGATCGAATCCCGGTGGGGACGAGATTTTCCGCCTGTCCAGACCGGGCTTGGGGCCCACCCAGCCTCCTGTAAAATGAGTACCGGGTCTTTCCAGGAGGTAGAGACGGCCGGGGCGTGGGGCTGAACCCCCATCCCCATCTAGTGCCGAGGTCCTAGAAAGAGTAGAGCTATACCTCTACTCACCACAAGGGCCTTCGTGGCCTATAAAAAAGGGCGAAAGCTACCTACAAAACATTTCACGTTCCACGTTCGTTGAATTTCTACACTCAAATTTTTATACTCGAGTTCCTTTTCATCCTCCTTTTGCACTGCATTCCTACCTCATGCTATTGCTATATCCATCAATAGGAAAGATTCATTTTTTATTTTAAAAATTACTATGACTAGCTTATTTGCAAAACCTGATTGTACACCTCGGCTCCAAAGTGATGCTATTATTATTATTATTATTATTTATCAATCACATTTCATGTTACTGTGGTGATGTATTATCTACTGATATCCTTCTCAAAACATTAGTATGAACTACGTACATTTATATAAGTCTGTGTTATTTAGCTTCTGCTTTTGATGGCATTATTGTAATACCTTACTTCTCATTTTTCTTGTATTTGTTATTAATTTAACTTTTATGATATCAGTCATGCTGTTTGTCACTTGATGCGATTATTTCTTAATCCCTCTTTTTTACGTGTTTTCCTTTGTGTGTTGTTATTTGACGTATTTGTTTCATTTTCCTGTGCTGTCTATGTAAATGTCTGCGTCAATACCCTAATAATAAAGGACTAAATTAAATTATTATCCTGCTACCTTCGGCCTGGTATTTTAAATGGAAGTCTTGCAATACGTTTTTCCAGTAGAACATTGCTTTCTACAATGCACAAATTTATTGTTCGCAACAGGGATGAAAGAACATCGAATAGAAGATTTTGAAACCTCTTACAAAAACCGCCAGTCGGAAAACCGAAAGAAGATGGGGTAATAACAAAATAAGTAAAGAGGCAAATCTGTCTCTATACACGCTACGAAAACATACAGGGGGAAGTGAAGGTGTAGCTCCACTCATTCTCAACTTCGGCACTATACGGAGGTACGTGTAAAGCCTGGCACAGCTCCAGGTACCAGCCGAGTTATCGAAAGAGTGCTTCTGAGAGTAGCCTGTAAGGATTAGATTTCAACGCAAAAGTTCAAAATCGTGTTTAGTGGCAGTCTTTGGCATCATTAGTGAAGCATCATCGGTTCTGACTCTGACAGAAATACGAGCACAGTTACCAACAAGAGTTCAGGTCATTTAGGCAGATACTTTATGCACAATGAAGAGGTAGAAAATCGAAAGGTAAACGTGGTGGCCTATTTCAAGTTATTGCCTTAGCATTCGAGATTAAAGAATGATCAGTGCTAATCCCTCGATAAGAACAGCCGACAGCGCGGCCAAGATTTTCTCCAACTTTTCTCAGCTGATGTACCGTTGGGTCTAAAACCACACTTCACCTACCTCGCTTTTCAATGTCAACTTACCATTTGGATCTAAGTGTGTGTTACTGCACGTTTCTTGAAAACACAACAAGGTACAAACACTTTTTCATTAAAGAAACTTCACTCGTTTGTTACATACCCACAGATTACTGTAAAATGTGAAGCCCTCAAGACGCTGAAGGCTTTTGTATCTGTAACTGACAATGTACGAAACAATGTACATATTGTGTACTCGCTTAAGACATTTCATGTATCCGACTTCAGAAGAGCTGGTGTAGAGCTGTACCGCAGTATGGTTGGGTCGGACTATGAATACCAGGGTACTTAAGTACGTGAAGTATGTGGAGATAAGTGGGTCCGTGTCACCACGGCATGGCGCGTCCTCATATTGGGGATGGAGGAACAGCCTCCTATATGGAGGGTAGCTGTGAATAAGCACTCGCGGACAGCAGACAAGGGGCGGTCCTCCAGCTTGGAGGTTGAGCGAGGTGCTAACAACTCCTCACCGTGAAGAGGTACCTTGTTAAGAAATACACACAGATAACACTTGTGAATGCGGTAATGAACCTCCGGGTTCCATAAAATGCGGGGGATTTTTTGATTAGCTGAGAACCAGTTAGCTTTTCAAGATGGAATCTACTCCATTGAGTAAGTACGTGGAGATAGTCTTCTGATTGTTGTGTGTGGTCAGGTAGAGGTCTCTGCAATGGACTTATCACTCGTCCACAGAGGAGTCCTACCGAGTGTAGTGTGTCTGAGTTTGATGGCGAAACCACGTAAGGTGGGGCCATGACCCGGAATCGCGTCCAAACGCCACATGAAAAAGAATTAAGATAGTACGATAATTCGGTTGGTACTGTTTTAAATACGTCAGTAAATGCACCCAGGCATCGGATGTTTGTGAGAATCGCTTCGAATTCTACTACTACGGATGACAGCAGAACACCAATTTCTAACGCCAATTCTTCCAGAACACTCGTGAAACAAAATCCAGCAGTAAAGTCAAGATATATTCTGGGAGTTATGTTCAAGCAGCTTATGTTTTGAGAAAGGTATACTGTAGTAGTAAATTTCACGTTTCTTGCCGATACGGAAACAGAACGAATAAAAGCCAGATCCAGTATCATTTGTGTGCGCTGAAGTGTGGGCGGAGCTGGCATTGAACAGAGGTTAACCTATATCTGCACTGTAACTTACTACTGGGACTAGTTTCCGTTATTCAGAAGTGCACGTGGGAGAAAAGACGAATAGGGACTTGAACCATCAGCGGAGAATTTCAATAACCTTATTGTTGTGGCGGTGAGATAGAATACGTTTTATAACTGATACATTCGTCATTTTCCCTTTTCATCTAGCTCTATACAAAATACATAGGGAATATCTGCTGGGAGATGCTGTAACCCTGTTCAGCTGGGGGCGTGAGCATTTTGTGTGTGTGTGTGTGTGCGCGCGCGTGCCACAGTAACATTAATTATCTTCCTTTACAATTATTGAAGTATTTTGTTAAGGCAGGAAGAAAGAAGAAAACCCAAAAAAGGCGTACATGTACTTGTACCGACCACACTGTCTCTAAAGAGGACCTGTTTTAATGTATAAGCAACCAACCAGTCAACCAACAAACGAACAAAAAAAAAAAACTCAACAGAGCACAGTCCTTGTGAAACTAGCAGCTGTTCAGACAGTTAAGAAATTTCCCGCATTTTATGGAAACTAATGTTCATTACGTCATTCACATGAGCCAGCCATATGACTAACTTAAGCCAGACAAAGTCACTACATAAACTCCATCCTATTTATTCAGGACTCGTTTTAATTTTATCATCCCATCTACACCTAGATCATCCAACTCGTCTCTTTCACCCAAAACTTTGTATACACGTAAGTCCCACGCACGCCACGTGCTACGCCCATCTCATTTTCCTTATTTGATCATTACAACAATAATATTCAATGATGAGTAAAAATAATATCCCCATTAGACTCTCAAAGAATACGTTTAGTATTTTGGAATCTATTCCATTGAACTGCATATGTAATTTTATGAAAAAACTTGATATGGGAATTACTGCAACAAAAATTAGGAGCGAACTCTTAAAATTATTCTGAAGCTTCTGAGTACACATTGCTTAAAAAAAGGAAAAATGATTTGTGCTTGTGCTACACAGCGTGATTAGTTCAGTAACAAAGGGACTTCCACCGCAATTGCAAGAGCGACAAGACCAAACCGTGTAGGAAACATAGGTGTGCTCATCTGGGAAAATGTTGTGCTTTGAAGCACAGCTCTCTCCACTACAGTGTCCAAAAGTGCTCTTCACGTACACCAAATACCATTACCAGAAGCGAGGTACAAAGATGACCGATTAAAAAGTACAGTCACGTGTTTAATCTGACAATACGCAATACGTGCCCATAATTGGCTTAATCTCCTTTCTAAAACGGGGGAAAAGAACTGTGTGTCTGTGTGCAGACCAACTCTAATTTTTGAACCATTTTCATGGAACATTACCTAATGCCTCGTATTTTCATTTACTACAGTCAATAATACTAACATGGCATAAGCGAGAAAATGAGGCGGGGACAACACTACCGCCAATTACTGTACGGCCCTGAAATAGCATACGGTAATAGACCTTGGAGAACTATGCATCTTTTGTTAGGGTTAAATTTTTGTAAACTGAAAAATAACAAAATGACAAATTGGGGAATTGGCGCGTTAAGTTAGGTATGTACATAGGTAGTTAAGAGATCTATATATTATGCGTAAAATACTATCTGAAAATAACCAATAACCAACAGACAATAAAGCGGAATCTTACGTTTATTGGACCGTGTATCATCTTGGTAGTTGAATAATGAGAGATCAACTTGATGTCACTTGCTTTATTATTTCATTATTTACTGCTCAACATGTTTCGGATGTTAATACATCCGAAACATGTTGAACAGTAAATAATGAAATAATAAAGCAAGTGACATCAAGTTGGTCTCTCTTTATTTAATAATGCGGAACTTTGAAGTTACATCCAACAAATGTAACGTCCACAGGATTCACTCTGAACCCAAAATATTTTCAGAAAAACACAACAACATTAAAATACTAACAGAAATGTAGAAGTATGTACAATTTGACAAAAGGCTTTGCTGGGTTCTGTTCTGCTTGTATATTCTATTTTATGTCCTTATCACCCAGAAAACATCTAAAATGGGGCGTCGACATTCGAAATCTAAATTTATGGATCTGGCACAACAAATTTTACAAATATCTGCATGACTTGGAAAGAAAACTTTAGTGTCGCACACTCTTTTGGCAAAAAAAATTATAAATACTCTGATACCCAGGAGAAATTTGTTGATCGATGTGACGAGGAAAAGGGCTGCTGAGAATAAATCGTCAGAAGTAGGACAAAATATGTTCCTTGGACAGACAGGAATGGTGGAATTGTCTTGAGGTCAGAATAGGGAACAAGTCGTAAATACACGTCGCACGACGACAAAAGAGGATTTCAGCATAAAATTATTATTTATAACACGTCATTAAACACAGGCCTACCAAAAAAGCCAAAGAATCCCGTCCAGTCGGTTCATGACTACACGCGCCTTTCTATGAAACTTAGAAGTATGGTCTCTAATGACCTCCACTTTCTTAGAAAATAGTTTAGATTTATATTCTTTAAAAACGAGAGTTAACGCAGCACAAAGGAAACAATCCGACAGCTCGCATTTACGTTCCTTACAGCTCGCGTTCTTGAGACAATTGCAACCCCCAAAAGTATGAAGTGGTAATAATTACTAAAATTAGACCCACAGTAGTGGAAAGCGCCACTGGACACTTCCGCGCACACTCGACTACCTCAATTTATCTGTCTAAGGCACTCGTACGTCTTTACGTTATCTAATCTCTTTCTACATCTTTCAACCGGACTTCTCCCATGAGGACTCTACTCCAAAATTCTGTAAACATTTCTATTCCTCCTTCCACACACCAACGTTACTGTGGCCGCAAAGATTTCACTCTCATAACGACAGGTAGAAGTGACAGAGCACCAAGTACCTCGTCAGTTAAAGATCTAATCTGTTCTTAATCGACCATTCCTGTTGCTGTTAGTGTGTGCATGCACAAGTACAGGATGGCGCGGAGCCGACTGACGCATTTAAAATGGTCATAGATTATATATGGAAACAGGGAAAAATAAGCGAAACCGTCTATAAATACGTCCAAATATGCTATTTAGTACCCACAGATTACAAGCTTATTTTCTGAACATCAGGCAGATGGCCTCCGTTTACATCAATGCATTGTTGCAAGCGTGTCTGGAAGTTGCCGTACACGCGCCTCCG
>Ga0123352_10020241_pt1 | contig 10602 bp, 6 predicted proteins | sample TergutLab28metaG_FD_89700 | JGI IMG/M metagenome (GOLD analysis project Ga0123352, IMG submission 89700) | Labiotermes labralis P1 segment gut microbial communities from Petit-Saut dam, French Guiana - Lab288 P1 | ecosystem: Host-associated > Arthropoda: Insects > Digestive system > Gut ... | reverse complement strand
TCTATCCTGGGCCAGCCCAATCCAGTCCATATACCCACATCCCACCTCCTGGAGATCCGTCCTAATATTATCCACCCATCTACGTCTAGGTCTCCCCAGTGGTCTCCTTCCCTCCGGTTCCCCACCAAGACCCTATACACCCCCTCTCCTCACCTATATGTGCCACATGCCCATTCTTCTTGATTTTATCACCCGCACAATATTGGGTGAGGAGTACAAATCATTTAGCTCCTTGTTATGCAATCTCCTCCATTCCCCCATTACCTCATCCCTTCTAGGTCCAAATATTCTCCTCAACACTAGTGAGTCTTAAAAAAACAATATTAAAATTTACATAAAAATTTGCATTAATTTACATTACATTTAATGTAAATTCTAATATTGTTTTTTTAAGACAACTCACTAGTGCATCAGTTGGTGAATAAATAAAACTTTGATAATATCAAGATACACGGTACGAATGTGAAAATTATCATCTACATGTTTCCAGCAAATGATCATCATTCCAATCACATCATGTTAATGGCTAGACACCCCATAGATTCACGGTAAAAAACTATGCTGCGTGTACAGAAATAACCTCCTGATGTTGAACAATCATTTGTTCGAAACATGTAAACAGTAGTTCAATTGGAATACATTAACGAGAAAAGTGTGCATCTCATTCGTCATTCTCACACACATAATTCAACTGGACGTTTGTTCTAAGCCTTTCAAATAGGACATATGGTAACCCTGCTTAAGACTTTCCTACTAAAGTTTTGTATACATGTTCTGTCCCTCCATGGGCACTAATGCTACACCCCTCCTTATCCTACACTGAAACGCAAGCTTTCTTACTGGGAAGTTCGCTCTAATGGCACACATTTCATATATTTCATGACAAATTACACCCATACATCTGATACTACTGATCTCCCAGGGGAAGGTGCTGCTGCTGTTGTGTCAGCACCCAGAAGATGTAGGAGCAAATGAGCACTGTGCTGCACATGCATTACAATGTGCATACTGCATGGTTTACCTATTGTAATTTTTTGAACACACTCCACATTCAAATTGCTTCTCCTGCACTGCCGTCCTATCTACTGGCAAACTCTACCGGCACATTCTGTTTCCCCAGTTGTGCCAGATAAACTTTAACTGTACCAGCGTATCTCAAAAGGTACTGGCTGCACCTACTGGACGGGTTATAACCGTACACTTTGGTCATTGTGAGGAGGATGGAAGTAGTGTGTGGGAGTGAGGGATTTACAGTGGCCGGCATCCTATGTCCAAGGGAACTTGAGACGTGGGGTTGTGAAGGTCATAGAAAGGGAGATAAACCAGGCTGTTGCACTAGCCGTGGGAAGGAAATGCAGATAAAACAGACAAGTCAGTCGAGGTCTTGCACTCCAAACCGCCGGGTGTGTCGGTAGAGACAAATGGTGTATTGGTGCTCTTCATTAAATATATTTGGTTCTCAATTATTTGATCATTGAAGTGACATTATTTTGTTTAGAGTGTTATTTACTGATATAAATTCATGTACAGTTACAGCTGTACATGCACCACCTAACACCTACCATGTTACATCCCCTGAGATATGTCTTGCTCTCCTCTGTACAGATTAGCCAACTGATCCTCATACCACCTGTACCACTATTAGATTAAAGAGCAAAACCTAAAGAAACCGAGCCAAGCAAGAAGAAAATAATTTTGATCAGTTATAAGGTTATCAAATTGGGTATTAGTGAATCAAAACAGCACAAGAAAAATTGTAACCCTTTATGCAGAACAGTAATTAAACACACAGTGTTGATGTAATGAGTTTTATTTGATTTCATACATCTACAGGTAACTGGAGAGTGTAAAACTCTGCATTTAACAACTGCACACACACACACACACACACACACACAAAGCTGGGGTCACAACTGAAATGTTTTATTGCAATGTTTTGAGACAAAAGTTGCTTTCAGCACAGCACGATAAGGCCATGTCTGTAGCTGTTCTCCTGCTAGACATAAGGGAGGCCTCAAACTTACGGACACATTTGTTTGCTTCTACACGTTTTGACCTGTAAGCTGTTCCTGCACATATATATATATATGGGAGTGAAGGCAGAGATACACTCATTCTTAACTACAGAACTAGATGGCAGTGAGTGGTCAGTTTTATGCCTGAGCCACTTTATCCCCCCTCCCGAGGGAAAGAGCCCCTGATACTTGCTGGATAGGGGGCTGCTTGGGCCCGAGGGTCGGTCTGGACATTTTGGAGAAGAGAGAAATTCTCCTGTCCCTGCTGATGATCCAGTATGTATTGCTTGGTTGTCCAGCCCCAAAGGCTGCTTCCATGTTTTATCACCAGTGCACAATATTGCATGCATTTCATTTCCACTGTTACCTGGAAGGCAGTTCAACATGTGGATGTTTTACTGTGTAGCGTGTTATTGGCTATTGAGGTTTGGTGTAAACTTTCACTCCAACAATATAGATCATTCATCAAATGGTGGGACTAATGCTGCAATAAGGAAGATTATGTTGGAAAATAATGTATATATGTGTGTGTGCTTTAATCACTGTCTAATATCGTAATGGTATAATCAAGTTGCATCACAAAAATCATGTTACATTACTTTGTGGACCCCCTAACATCCATTATGTTCTCAACACTGAGTACAAAACTGCAAACAACTGTTCCACACAACTTCAGTTTTAAGAGTTTCGGTCCTATTGAGGTACACATTATTGGTAACCAGGAGTGAATGGATGTGGCAGAAGGGTGCAAATATGTGTTCTGTGTAACTCTCAGGCCTTTTTCAGATGCCTGCGAAGGAAAAATTGTATAGGGATTGGCATACAGAGACCAAATGGCATACTAAAAAACTACATTCTGCACTTCCATGTTTCACAGTGACATGGAAAGGTTTGAAAGGACTTCTATATCAGTTTTTCTGGAAACTGTATGTGCCTTGCGGTCTGTCTGAAACATCACAAATTACAAACATAAAAAAGACACAGTCACTTTCCAATAGTAAAAATCTACTTATGTCATGCACAGAAAAAAACTACACAAGAGGTAGTACTCATGAAGAATTTGTATCGTGACAGTAACACGTGTCGTGTGACACCTCAGGTTCAGAAACACAGTTCTAGACAAAAAAAAATACACCTAGATCAGGCCAGCTCAACCTTTCAAGCATTGTGGCAACTTCAACAGAATTCGGTCTGCATGAAGGCAACACAAAACCCAATACACAGTATGAAGAATGAATCAGTATAATTATACGTATAATTTTTCTATATACCTTGTGACATAAACCTACACCATCAATAACAGAAACAATTCATTTAAACAATGTAATTCACAATTTAGGCTAGGGCATTGCAACGTTTAGCACATTTTTATGAAAGAAATCAGTAACGTAACGTAACGTAATGTATGTCTCCAGAAACAAACAAACAAACAAACAGTTCATACGTTTTAAAAAAAACTTCTTCAGTTTTATATCTTGGCTTTGCCAGTGTAAGAGCTAAAGATGTTTTTCTATAGCAAATGTCTCTGCAGGCAACATAACACTGTGTTGCGGACAATGTGGGTCAGTCAGGCCTGTTCTAGAGAATGATCATGATACTTGTATTAACTACTACTACTACCATTTACATTATGTGTATGGGCTAAGGACAATATACATTATATACAAAAACTGAATGATACAGAGAGTCCTCATCATCTGGGTTTCCAATATGTCTTTCCTCATGTATATGGGGACAGATTTTTGAAAAATTATACACAAAAATTCCCTTAACTCCTGCAGATCACATCTTTGGATGACAAATTTTGCAACAGGGGACAGTTTTATCCCGTTTCCCCACATACATTAAAACAGTATATTTATTTTTAAGTGTTTGCATTTAATTACGGTTTATTTGTAAGCGGTACTGTACACACCAACCTGGTTCTCATTAAGCCATATTTACATTATTCCTTATGGACAGAAATTTTCCTGCTTAATTGTGTCTGCTTTACATTGCATTTATCTGGTCCCAATTGACCACAGACAGCAAAGACCCCCTGCACAAGCTGCACTGCATTCAAACTGTGACTCAATATGGCAGTCAACTAAAGTGTCTGGCCAAGGGCAAGAACATTACTTCCTTTCTCTTATTATATCCACATCTGTTTGTCCCATTTGTCTTCAGGATGAAATCAACAGCAACACTACAATTCAACCTTTTGGTATGTGCAGCAGTTGATGTGATACGTATCATACTAGCAACGTTCTGTCATCTGTCCCTCACAGCGACGTGACACCAATCATTACGCCATTTTTGTTCAAGTGCTAGTGTACTTAACGTATCTTCACCTGTCTTCACTTATTTCATGTGCTGGCTGCTTTTGCTTTCTTGTGCCTGATTCCATTGTCGTCCTTATGAACTCCTCGGCGATCTCGCGGTCCAGTCCAGTGTATGTGCAAGCCACTTCTTCTTCAGTCACTGACCTCCGTTTCTCCAGTTCCTTCGAAGCACTGCTCCGCTTCCTCTTCTTTGTGCCACGACGTCCTCTTTGAACAGTGTCACTGTTGGGAAAGTGCCATGCTCCTTCCTGCAAACATTATTTTTGGTATTAAAACACTTTAATATCCAACAGATACACAAATATATAATTCATAAATACAATTAGAATTATTATAAAATATTAAAAATATTTAAAATTGCTCCAACGTGTTTCGGATCACAAGGGATCCATCATCAGGGAGCTCTATACAGTGCTTGGCTAAAATTACTGTAATGGTTTTTTCGTGTCCATTGACATGGATGTAGTCGGTGTTATGGCAGCATATTTGCCCGTGGTGTGTGTGTGTACTGCACACTCTAGAGAGGTACTCCAGTGCCTCTCTATACTGTGCGGTACACACACACACACCACGGGCAAATATGCTGCCATAACACCAACTACGTCCAAAACAACGGACACGAAAAAACCATTACTGGAATTTTAGCCAAGCACTGTATAAAGATCCCTGATGATGGATCCTTTTTGATCTGAAACACGGAGCAATTTTAAATATTTTGTATATTTTATAATAATTCTAATTGTATCTATGAATTATATTATATATTTGTGCATCTGTTGGATAATAAAGTGTTTTAATCATCATTGACGCACGGTACAAACATGAAAGATTATTTTTGGTAACTCTGATGACTACACACACTGCAACAACACTTTCAGAGTAATGAATGTAAATGTAAATGTAAAATGCATTATAAATCAGCAGAACTGTCAGCTGCTAGCCCAGAACATGGTTCCTATCCTCATCAACGTAACATACAGTAGCTAACATTTGCAAGAAACCCTGTACAGGCCCTGAGGGTTCCAAGAGGTTAAGGTTCCCAGATTTCAAGATAATCGGCACATGAAGGTGGTAAATTTGTCAGCCCTACGCACCGGCTGCCTTCACCCCCATGATATACACCTGGTACTCATTTCAGTTACAGGCTGATTCAACCCCAGGGCTGTAGTGGGGCCAGAAGGATACCGTCAATGAAAAATTCCAATGACCACATTGGAAACCCAACCTGTGGCCTTCCAGCTTGTACTGCAGTGCCTCAACCAACTGCGCCACTGTGTACCCCATTAGAAAACAAGAGCATATCAAATTCTGAAAATGACTGCTGCCATTTGGTGCAGCTGTCCAGAACCTTTTGTCTTGCCACTTGCAACCCAAAGTGTAATAGTGAGATTGACAATGGTGGTGCCTATTACATCACAACTAAGAAATTAATTTCTGGGGTAGCAGTCAGAGCAATGCCCCCATTTTTCAGCTTGCGATATTTCTCCCCCACTCTTCTCTAGTAAGAAGTGACTGTATCAGCAAAGTGAGTTGTGTTGCTTGGCCATTGCTGTGCACTGCAAGAGTACAATGTCTGCCATGTGTTGTGACAGCAGTCTGCAGCGCAAGGTGATGGCCAGTAGGAGAGACATACAGACAACTGGTTTAGACTAGAGTCACAGAGATCCTTCGCATAATCAGGGATGGAAATGGAATCTTAACCTACAAATTACGTGTTTTCTGTGGTTTTAGATCAGTTACCAGTACTGTACCAATGATTGTGTTAAATGACATTTCATCTGCTTGGATTTAACCTTAATTTGTAGAACATGCAGAGGTAAAAACTGCAAGTCGTACACAAAAAAGAAGATAAAGTTGTCCAATGAATGCCATGAAGGAATATGGGGGAGTGGACAAATAGCTCCACTCAATCTTAAAGTTAGCAGTAGATGGAGGTGACATGTGGAGTTGGTGGTCTTCCATCGAGCGCCTCGACAGGTGGCAGAAAGGGGAAGGCTCACCAGATATGGTGGGTACTGGAGAAATAAAATACCCAGGGTAGACCAACACCAGCACCACTGCCTTGTGGAGAAGGGGGAACTTCAAAGGTTAGGGGAAGAAACCTAGACAGAAAATCAGCCTGCTAAGAGGCTTAGATGGCAACCCCATCACTGAGATTGGGTGCTGCAGGCTAATAACCGGAAATGAAAAGTAAATGGCGTGATACAAGAGGCGACCCCTTTAGAATGAAATGGAAAATTGTGGAATGAGGTTAAGGGGATGGCTGGAAATCACAATGTCTGGAAGCTCTTCATGGATGAACTATGCTCTACAAGGAGTAAAAGAATTTGATGATGATGATGATGATGATATGGAGGTGAGTGGACAGCTTTGTGTCCCCTGGGAAGAGAGCCCTCAGTATCCACTGAATAAAATTTGGGTGTGTTCCAGAGACAGTCTGTGCTTTTTGGGGAAGACACAAATCTCTTGCTTTGTGCCAGCAATTAAACCCCAATCATTCAGCTCATAGACAAGTAACTATACTGAATTCACTACATTGTTAATTGTAACTAAATGAGACCAACATTAGAACCTGAGATGTTCTTCATGGATTCTCCTTGTTCATTCCCTTATAAATATTTCAGCTACACAAACAGATACAGACCATAAAACCACCAAACGAAGACAGTACAATGTCGCCACACTGTGTTGTCTCTAGTTTGTATCTGGTTTTGAAATGTATATATAAAGCAAAACCATTACAGGCCTGGACAGGCCCTGAGGGTTCCAGGAGGTTGAGGCTCCCAGATTTCAAAACAATCAGCAAATGAAGATGGTAAGGTTGTCAACCCTGCGCACCGGCTGCCTTTACCCCCAGATGCAGATGATAAGTGCAATAAAGCATTCAGTAGCATCTAGTTGGTTTCCTTCTCTACACTTATACTATGATGCACGGACAAACATACATAAAAACAACAGAGATAAATCACCATAAAATATACAGCGGTGCTGATAAGTCCTTAGCCCGACCAGGAAGGAAACAAGCTAATCTTTCTGTCACAATGGCATGAATTTCCTTCGGTGCCTTGCCTTGCAGGAAAAAACAAACTTGATGACAGCTCGCGTCTCAGTGTTGTTGAAATCGCGTGCGTCACCTGACATGCTTCCAAGCTTGTTTCCTTCCTGGTCGGGCTAAGGACTTATCAGCACTCCGGTAAAAGAGATACAGTTATGTGTAATGTAGTTTTGAGTTTTAGTATTAAACTATCAGCCATGTAACTTTTTTGTGTTTGATGCAGAACCAGAGAGCAGGTCAGAGAGACTACATATGGGGCTGGAGTTTGGAGTCCCAGCACCACATGAATTGTTCACTTTACCCTCATGCCCAGAGAGCCTACCCTCGTGTTCTGGTAATAGTGGAGGGTCTTTCTTTAGGAGTAAAGCCGCAGTCGGCCTGCACCGCCTACTACTAGCATTCTGTTCATTTGTGCATATTTGTCTCCACACCATGTTTCACAACCACACATACAAGTTAGCCTTCTCCTAGCACACAAAGTGAATGCAACTTCATTTACCACATTGCCACCAGGAGCTGTGGCTGGTCTTGGCATCACGTAACGTGGAGGCACCAGAGGGTTAAGAAATGGAGAGTTTGGTAGGTGGTACGCAATCACAGATGGTGGGACTGGCGGTGGTGATGGCAGAGTAAATATTGGTCCGCAGGGGCCTTGTATCTGCAACAAACGAGGAGTCTGGGTGAGTACAGTTCACGAGAAATGTGTACAACTGAAGTCTTGGACAAATGTAAACCCGGTAAGTGTAGGGTATCAGCTGCACCCTAGACTAGCCTAGCAGGACTAAAGGATACTGGCCATAGCTGCTCACTCTCTAATCATGATTTGCATATTTGACGTTCATAGGGACGTGCATCGTAATTGGTTTCTGTAGTAAATCCAACAAGATGCACCAATGTATCAATTGTTTTATTTTTGAAAAACACTCTACATGTTTCAGACGGTCTTTCCGTCCATTATCAGGAGATCAAGACTGTACATACAGAAACAGGCATATATCAAACAGAACTGCTGACTGCTTGCTAGCTGGTACAAGATGGAACTCCATCTCATACCCGCTAGCAAGCAGTCAGAAGTGCTGTTTGACGTATGCCTCATTCTGTATGTACAGTCTTGATCTCCTGATGATGGACGGAAAGACCGTCTGAAACATGTAGAGTGTTTTTAAAAAGTGAAGACAAACTGATACATTGGTGCATCTTGTTGGATTTACTATAGAAACATGAATCTTGTGTTTATTGGACCGTGCATCATCTTGATAGTTGAATAAAGAGAGACCAACTTCATGTCACTTGCTTTATTATTTCATTATTTAATGCTCAACATGTTTCAGATGTTAATACATCTGTATGCAGGCTGAAGCCTGCATACAGATACCACACCACCCCAGCCAAACCTCAATGTAACACTAACACGCATCGAACCAGAGCAATACAACGCATGAAATAACTCAACAAATAAGTTGCAAGCTCCTGAGGATGGATGTATTAACATCTGAAACATGTTGAGCATTAAATAATGAAATAATAAAGCAAGTGATATCACGTTGGTCTCTCTTTATTCAACTATAGAGACATGATATGCACATTTTGTACTTCTGTTTTATCAATGACCAGAAGTACCCATTATTATCAACCTAGAACATGGATGCTTTCCTTGTTAATATCACAATATACAGTAACTGATATGTCAGGAAAAAAAAACTCAAATTGGAAAAATTAAATATTAATATACAATCAATAACCATCAAAATTTAAACCGCACATATAACAATACCTGTGTTCATTGTCCTGCACATTTTGGCCTAGTAACAATAAAATAAGTAATGCCACATAACTCAGTGTCGATTGTGACAGATGCTGATTGAGTGTTAACTGTTTGGTACACGGGGGAGGGGTGACAGACCATTAAGATATTAAAACTCCATCTATTGCACACAATTAACAGCCATTTTTAGGCACATTTACACAAATAACATAAAAAAAAACTGTCCGCACGTACCATCTCGGATTCTACCAGATTAATATTCATGAAATTTGATACTGGAGACTTTTCATTAAAAATCTGTTTAGGAAATTCGAATTTGGTTATAACTAGGCGGATATATCGAGCAATATGAAATCATCATACAACTGCTGTCGACAGTGGCATGTAGAGCAGCATTGTAGAGGGAACACAGTACTGTATATCCATGGCAACAAGGGTTATGCAAATGCATCACAATGATATGTTATGCATACACTGCTTGGGTGGGCCCCAGGGCCGGTCTGAACGGGCGGAAAATCTCGTCCCCACCGGGATTCGATCCCGGACCGTCCAATCCGTAGCTCAGTGGCTATACCGACTGAGCTACCAGGCCCACATTCTCAATTGTGTATTTTGGTGAAAATACTTACCATCCCTTGCTTCAAACAGTGTGCAGCCCACCACAAATTTTAAAATTCAACATTTGGCCTATGAACTATTTGAGACTGAAATACCTGGACATTACTTTCTGAATAGTTACTTATTTACTTACTAACTCCATGCAGCACAGTCCTTCTTGAGAAGCTGGCCGTTTCTCAGCTAGTCAATAATTTCCCCGCATTTTATGGAACCCGAAGATTCATTACCGCATTCACAAGTGTCCGCCACCTGTCCCTACCCTGAGCCAGCTCGATCCACTCCATACCCCCACATCCCACTTCCTGAAGATCCATCTTAATATTATCCTCCCATCTACGCCTGGGTCTCTCAACAGGTCTCTTTCCCCCGGTTTCCCCACCAAAACCCTGTACACGCTTCTCCCCTCCTCTAAACGCGCTACATGCCCCGCCCATCTCATTCTCCTCGATTTTATCACCCGCAGAATATTGGGTGAGTAGTGCTAGTTACTTAGTTAGTTTGTTTGTTAGTTGGTTAGGTAAGTAATTACAGCATTTTGGAATTCCAGATATTTCTACTACAGTGGGATGGTCCAACCGCAACTGTTAATAAAAAAATTCAGTAACTGTAAATGTACCATATAAAATGCAAAAAGGTAAATCAGTCCCATTACATACCCGAGGTGCCCAGAGGGTTCCAGTAAGTTAAGGTTCCCAGATTACGTGGCAGTGGCACAGGATGGTGGTAAGGTTGCCAGCCTTACGCACCGGCCGCCTTTACCCCCAGGAAATGCTCCTGGTACTCATTTGTGTTAGAGGCTGAGTCGACCCCAGGGCTCTAGAGCAATCG
>Ga0123352_10020240_pt1 | contig 10602 bp, 6 predicted proteins | sample TergutLab28metaG_FD_89700 | JGI IMG/M metagenome (GOLD analysis project Ga0123352, IMG submission 89700) | Labiotermes labralis P1 segment gut microbial communities from Petit-Saut dam, French Guiana - Lab288 P1 | ecosystem: Host-associated > Arthropoda: Insects > Digestive system > Gut ... | reverse complement strand
GTGGTGTGGTGTTAAAAAGATTTTTTAGGTAAAAATTATTGCCAGGGGGAAAAGTGGGAAAATAGAGGGGTGGGGGGGGGGGGGGGGGGGGGGAGGGGAGGGGGATTAAAATCACTGTACCTATACAAGTAAAAATACGGCTAAAATTAAACATGCCATTCCAAATTTACACGATACCCAGATATCCAAATATGTCAGTCATAGACAAGTGAATTAACTGAGGAGTAAAAACTAGATGCCACTTATTATTTTATTATACTTCTTACAGGCTGAACATGTTTCGGGCACTACTGTGCTCATCATCAGAAACTCGCGACTATAATGTTGATTACCACATGGTCGTTTCTTTAGCCTGCAACCCGGACACTACTCCAGCATAACCACACCTAACCTCCAATATACAGCAAACCAAGAACGAAACGACCAATGTGGTAATCAACATTATAGTCGCGAGCTCCTGATGATGGGCATGGTAGTGTCCGAAACATGTTAAGCCGATAAGAAGTACAATAAAATAAAATAGTAAGTGGCATCTAGTTGGTTTTTATTCTTCAGTTATCACAATGATGCACGGTCAAACAAACATCAACATGGATTAACATTTATGAATTATTGTACAGTGCGAACTTTATCTTATGGAATATTCAACAAGTCTGTGAAATTAAGTTGTGGTATGTAATCATTCTATAACATTTTCAACATATTGACTACGTACTTGCCATTCTTTTGTGCGGTAAAATCTCGGTGGCCGGGATAGCTTAGTCGGTATACCGACTCGCTACAGACTGGACGATCTTTGGTTCGAAACCCGGTAGGGAGTGAGTTCTTTCGTACCCGCCTAGAACGTCCCTGAGGCCCACCCAGCCTCCTGTACAATGGGTACCGGCTCTCTTCCCCGGTTGTAAAGCGGCCGGGGCGTGGCGTTGACAAATAACCCCAGTTTAGCGCCGAGGTTAAGGAAAGAGTAGATCTATACCCCTACTCTCCGTCTGGGCCTTCACGGCCTGTTACTTTCCTTTTTATATGCATTGAACATCTTTCATTAGCTGCTACATTGATTAGTCAACTGAAGCAGCATCGTTCAGTGACGCAGGAATCACAACGTGACATCATGGTTTTTATGGGTATCGAAGTTTCTGTGTTCCTATAGGCCTGCGCATGTTCTTGTTGGAAGGTATTTTAATACAATCGATAGAAGGGAGTTCCTTGCTATCCACAGGTGGCTGGCGCAGCTTGATTAGTTCCTTTTGGATCTCGTGTTCTCCCCAAAGGAACGTGATGTACATGCCCACCACTATCGCTGCCTTCCCATTCGATGCAGCTGCCAACAGAACATAAATGGCACACACGGAACACTGTAGTTATCAATCATGTCACCGTCGTTATTACTGTTATTGTGACGCTGTCTTTCTTGTCCCTGTCGATGTGTCATGCCAGTCACATAACCGACTAATACTGGGAAGTTTAGTGTACTTTCTTCGGTTGATTTAAAAAGATTTATGTTTACGCTATTCATCCACTAATTGAGGATCTAGGGGACCATCAAAATGGTGATGTTTTACACTAAGAATACTTTCTGGCCGCCCCATGAGGCAACGCACACTGTCTCTGTTCCCTTGGGTAATGTTGGTAGGTACTGACAAATGTTCAGGTGACTTGCTTGGAAGCTCATTTTGTTAGAGGCCTTGCCGTCACCATATTCGCTGTCCACAACAAAAATGCTTAATAATTTAGAGCCTACACATTGGCGGACATGTATAATTATGTGGGGACCATAATGATGATGATGATGGCAATAATAATAATATAAAAATAATCTATTGAATTCAGGCCTTTTACGTGTTTCTGGGGACCACCGTACGAAAACACTTCTTTGTGGCGGAGTAGAGTTAGCGGAGTTCATTGTTCGACCCGGAAGTATAATAATAATAATAATAATAATAATAATAATAAACATTATCATCGTCACTTATTAGTTCGGTGAATACGTGTATGCACTCTCTTGGACAGACTTACTTGTCTCCCGAAACTGAAATTTGCTTTGTGATCACGGGAAATATTTTTTATTTCTGGAAATTTGTTATGATAGATATTTTAACGCAGACTATTTGCAATTTGAGTGTGGAGAATTTATACATATTTTAAGTGTTACTAGGGTGACTGCGCAAGTGTTATTTTTTTTACGATATCGGAATGGGAATTTCTCTTTTTACATTGGGTCCAAACTAGCTAATTCCATGACTTCCATATAGTCAATTCCACGAGTTGCAGCTGGAGAATTTTATGGCTTCCAACTACCTAGTTCCATGACTTCCAAGGAGTCAGTTCCACAACTCTGAAAATGGTTAATTCCGTGACGTCAAACTAGCTAATTTCATGACTTACAATTGGTTAATTCCATGACTGTTTCTTGTTGAAGTCTTTACGAGTAACTTAGACAAGCGGTTCGCTTGGTCTATGTCTATTCTAAATCATGCTTCCCGGTCTTTGCCACGGTAAGCAATCCTGATTTGCGTTTGTGTTTTACGATAATGGCAATGGAATTTGTAGATTCTTATAACAAAACCAACTAGAAGCATTAATTTCTCAAATTTATTTTTGGAATAAAACAACATGTTTGGGACATTTCCTCTGTCCATCATCGGGATACTGCTCGCAAGCTGTCAGCAAACCTGTATGACGTATACCATTGCTGTGGGTACAGCGAAAAACTGATGATGGACAGAGGAACTGTCCGAAACATGTAGATTTTTATACCAAAAATAAATTTGAGAAATTAGTGCATCTAGTTGGTTTTATTATAAGAATTTATTACGATGTACGGTCACCTGAACGTCAAAAAAGGAAGTTGTAGAATATTGTGTGATGTGCTGTGTTAATTGGTGATTAATTACCGATGTTTTGGAGCTTTCGGCATCCATATTTAGGGTAGCCCATTCTTCTTTTTGTAACCTCAAGAAGGAGGCATCCATTACGTACAGATTCCGTTTAAGAGGTTTCGTCTGTTATATACTTACAGGCCTACTACATAATTCTTCTCTTTACATCACAAGTTTTTCTTGTTACTCCCAGTCGCTTTTCTCTCATTTTAGTCGCATTCGAACGCAAGTACCAAGGACCTAACTTTAGAAGATATTATTGCATAAAAGCGACTTGTATAAGACAAGGGAAGTGTTCGTGTGGTTAAATCAGTGTGGCGAATTTGAAGGAAAATTTGGAGACAGCTTGCTTTTCTTATTTAGTTTCAGCTCTTAAATTCAGATCTTCATGTTTGTACCGTGCATCAGTGATGATTAAAACATTTTTTATACAACAGATGCACAAATATATAATTCGTAGATACAATTAGAATTATTATAAAATAATTAAAATATTTGGAATTGCTCCAACATGTTTCGGATCACAGAAGATCCATCATCAGGGAGCTCTATACAGTGCTTGGCTAAAATTACGGTAATGGTTCTATTGTGTCCGTTGATATGGACGTAATCGGTGTTACGGCAGCATAATTACCCGTGGTGTGTGTGTGTGTGTGTGTGTATGTGTGTACTGCACAGTCTCACAGTGCATCTCTAAACTGTGCAGTACTCCCACGCACCACGGTCAAATATGCTGTCATAACACCGACTACGTCCATACCAAAGTACAAGATAGAACCATTACTGTAATTTTAACCAAGCACTGTATAGAGCTCCCTGATGATGGATCCCTTGTGATCCGAAATATGTTGGAGCAATTCCAAATATTTTTAAATATTTTATAACAATTCTAATTGTATCTACGAATTATATATTTGTGCATCTGTTGTAAAAAAGTGGTTTAATCCAATCAGATATTTCTTTTTTCGGAGTATTGGTCCCAATAGTCTGCTGTCTTATTTACGGAATTTTGTGGAAAGCAGTTTGAGTGCACAGAATAATCGAACACTCACAGTTTGGTGCAAGAAAGCAATATGTCACTTTGAATGTACAGTGTAAAATTGTTAATCACGAAATTGGTACATATAATGAGACGCCGTACTGGCGGTAAAGTCCTGCATATCGTGTGTAAAAACCAAAGGTGAAGCTCAAGCACAGTGTTACAGCACTATACGTAAGTTTTTGGACGGGCCTGAATGTCGGGCCGTGCGATTGATCTGATCATGATGAAGTGGCTCTCCAGCACAGAAATCAGGGAATCGGATCTTTATCTGTGGCGTATCCGGCAATAATTAGCAGTCCAGCGCAGCATCCTTGTATGAATCACAGCAGGACTGGGGCCGCTGCACTCTGTAGGGGATCTACCACCCCTCTGAGCTCCGCGTTCGTGGGCGAGTCTAGACTGTAGCGATTTCACGGTTTGCTTCTGGTTCAAGTTCGTGTAGTATTTCTTCACTCCCATGGTCTTCGAATGAGGTTTCCATCGCTCTTGTTCTAAAGTGGCATATGGAACTTCGAAACACATTCACAAATTTGCGACCCGGGGCTCTCAGATCATCTTCACACTTTCACATTTTTGGTATAACAGAGAAAGCGATTACTGGCGTCAGTTACGGGAAGTTCAGCACCGTCCGGCTTAAATTTAATCTGTCAACGCACATTCAAGAAACCGTTGATGATTGGTAGGTGGGGTTGTGTACAGAGAGCTTTAAACGAGGAAAACGGTTAGCGGCAGTCAACGGAATTGGGGACTGACCCCAGCATTCGAGTAAGAGAGCGGCACGTGTAAGGTGGTGTATAGTGTGATCTCCGATGACGAAAGATTGCTAGTTCTGGAGAGAAGTGACGGTTGTGTTTTCTTTTGGTACAATATAATTTTTGTTTACTTGACTGGATAAGAGTATACTTCACACCTCAAATACAAATACAAATAAATAAATAAACACATAGTGAAAGCTATATAAGATCCGATGAACCACCCCCGTATCCCGTAAGAAGTTTCACCTGCCGCATGGAGCAAGCCGGGGTGAGCGAGGTACAGTACAAGTAACTACGGTTGCTGTACGCGATATACACGTAGGGGTTAAGCTACAGCATGGACGACCGACGATTCGTTGTTTGATTTGCAACAGGACAAACATCTTATTCTCTCCAAACGTTCAAACTATCTCTGGAATTCTTTTGGTCCTTCTTTCAATGCATGTCGCAGGATCATGCCCCGGGACAAAGCGGTCAGCGCGTATAGCTCGCTGCCCGTTTCCATATGGTTATACACCGTACATATGCGTTAGAGTTGCAGGTGATTCATTGTGAGCAATTGCCGTCAGTTTATGTAACCAAGTGTTAAACAAGACGGGCGATATACGCACAACGTGGCATTTTGCCACGTTCAAGTAACCAAAGTTGCCTTAGAAAAACAAGGCATTGTGTATTCTGATTGTGTGTCTGTAGCCTTAGTTACTCAGCAGCAAAGCTCTTGCATCTTATTATATTGTCATCTGCGGCCTGTCAGTCTATACCGTATTCTTCCACATTATTTTATAAACGGCACGATTTTAGAGGGGAAAAAACTTACGTAACGTAAAATATGTGCTGTGAGTGTCTCTCCGTTTCTCATTTTAAGAAGAATTCGGCTAGATATTATCATAAATGTGTGGATTCTAAATTGTGGGTTATCCATCCCGTTGTGCTAAAGTAGTAATGTTGTTTGTTGTCCGCCTTACACAACAATGTGATGTAAAGTTAAGCTGTAAACAATTAATGTAGCTACATGTTTCAACCCCCTGGGGTCATCCTCAGGCTTATAAAATTTGAAACATACAAGGTACTTCTGAAGTAATTACCTGCGGGATCCCGCGGTATTACAGTAAGTCAGTTATAAAATATATGTTAAAAATGGTTAAAATACAGGTGAAAACACAACCGCATCAATCAACCTCACTTCCTGGAAATCCCACACGTCATCGCCAAAAAGACGTCGCACCAGCACTGATCTGTTTACTCGACAACACAAGAAGCCGCCTCCTATCACACGCCACTCAAGATCTGGGACAGCGCACCCACACCGTTGCTCGCTATAATAAGCACCACAGAGCGCCGCGTTAAAACCACGGACATCTGGATGACATCGAACATTTACCTCACAAGGACGTCACATCACCCAAACAGTCAGTTCGAGCTCCCTACAAACGAGGGCACACACCATTCACTTACGATAAAAGGCCTCTGATACATCGTGAGGTCCCCAATCCACGACCATAACATCATGGCACTTCCATAAGGTACACTAACAACAGTCACATGTATACAACATAGATCCACGTGTTCACCACGATTATAAGTTCTTCACCTGTATTTTAACCATTTTAACATATATTTTATAACTAACTTACTGTAATACCGCGGGATCCCGGAGGTAACTACTTCAGAAATACCTTGTACGTTTCAAATTTTATAAGCCAGAGGATGACCCCAAGGGGTTGAAACATATAGCTACATTAATTGTATATAACTTAACTTTACATCACATTGTTGTATAAGACGGACAATAAACAGCATTATAAATGTGTGGGCCCGGTAGTTCAGTCGGTATAGCGACTGACTACGGACTGGACGGTCCGGGATCGAATCCCAGTGGGCACGAGATTTTCCGCCCTTCCAGACCGGCCCTGGGTCCCATCCAGCTTCCTGAAAAATGGGTACAGGGTCTTTCCCGGGGTAAAGTGCGGCCGGGGCGTGCTGCTGACCACTCACCCCCTTCTAGTGCCGCGGTCATTGGGAGAGTAGAGCTATACCTCTACCCACCCTCTGGACCACACCGGGCCTGTAACGGGAACACTTTACCTTTTTTATTATCATAAATGTACATACGTCTTAAAGTGCCCGATATTCTTGTCAGATTTTAATAAAACTTGGATTTTCTCGAAAGATTACGGAAATATTCCCAAATACAAAATTTCTTGAAAATCCGTCCGAATTGTTCCTTGCGGACTGACGGACGGACGGACGGACGGACGGACAGGCAGACATGACGAAGCTAATAGTTGCTTTCCGTAATTTTACGAAAGCGTCTAATGAAAACGGGACTACTCAACTCAGCTCCGTCAATTTTCTGCCTTTTTTGAAATAGCACAGGTATTTTGATAAGTCCATTCTATTTAAATTATCGGATTATCTTGCCTTGTTCATATGAATAAACCTTAGGAAAGGGTTCGAATAAACGGAGCAATCTTAGCAATGTCCGTGAAATAGTACTAAACAGTCGTCGTTACACTGTCAGGTAGGTCATGTGCCATGGACTGGAAAGTCAACGGAATGTAAACACGGCCCAAAGTGAAGTCATAAAGTTCTCGAGTACGCTTGAACAGCCACCGTGTAGAACTTAATTCAGAATCCATGGATATACAGAAGAAACCCCGCAGAAACGTGGATGAATTTCTCACAAACGAAACACAATTATGTCTGCATCGTTTAAACTCTTACCGTCCGTCATAAGAGTGTATCAGCTACTCCGTACCAATTTGGAGGCAAGTCCAGCTGTTGACTAGGTCTCAGACTTTTTTATTTCCCTTGGTGTGGAACATGGTTCTCCACATTAGTTAACATTGACGTTCCTCTCGTATACAAATATTGACACTTTTTCGTTCAAAAATGCGATGACATTGCAGAAAACGTTAATATTTGAAGAGAACTTAATGGTGCACAATGGAGTTACCGAACTAGGCATTACACGTCTGATATCCCTGAGAGCCGTTAGTGATTCTGCTATTGGGTTCGGCTTGAAGGTACACAAGTATTTCAAAGAGAACGACTGCTTTGCAGAGGGAAAGTTGTGGATAATTTAGAAATAGGATTTAAAAGTTCTTTTCTTTAAGTCTCAAGAGTGAATGTATCCATCACAGATATGTGTAGCGAGCGTCACATGTTACTGGATAAACTGTAAGCTTACAAACCTTCCGCGGAAGAAACTAAAGTCTCACTAATGCATGGTCATGTAACGTGTAGGGTAAAGATTCTTGTCTTGAGGAATTCAGGAATTTTCTCGCCCGGCCATCGGCTGTATTGTGTAGGGGAAGATGGCCTGAATGATTGTTGTTTACTCTTGCGGAAACATGAAATATTTCTAAAATTTTTTGAAGTAATATTGTTTGTAAGTTACTTGTACTTTGTTCCTTTTCTGTTGACTGGCTTATCCTGTTGGCATCGCTGAAACACAGCCGGTGGACCTCAAGTATTATTCCCTGTTAAGGAGTGGATGTTTTGCAGTTATGATTTGGCACTAAAAACGTTAAGAAATATTTATGGCGTTATTTATAATTAAGCTTCCTTTTTACGAGAGTGTTCGCAGTTTACGACCACATTTGAAATATCGACGGACGAAGGCCGTTATGTTTTGCTCCTTAATTTTTACCGTCACTCAAGTGTCTGCTTCGTTGGCTGCGTTTTGCCTTCAGAGCTTATTCTGTGAGCTCATGTGCTGACACACGTACGAATTTGTCAGTGGTTCAAATGGCTTTCAAGTGCAGAAAATCTTTATGATCGACGGACGTATTAGAAATTTTATTTGACAGCCTGACTTTCTGCCAAGAATTACTCTTAGTAAAAAACCGAAGTACCTCGACGCCTTTTTATGTTCGTATTATACATTTCTAACATGACTGTACGACGTATCGAACTACGGCCCCACAAGGATTGACAGGTGTTGACGTTTTATGCGGGACCTTAGCGATAATCAAACTGTGTTATTTTAAATTCAGTTTAGTTGATTCGCATTCGTGATATTTTCATCATGCTTAACGAATTAACGTATAAACAAGAATATCCCGGAGACTTGAAAAATTCATAAAGCGAAACCTGTAACACTGAAGAAATTAGCCCCGCATCATAAGTTCCTGCCTTATATTGGCCTACAGATTAGCTTGTCGGGGTTACTATTGTTTGCTTTCTCTTGTGGTTTTCACGATTTTTTAGCCATTTATTGGAGAGAATTATAGGTCTAAAATGTGTGCAGTTTGTGTTAGACAAGTTTAATGTGTTTTTATAATTGGAAGACCCAAAGATCCAAGCCTCGGAATTTGCACAGAGAAGCTAGAGACTTGAATGTTACATTTTCCATTCCATGCATTAAAAATCGGTTACTGCAATTCGAAGCAATGATTGTACACAATTTTTTAAAGCCACAGTATTACAACACAACAACTCCTACATATTTAGGGCCTCACTGGCCCGTCATCAGGGAGCGCACACATTTTTCCTGGTTCATTCAGTCAACAGTTTCTCAACTAACAACATTACATGCACGTGCAGTACCCTCGTAACTCAGCCGTTAATTCGCAACGCTCTAGTAATATCATAGCTGTGTCTCATAGTTGGTCATTTTATGACTATGTCACGTGCATTGGATGCAAAGAGAATGGCTCGAGATGATTCGAAAAGTCTTATATGTCTTTCTAGTGGTATTATTTTGAACCAGGCTTGGCACCGTGCAGATTTCAGATTTTCTGTGTGTAATCAAATGAAGGTCTTCTTTTGGATTCTGCACAGTGTTTTATGTAAGTGCCTCGGCGTTTCAGAGGAACAAACTACCTCCATATTTAGGTAGACAGAATTGGTTCAAGTGGTTGCTGAATTGATACTGACGAAGAAATGTACCAGTCACTAGCACAGTTCGACGGTGTTTGGCCAATAACAGATACTAAGGAGGGGAGAAGGTTAGGATGGTCTCGAGCCAGTTGGATTAAGGATTTCCTTGGACGGTGAATTTTTTCGGGCATCACCGGTGGGATATGTGGAAATAATGTGGCCGGATGCTGTAGCTTCTTCTGTGCCTGCGATTAAGATGCACTGGGTAGTGGTATACAACGAAACTTTCTTAATGATGGCAATACCATTACGTGCTTGGAGAAAGCCTGCTGCCTTCTTCGTTGTAAGGAAAGGATTAGGCCCGTCCACGATGCATTCAGCAAGAATTCGTCTTCCTGGTTCGTGTTGTGGTGCAGCTTGATATTTTTTTTTTTTTTAACTGTCATCCTGTCCCTGCGTCTGGGCTTTCTGTTCAGGATATTGGAGTTAGAACGACCCGACGGCCGAGACGATTGTTTTCCGCCAAACCGATTCACGGCTTTGTACAGCCAAGTTGTGTTCCTTAAACTTTTTTCGATCGATGCACAGTTTGTCCCACGTACACTCCGCCTCATTCTCAGGGGATTCTGTACTCAAATGTGCCCCAGAATTGAAGACCCGGCTCGTCTTTGAAGAGAAGAAACAGCCTGGTGAATTTCCGGAGTTTACATCTGCTGTCTTGATGTTTTTCATCAGCACTCTGCTGATGCGGTTGGCAGTGTTTTGGATGAAGGGCAGAAAGGTTTCTGGCTTGCGGCAGCCTTACGGTTGTCTGATCAGCTGTGGCGACCGAAGGAGCCATCTGCTACTCTGAAAATATTTATATCAAAGAATGGTAAGCGACCATATTTTCTCGGTCACCATATCGAAGTGTATATTATCGTGTTGCCTGCTTAAAGTAGTGCAGGAAATATGACAGTCTTTCTGCTCCGTGTGGTTAGATTACGCACCTGCCTATCGGAACCACTCTCTAGATCCGATACGTAGACGGCTAGCTACAGTGTGTCCCAGACTGGGAACAGGTACCGTCAAGGGTGCGTGCGTGTGTGTGTGTGTGTGTGTG
>Ga0123352_10020239_pt1 | contig 10602 bp, 8 predicted proteins | sample TergutLab28metaG_FD_89700 | JGI IMG/M metagenome (GOLD analysis project Ga0123352, IMG submission 89700) | Labiotermes labralis P1 segment gut microbial communities from Petit-Saut dam, French Guiana - Lab288 P1 | ecosystem: Host-associated > Arthropoda: Insects > Digestive system > Gut ... | reverse complement strand
GGCTGAGTGGACCCCGTTCCAGACCCACTACTACTCAGAAAATCTGGTAGCGCCGGGGATCGAACCCGGGACCTCTGTATCTGTAGCCAGAAGCTCTGACCACTAGACCACAGAGGCGGTCCTTAGGTTTCCGTCTTACTTATTTTAATTGTCGCTAAACATTTTAAAAGAAATTCGTGTTATAAAATTTTTGTATCAAGTTTTATGCAATTAATACAACATTGTCAAGATCTACACTTTACGTGAAAAAATATTAAAATAAACTATTTGCAAGAGAACTGTGAATTCAATAGATTACTTCCGGCACTCGATCCCAGTGGTCGCGCGGTCTAAGGCGTGGGTCTGCGGCCACTTGCTTGCTAGGATTGCTGGTTTGGGTCCCGTCGGGAGCAGAAATGTCTGTCTCTTGAGAGTGTTGTGTGTTGTCAGGTAGGGGTCTCTGCGTCGGGCTGATCAGTCGTCTAGGGGAGTCCTACTGATTGTGATGTGTCTGAGTGTAATCATAGAAACTCAACAATGAAAGAGGCCGTAGCTTAATTGAGGATGATGTGCCATGAAAAACTAAAATTTTGTCATTAAAAGAGGCACACGACGATTACGTCATGATGATGAGGAGGAAGTATCAGCTGATTTCGTTAAATGTATACCACTTAACGTGTAATAAAAATGTCAGTCTTTTGCTTATCATCTGCACAATCAAAAACAATTAAGACTCTAAGCGACATTAATTGGTTTGACTTTTATAAAAGAGAAATACTGTGTTCAATGTAAACCTTTTAAACATCAAGATAATTATAATTGGTTTCTGGCTGCATTCAAATTATTAAACAGGCGGTAATGCAGTTTTCTGTAATAATACTAGATGATAGTGCGTCGTGAAGTAGCTGAGCGGAATACGGCGTAGATATGAAGAGCAGTAATTAAAGATAATCATCATCACCACCACCTCCTGAGATGTGACACCTGTCAGACCATTGGTCAACAGCGTATTTCAGGAACATACCATTTCCATGTTCAGAAGGAAAAAAAAAGCAGTAGGTTGCACCAAAACGTTGGTGTCTATATAACAAACTGGACGGCACCACATCCGGAAATGCCAGAATCTTAATATTCACGAAAGGAGAACTTTAAATTTCATGTACACTTACTACTACCATCATAATCGTTATTCTATTACATTAAGTGGACTTAATGAGTTGTCTGATTGAAAGCATGACTGTCGTAAAATTTGCTGTGTTTGGGACAATGATTTGTTTTTCGTTCAAGAATAAAAGGCATAGAGAGAGAAGCCAACTACGTGGAGAAAATAAGACAAAGCTAAACATTAATTATCAAACTTTAGAAAGATAACGGTTATATGAGATTACCAATAAACCATTTTTATGAAGCGCTTTCGCCATCTAAATCGATAATCAGCACATTTGACAATTTATATCCCTCCACGTAGCTGTCAGACGGTGATGTGGAATAAGTCGTTACGGAAGAGAAATATAAAAGACTGTACGTGAAGATCAAATATCTTTCATATCCTTGCATACAACCACTATTTGAGCTGAGAAGTTTGCCAAAGAGAGAATCAGAGATAACACATTTACCTTGGCTGAACGTGAGAACTGGATATGCTAGACACAGAACGTATGCCACATTAAGTGCATTTGAGCATAAAGAAGAACAGATCTTAATACTTATCTCAGTAATTAACCAACTTGATGCACAAAATTTTTGTTTTACAGTAAGTTTATTTCATGCCTCTACATGTTTCGAGCACATGTGCTCGAAACATGTAGGGGCATGAAATAAACTTATTGTAAAACAAACATTTTGTGCATCAAGTTGGTTAATTACTGAGATAAATCTACTGAGATGTACGGTGAACAAAACGTAAAAAAAGAAAGTTATTAATACGTCACTGATCTGCTCGTTTTGTTTCGAGTAATAACATTCTGATCACAATCACGCTCGAATTTGGATTTCAGAAGGACTATAGAATATTTTTGTCGGAATCGTAGTAACGAGATGCATCTACGTCACTGAATGTTCACCCTGAGATATAAACGTTTCAAGAGGGCGGTGCGCAAGTAGTGGGCACCCGGTCACAAGAGCTACTATATTTTTTCCAGTCGCGCCTAGCATTTTCTGCGTAATTACTGAAAAATTTTTCCTTACAATAAAGAATGTGTATTAGTTCATTTGCATTAACAAGAAAGGGCCGGATAACAAGGAGTTTCACAGGTTCCTCCCCTACATCGGGTCAACAGCAAGAAACTCTGTGCCACATTTGCTGGGCCCAAAATTTAGAGGTGGTTCCAAAATTTTTAAAATATTTGTGTACCCTTGTTTTAAGGCAAATCATTATTATTAGATATCAATAGTTGTAAGGATGAGAATTTTATTCTCGCCTCCCTCCCAATCAGGTAAGTAACTGAAATATTTCCTAAACTCCTTAAAACATATTTGTTTTTATGCACCACTTTATTTAACACAGAGTGTATTGTTATGTTCACTACGATTCTTCTCCCACCAAGTTGATATTATTTCCCTGACTAATAATCAGTTGTGTGTTTTCTGTGGGGAATACCTTAATTGTAAGAAAACCTTGAAAGAGAATATGAAAGCAATGCCTGCAACATTTTCTTCACAACGATTCAGCAATCTGAGCTGAATGTTGCTAATTTCATATCAGATATTTAGCTACTTTCCTAATGAAATCATTCAAACTCCTCATTAATGGACTCAGCAATAACATAGCAAGGGTAACACTATACACAAACGTCGTATATACTTCGAAACGCACCGATGACTTACACTTTTGACGGCATACCTTGTTCGCAGTTACCTTAAAAATGAAACTGATCTAGGAAAGAGAGAAAAACATCCTCCAGTACTGTAAAAATAAGAGTGGATTTTTCACGACATTCTATTAGAACCAATAGAAACTAAATATACCCCTGCGCATGCTACTGAGTGATATGGAAAAGAGATATTACAGAACTACTCCTTATTAAACTGGGTACTAAATGGTACTTGAGTGGTTACCTTCACGACATGTCTAAGTTGTCTATGAATAGGAAGCCGGGAGAATCCCCAGAGCCGTTCTGAACGCTTCTAGAAACAGACAATTATCTCAGCTCCATATAGAATTGAACCACTAATTTTCAGGTACACATTCCAAAACCAAGCATTATTTAAAATACGTTGTCCTGTCCTATTGGTTATATATTAAAAAAATAACATTCCTTTCAATTATTGACAGACTGTAAATTTCTAAATCTACAGAATAATTGAAGACTACGTTACGGTCATATTGGTCACAAAATGATAGCGCATAAAACCACTTGGGAGACCTAGGTGTGGATGGGAGGACAATATTCAGATGGATCTTCAGGAAGTGGGAAGTTGAGGTGTGGACTGGATCGAGCTGGCTCAAGATAGGGACAGGTGGCGGGCACTTGTGACTGCGGTAATGAACCTTCGGGTTCCATAAAATGCGGGGAATTTATTGACTAGCTGAAACACTGTTAGCTTCCCAAGAAGGAATCTGCTCCATGGAGTAAGTAAGTATGTAAGTAAGGAGTTAAGTAAGTATGGTAGCGTATAAGCTTTAAATCAGTGTCAAGACTCGAGCATTCCGTGTAAGATATACGGCCACTTAATATTATGTTTTTACTTCACCGTCACCCTGTATATTGACAGTATGTAGGCTACAATTTGGTCCAAACTTCAAAACAAAGGTAGCTTGTGAAAAATGACGAGCAATAATACACAAACTCACCTTCTGCTCAATAAGTGACAAAGAAAAGTAAACGCGCCCCAGTGCGAGGTTTTCTTAGACTAGAAATATTACTGTCCTCAACTAACGAGAATTGCTTTGACCTTGACAACGTGGGTGCGGCCGGGTGGGTCGCAGTGCCGGTTAGACGCTTTGGGGGAGAGAAAACTCTCTTGTCCCTTTCCAAAATCAAAGCACGGATACTGGGTTTCCAAGCCGCTTGCAAGGTTATCTTACACTACAAGCTTTGCTGTCCTGGACTAACGAGAATTGCTTTGACCTTGACAACTTTAGTGCGGCCGGATGGGTCGCAGTGCCGGTTAGACGCTCCGGGAGAGAGAAAACTCTCTTGTCCCTTTCGAAAATCAGACCACGGATCCTGGGTTTAATAGGCCGTTCTGCATTTACACCAACTATTTTATCCCGGCATGGATCAATGTTTCAAATAAAATTATTTTTATATCCTACGTCATGCAGTGACTTTTTGTACAGTGTTCAAGTCTCATCTGGCTTGAGCTAGTGTATGAATATTCTGATTCAATAAATTGCTCCATGGTGTCAGCCAATTATTTATGGAAACGTCTGCTTTTATATGCACAAACGTTGTGTGTGAAGAGAAGGTTTACCCTCACATATTTCACGCTCAAAATTCAATAATGTAATCGATAACCGCTACATCTTCCGGCCGATATTTCAACGGTCTTTGTGCTGGTGGCAAGATAAGACAGGATAAGCTGAAATCCCCTGCGCCAATGGAAGATTCCGTTTGCCTAAGTAAAATTCATTTCAGCTAAACGTCGTAAAGAAGTGTTTAGTTTTGACAGACAACTTCTGGCTCTGGCAAAATGGAGATTAGTTCCATTTGGCTTTTTGATGGTATCTGATGCTGTTAGTGGCAACAACCTTGACCGAGCCGGGCCTGACGCTACCGGAAGACCAAAGTTCGCCGACGCTTTCTCTCCAAACTTCTGACGACTCACGCGCTTGTTGAATGTCGCTTTGCTAGTGCAAAGGCCTGGCCTGTCGTTTATTTTTTTGAAATAACGTAAACAATTAACAGATAAAAACAAATTATGGGGATGTAACCAATCCAAACTGCATAACAAGCTTGTAAGAACAATCCTGCATAAATTATTGAAAAGATTAAAATAGGAGAATAGAACAGAAAAAGAAGCCGAGTAGCCCATTCACGGACTGAGATAAAGGCGGGAATTTTCCTCTTCGCCTCAGCTCCAGACCGGCTCTGAGACACACCCAACCTCACTGGAGGTAAAGCAACCGGGGCGTGACGTCAACCATTCACCTCGTCTTACTACCGAAGGTTAAGAATGATTGTAGCTACAAGAAGGCCAAGGCTCATAGTGGCCTTCATTGCCAATCTATTTATCCGGAGGCGCATTCATGAGCCCGTGGAAAGCCTCTTTACATACGTCAGTCCTTCCGCTTCTCCCCCCCCCCCTCCTCCCTATTTTTTGTAGGCATTAAAGTTTTGAACCCTTCAAATGATTCTCCCAAAATTCTATATAGAGAACTTCTACTAAAATCTCTACACATGTGTAACAAGTTCAAGTATTTACCTGATCTAAAAGTGTCCACCAGACTTCGTGCAGCAAAAAAAAAAACGTATATTTCATGTCCAATGAACCTCTCGTTAAGTCTTATGTTTTTCAATGTAGGTAAGCAAGGAAACTTGTGTTATACTGAACCTCTGCATAATTAAAACCTGTCTTTATTGGAAACATTTTACAGGCCTAAGGATCTGAAGTCCTGAGGATCACAATTTCAAGCACCTGTATTAAACGGAACCTCATGGAACGGAATAATTCGGTCCCTAGAGGTTTCGTTATAGAAAAGTGTAATGCTAGATAAACAAAATGTAAGCTACAGTTATATTTCATACTTGCTTTTTGAAAACTCTACACCGGCCTTCCATACACATACAACTTCCAATGCAAAGGAATATTTAAGTGTTTAAATGCCTTTGAAAATGTAATGCTGGATGAATATCCAACCCATGGCAATGTTGAGGGGTATCATCACTACTCAGAGACAGGATTGAAATTAGATATTCCATTCTAGTCCCACTGTTGAACGAGACTACTGTCCTATAGAATACAATCCAGGGTTGTTACCGACCGTCTTACTGGACATAACACCCTGAGAACACATCTCTGCATAATGGGGCTGAGCGATAATCCCTTATGTAGGAGCTGTGGAACAGAGGAACACTCAGCCCACGTTTTGTGTGAGTGTGAAACCTTGGCTTCACTCAGACACACCTATCTGTGTTCCTTTTTCTTGGACCCAGGGAATGTCAAAAGTCTAAGTCTGGGGGCAATCTGGAACTTCAGTAAAGGAACAGGGTTCCCATGACATGGACATTAGATTATGGGGCACGAATGGCCTGTCCAAAAGCCTACATTCATCAGGACCGAAAAAGCTCGAACGCATTTATTATTCTATTCTATTCTATTCTGTTCTATTCTATTCCATTTTACTCTATTCTATTCTATTCTGTTATATTCTATTCCATTTTACTCTATTCTATTCTATTCTGTTATATTCTATTCCATTTTACTCTATTCTATTCCATTCTATTCTATTCTATTCCATTTTACTCATTCTATTCTATTCTATTCCATTTTTCTCTATTCTATTCCATTTTACTCTACTCTATTCTATTCTATACACAGAATCAGTTTCTTCCGAGACAAAGACGGTAGCGAAAGAGGCATAGTTGTTACATATGTTTATATTTGTATCATACAAATCAGACAAACATTTGAGGGTTATGAGGTTATCACAGGGGTGTTAACATTCAAAACGAGTATTAAGTATTGAAATATCAGACATAATATCATAACAAAGTCGATGCTTAAAACTCATCCTCCTTCTAAAGTACTCAACCACTACTAGAACCAGGTAGATTATCAACTGATAAGTCGTTGTGTTATGAAGAAGACTAAAGTGGGTGGGACATAATAAATTACCTAAAATTTCCATCATGTTTCTTTGCATTAATCCTACTTGTCACTTTTAAGGGCTTCTCTTATTCCTGTAAAGCGCCATCTATGACCTCTTGTACAATGGCCTCTATTATGGGTCAACATGGCAGTAAACCCAAATTTGACAACAACTTTTAAAGTAAATCCCAAATATTGAATTTTAAAAGAAAGAGTCCAGAAGTTCAGGAGCTGATTCTAGGTCAGTTACCGAGAGCTGGAAGGACAGACAGACAAATATGAGGTCCAAAAAGAAGGCGTTCCTGTCGTTACAAAATAAATCCTCCTATTCTAAGCAAACATTTATCTGATACCTTATGGATGGAAATTTCTCTTTGCTTATCAAGTTTATCGACTCTGCAAAAATCCCAGCGTTCATTTCTCCTTCAGATTGTTCTGATGACGCCCACATCCCGACAGTTTATCAGTGTCTTTATTAAGCTGCGATGATTGCGTTTTCTGCATGCGAAGGTAAATAGTGTTGTAATGCAAACAATGAACTCTTCATATCTTGAATCTAATGTAGATATCAATAACAGCGACTGATTAAAGTAGAACTGACTTGAATGTCCACAATATTCTTTTAACAAAGGACAAATTCCTCACATCTGAACATTTTAATTTTTCACGATGCCAAGTATAATGATTATGGTTTTCTGGCAAGTGAAGCCGTGCCTTTTAGGAGGTAGGTACGAGTATTTTGACGGAAACTGTGGCATTCATATATTTAATACGAAGATGGAAGAATATTCCAAAACGTAGAAGCCCATTTACCAGGATGTACGTCAACAGATCGCAGGGTCGGACATTTTTATGTCGCACACACTTAGGGGCTTAGGTCTACATAATTTATTAAACCTAAAGAGACAACACAAACAAAAGTCAACTGCTGCACTATACCAGGCCCCAGTTAAGTCTGATTCACGTCCCTATTCTATAAGTATATAAAAGTGGTTCAGTTGTTATCATTTAATGTATGTTAAGATTTTCACGTTGTCACTTTTCTTTGAGGTAACTGAAGAATAAAAAACCAACTAGATGCCACTTGTTATTTTATTGTACTTCTTATAGGCTCAACATGTTTCGGGCTCTACTATGCCCATCATTAGGAGCTCGCGACTATGATGTTGATTACCACATGGGTAGTATCGTTCTTGGTTTGCTGTATGTTGCAGGCTCACGCACGACGAGTCGTGTGTGAGCCTGCAACCCGGACACCATTCCAGCCTAACTGCACTTAACCTCCAACATACAGCAAACCAAGAACGATATGACCTATGTGGTAATCAACATCATAGTCGCGAGCTCCTGATGATGGGCATAGTAGAGCCCGAAACATGTTGAGCCTATAAGAAGTACAATAAAATATCAAGTGGTATCTAGTTGGTTTTTTATTCTTCAGTTATTACAAAGATGCACGGTCCAATAAATATCAGATTCCTTTGAGGTGTCCGTGAGGGCCATTTTTCACTCTTTAGCTCCTACATCCTTCTAACCTCAATCATTTCCTTTGACTCATGCATCCAGTACAACATACATCCCAACCATCTCATTTAGTGCATACATTTTAAACACTTTTATCTCATTTGGCCTAAGCATCCTGCATAAACCGACCACCTCATTTAGCCCACGCATCCCACATAAGTCGTACCTCATTTTACTGCATTTAATCACCGTTACAATGTCAGGTGGTGTAATTTCAGAGTAAGTACATTTATCCTTTACATAAGTAGAGATGGTTGAGGGATATTCCTCTCTGTCCCTCTGTCTGTCAGTACATATCAGTTACAAAATTTTCATTTGAATTTCGGCAACTCTTGACACTAGGCCGATACTAAAATTTTGCCAGCTAAATTGATTTTTGTGCCGAGCCCTATGGCAGAGCCGCTAAACTTCCGCCTGCATAGTGACCAAGGCTACGAAACGGAGGATCGAAAAAATGGGTTTTGATTTCCGCCTAATTTATTTTCACTGCATTCAGGCCAACCTTGTTGCCCCCACACACCTCTTATTTTCCCAAGGAAATGTCTGACTGGGTGTGAATTTAATTACTCCCCTCCATCTAATGTAACAGGGTAAGTAGATGGAGATTAGGTTCCTCTCTCCAACACCTATTCATGGCTAACTTTGTTCTTATATTTATCGTCAGGGTGGCAAACAAAACCTGCAGTACAGACATAACTTAGAATACCTATGTGAAGAGTGGAGGGAGTCGATCATAATACCTATACATAAGAAGGGGGATAAAACAGATTGTAATAATTATAGGGGCATTTCACTTTTGTCAACCACTTACAAAATTTTATCTAACATCTTGCTCTCAAGGTTAACTCCGTATGCGAAGGAAATTATCGGGGATCATCAATGTGGTTTTCGACGCAACAGGTCGACGATTGATCATATATTCTGCATTCGCCAAATACTTGAGAAAAAATGGGAGTACAATGAAGAAGTTTATCAGCTTTATATAGATTTCAAGAAAGCTTATGATTCAGTTAGGAGGGAGGTCTTATATAAGATTCTCATTGAGTTTGGTATCCCTAAGAAACTTGTAAGGCTAATAAAGATGAATCTGAATAAAGCATATAGCAGAGTCCGGGTAGACAAGAAAGTGTCTGACAGGTTCCCTATTAGGAATGGTCTGAAACAAGGAGACGCTCTATCACCAATGCTTTTCAACTTTGCTTTAAAGTACGCCATTAGGAGAGTTCAGGCAAACCAGGATGGTTTGAAACTAAATGGTAAACATAAGCTTCTGGCTTATGCCGATGATGTTAATACACTAGGAGGAAGCATACATACTCTAAAGGAAAATGCAGAAGCTTTAGTAGCTGCTACTAGGGAGATTGGACTGGAAGTGAGTGCTGATAAAACTAAGTACATGGCCATGTCTCGAGATCAGAATGCAGGACGAATTCACAGTGTGAGGATTGATAATAGTACCTTCGAGAGGGTGGAAGATTTTAAATATTTGGGAACAACTTCAACAAATCAAAATTCTATTGCGGAAGAAATTAAGAACAGATTGAGGTCAGGAAATGCTTGCTATCATTCGGTGCAGAATCTTTTGTCTTCCAGGTTGCTATCCAAGAAATTAAAGATTAAGATTATATAGAACTATAATCTTGCCTGTTGTTTTGTATGGGTGTGAAACTTGGTCGCTGACATTGAGGGAGGAAAGGAAACTGAGGGTGTTTGAGAATATGGTGTTGAGGAGAATATTGGACCTAGGAGGGACGAGGTAACGGGGGAATGGAGAGGAGACTGCATAACGAGGAGCTAAGTGATCTGTACCCCTCACCCAATATTGTGCGGGTGATAAAATCGAGAAGAATGAGATGGGCAGAGCAATGTGCCGCGTATGGGGGAGGAGAGGGGGGTGTATAGGGTCTTGGTGGGGAAATCGGAGGGAAAGAGACCACTGGGGAGACCTAGGCCTAGATGGGTGGATAATATTAGGCTAGATCTCCAGGAGGTGGGATGTGGTTATGTGGACTGGATTGGGTTGGCCCAGGATAGGGACAGGTGGCGGACGCTTGTGAGTACGGTAATGAACCTTCGGGTTCCATAAAATGCGGTGAATTTCTTGACTAGCTGCAAACCAGTTAGCTTCTCAAGAAGGACTCTGCACCATGGAGTAAGTAAGTAAGTAAGTAAGTAAGTAAGTAATGTGAAAGAAAACATCAAATTGCATCTCAAAGAAACACGTGACGAGGGAAAGAAACGGACTCGTTTGGATCAGAATGGCGGTCACTGGGGGGGGGGGGGGGCTTTAAAATTATTTTAATGACCCTTCGGTTTCCACAACACCCGGGGATTTTTTCCAATAAT
>Ga0123352_10020236_pt1 | contig 10602 bp, 8 predicted proteins | sample TergutLab28metaG_FD_89700 | JGI IMG/M metagenome (GOLD analysis project Ga0123352, IMG submission 89700) | Labiotermes labralis P1 segment gut microbial communities from Petit-Saut dam, French Guiana - Lab288 P1 | ecosystem: Host-associated > Arthropoda: Insects > Digestive system > Gut ... | reverse complement strand
TATAATTACTTTCTTCAAGACTGCGCAGTAGGCATAAAGATTATAATAGCTGTTACTTGGAGATCTGAAATGCTAGTAAATATTCATTTTTCATCTGCATAATATATTCAATCCATTTGTTATACTGCTGGTTTCACTTCCCTTATGACTTCTATGTGACTGAAAAACAAGTATCAGAATACCTCAAGAGATACAACGAAAATTGTTGAAAATACTATTGACATTATCTTACAACATTATGACAGGCCTGCCCACCACAGCTGCATATGGAGATGAAAATGGTTATTCGTCTTCATGCTGAATTGTCTGTTACTGACAAACAGCTCTGTGAAGCATTCTTTGAGTATATATCTTATTATTATTATTTACTTTTGTTCTTATAACACTGGCTGAGATGAGAAGCAGGTTTTATTTACCAGATTAATTACTATTTTATTTCATGGAACTCATCTCCATCTCTACCCCAGATAGAAAGTCCTCCACCAATTATCACATTTAAAAAAAAAATTCTTCAGATATTCATCCTTTAGAACATCCCAAAGGGCTCTGCATACTTCCTTTACTATAATTCCGATTGTACATGCAGGTATGCGAAATGAGTACAGCAGACTGTGGTACGAATCACCTGGAACATATAAATTAATTCATTAAAAACCGAAAATCATTGGAGACAACATGCAATTACAATGACAGCAAATTAACATTGTGTGTATTACTTGCCTGTTGCCAGAAAGCGAAGTGTTACTATCACCTTTTCCTCCACTGAAATTGCATTTCTCATGGCTGTATCCTGCTTGCCAATCACGGGGCCCAGCATGTTCACAAGCCTCTGAACTTCCACAGTTGACATCCTTGTAAAATTTCTAAACTGCTGAGAGTCTTCAAGCTGCAGTTCACGTATCAACTGTGTGTATGCCCCCTGTCGGTCACGTCTTCTTACCCAGTTCTTAATCCAGCACTTTCTTTTCACTTTCCTTCTCTTATTAATTGCTAATGCTACATAAACAGCAGCTGCTAGCTCTGCTTCCTGTAAGCAAGCCATTCTAATTAATGGCTAAGTGTTAGTGCACTTCCTCACTTCGTTCCCACCTGTTCACAATCAGCTGATGCGACCGCCACCATGTTCTCCAGCAGGCGTTCACTCTTATGTGTATACGGAAACTTTGTACTCTGAGAGGTCTCGCAGTTCCGGTGCTCTCAACAGTGATCACAGAGAGCCCACTAGCCAGAATTTACTCTCACATCTAAACGTCATCGCTAGATGCTCTCGATAGGACTCGCAAAAGTTTACTCTCACATGTAACGCCACCTTTAGAGAATGTTACTCTACAGACACGATGACAGATGTACTACTAGCATGATGGAACACAGCCTCATTTCAATCAGGTAGTCAGGCAGTATATGAATCATAAATTCCCAAACCAATGGATTGGTCATGGCGGTGAACAGAATTGGCCACCATGGTCACCGGATCTGAACCCATTAGATTACCATGTGTGGGGTTACATGAAAGCTATGGTGTATGTACACAAGATGAACATGAGAGAAGATCTACTCCAGCGAATTCTAAGTGCCGCAAGAAGCTTCAACAATGCTGCACTTTTTCGTAAGGTTATGAGTCCTCTGGTCAAACGAGCCAGAAAATGTATCCAAGCAGATGGAGGACACTTTGAACAACTTGCTTGAGTGGTGAACGGTGAATCTGTCAGTGTACATTTAACAACATATCTCAATAAATGCACAATGCTCCTCTTTCCTTTCTAATTTATTTACTGTACTTTAAAAAATCATAACTCCTGAACCGTTGAAAATTGGATCCATGTGTATATGAATTTTTTGACTCACCATCAGCTCTGGAATTAAATCCCAAAGTACTGACCTTAACTCCTGGGACACTCTGTATACTGACACTATCATGCTACCATATTTTAATGCCTCCTTCCGTTGTAACAGCCATTTTACCTTGATTTTATTCAAGGACTTACATAACCTCCAGGCCATGTACTTTGTACACATATGCCAAAACTACTGGTCTTTTCCTTTTTATTCTCACAGATTTTCCTGCAGGACAGTTTTCTAACTCCTAACTTAACATACTTTACATATGAGCAAAAATTCAGATGTTTAAGAAAATTTGTACAGCACTAGTGTATTCCATGTTGGTGTGAAGAAAAAATTAAAAATTTTTAAATCAGTACATATGGGTTGGTCCTGGATCCTGAAAGGGAACTTGCCTGGGCCATCTAATGTTCCTTCTATGCACATCATTAAGCTTGTCAACATCACAACTTATTCTTTCAATATTTGTTTAAAAGCTGAATTATTAACTCACGTGAGCAGTTGAGTTGTGTCTTTGTCCACCTTGAATAGTTTCCTGGATGTGTAGTCATTGAAGTTGAGCAAAGCACGGCTGATATCCTCACTTTTGTCAATGGGGGCTTGGTTGGTACCTTGCCATGTCTCGATATACACCACTGATACTCGGGTATTAAGTGTTCGGAAGTACTGGAAGATTAAGGCATCACATAACGGCTAACTTAAGACAGTCTGGATAGAATCCACTTAAATTCATTCATTATCATGAAACTGTCCACAAGCTGGGCCAAGGCACTTCTTAAGAATCCCTGTATAGCTCTTAAAATGTGCAAATCTTACTACTATGTTATGTATTACATTGAAAAATCTACAAATGTACACAATTTAAAATATCATTCACCACATATTTTGCCACATTTTCTGCCTTTAAAGGATACAGGCCTATAGTTTTATTCACTTGCCTAAGTGCAGAACTCCTAAACATGTTTTGTATGAAAATCATAATACACTATATGGCAGTACTATTAACATGCAGCTTAATAACATATCTCACTTCTAACACTAACAATTATCAATGAAAAGAACAAAATTCATTTGTAGGCAACAGTGACAAAATAACTCACCAAATACTACTTCCACCAGTGAGTTCTCTAATATAAGCAACATGTACATAAAATCATGGTTTATTTTCACTGATCATTTGTGTGATTGCTTCTCTGTCTTTGTAAAAACTGAACAAAAACTGATGTCAACAATCTCTGTGACACAGAAGAGAAAAGTCAATGGCCAAACATCTGGTAGGTTCCTGACACTCTAGAAAGAACAACACAGTGCACCTAGGACAGTTTACTGCAGTAACATGCACACAGTATCTATTAGAAATTTATCAATTCATATTTTGTTACACACAGTACTGTTTTACATACCAAATCTGCAATATTTGCAACTTGGATGGCATCATGGACAACATCCATCCTTGAACTCCCATTTCTTTTCTCAAACTACAACATAAATGAGAGAAAGATATGGCAGTTTTTAATGAACTGTGTCCTTATGTACAATAAGCCAAATTTCATATATACAGAACAAATATGCAGCTCCCAATTATGAAATTCAAGCACAGGACCCTCATAATGATGATGACTGCCAAGAAATCTAATACAAATCTCTGATACTTTCAAGCAGCAAATCACTGCTGCATTGTTAAACAGAAATGAATATTGGTGTTAACACAACACTATAATCATCTTAAACTGAAGGATGCAAGCTTGACTAGCACTAATTACTTTAAGGTGGTACATCCCCATTGCATTATTAAATAAAAATGAACAGTGCAATGGGTCAGCACAACATTAATGTTGTGCTAACATGCTGCAATATTCATTGGTATAAAATTCGGATATATAGTTTATGTGTATGCCAACCCCAGTGGCCATCCAGTCTTGCTGAGATTGCTGGTTCAAATCTTGCCAGGGAGTGAATGTTTGTCTCTAGTTAGTGTTGTATGTTGTGCAAGAAGATATTTCTGCAACAGACTGATCCCTTGTCCAGAGGAGTCCTACCAAGTATGTGCACATCACTGATTGTGATCAAGTGCAACCATAACCTCTACACCAACAATGAGTAGGAAGAAAAGAGGTCAGACTAAGAAAAATATTCCATGTGAAGTATGCAATGAGCGGAATTTGTTGGAGGGTGAGATTACTCTGCTGGAACCACCCGAAGCAGGCCGATGTCCTTTAGGAACGCAATGGCGAGGGATTGGTCACAGAAGAGGTAATTCAGGAAACACCTGTTCGGTCCACCGCCATCCCTCAGCATCGGACTTCCGTATGAAAACCTAGGGACGTAGGCACACTTCCTTAGTCGTTCGTCGCATACCGTCACGACAGCGACGATATGTTCTACCAATGCACCGCAAAACAAGGAACATGAATTTCACATCGTCAGATTTGTGACTGAACACAGCGACAAGACAAAGCGTTCTGCATTGTGGGTACGGAAACGGTAACTACGACAATAGCGACACACGCGGTGGCCAGCGAAAGATTGGCGACACGATTGAGCAGTGTACCCGAAAGTTCATGTGCATCAAGAAGATACACTGAATACATTTTGCACATGCTAGCACTGACATGGATGTAAAATTATACCTGTTCTGAAAGAGTGCAGTAAATAGTGTATAAAGAAATATAGACAGTACCGAGGCAGTAACAATTTAAACCAAAAAAGAGCTGCACACACTGACGAAATAGCAATGAGAGCGGAATGAATTATCACTAGTTACTGGCTGGAACAAATTATTACAAGAGCAGCGTTTTAGAGAGTGTATTTTCTATTAATATTGCACTAGTTTCCAATATTATTAGCTTAGTGGAAACAGAATAGGAGTACAGTGTCCTTAAAGAATGAAAACTACTTGCAATTATATTGCTATTGTTCAGAATATTTCATGTGAACTACTGTAGATGTAAAATGTGAAGTTCTTGATTTCAGTTTTCTGGCCTGAAGTAGATGAGATCTGTGCTCTTCTGGGATATAACGTAGCGTAAAATGGTAATTCCTTACCTACGTTTCGAGGCAACCTATCGGTCCCATCTTCAAGGGTCAAAAATACAAGAAGATTGGACAGAAGGTTTGCCCCGAAACATCAGTAAAGAATTTCCAAAATGCGCTACGTAATATACCAGAAACGCATAGATCTCGTGAAAGTTCTTGTTCATATATTGTTGTAATAAAAAATTCTAACCTAACTTACATTAAACTGAATGACATCCGGCAGAAACCGCCACTTCAGTTCCCACCTGTCCACGTCTCAAACTTATCTACATCGGAGTGCGTGCATTAGTGTCCGTTTACAAATATCCGTTCCCACTTCAGGCCTAGGGTGAACTATTCCGGACAACACTGCTTACGACGCCCTTCTCACACCGTAACAGTACGTACGGATTGGCGTTGGGTTAACGCTACCTAGTGCTGGTCATGCATGTATAGGCCTTTCCCTTTTTAGAATTAGCAGTGATCGATTTGCAACCAGACGAACAACAAACTAACAGGCATAACTACAAAACGCTCATCTCGCTCTTATAGTCCAATTACTAAAATTAACACTGATAATGGGTCTACTACTATACCTGAAGAAATAGCTAATGCATTTAATGAGTTCTTCGTTCACATAGCAAAGAACTTAGATAATAAACAGGCCGATATAAACAAAGCTATAGAACTTCTAACAAAGACTAACAGGGTTGAATATATAGAAATGAAACCCATTACATTTACAGAAAACGAGTTAATATATACAATATTTACTATGAAAACAAAGAAATTTTCTGGTTATGATGGCATTTCTAATATGATTTAAAAACACTGTGTAAAAGCTATAAGTAAGGCCTTCACGAATATTTGTAATTTTTCCCTAACTAACAGAATTTTTCCGGATAGATGCAAGTATGCACTAGTTTTACCAGTATATAAAAGGGACGAATGATCTAATAGGTCTAACTATCGACCCATATCCTTACTATTATCATTGTCTAAAGTGCTAGAAACAATGATGTTTAACAGGTTAAATCAACACCTAAACGTAAATAGAATAATATTTCCTGAACAACATGGATTCAGAAGAGGAATTAATATAGAAAACGCAATTTTTTCATTAACAAACACAATACTCAGCTCATTAAATAAGAAACAGGTGGTAGCAGGACTTTTCTGTGACTTATCTAAAGATTTCGATAGCATTAATCACTCAGTTTTACTGCAAAAATTATCTTACTATGGAGTCCGAGGAATTTATCTTAACTGGTTTGAATCTTATTTAACAAATAGACGGCAAAAAGTAATTATTTCTACTTATGGAGGGAATTATTCCTCCAATTGAGAAACTGTAACCAGTGGGGTGCCCCAGGGCTCGGTTCTAGGACCGCTGCTCTTTTTAATTTACATAAATGATTTCCCATACATAATACAGCAAATCGCAAAACCAGTTATTTATGCAGATGCCACTAGTATATTAGTGCATGCTGCAAATGTCATGGAGTTACAAGTCAAAACTGATGATTCAATATACCAAATAAATGAACGGTTTTTAGTAAATGGGCTAACTTTAAATCTTGATAAGACGAATATAATAAAATTTAGCTCCAAAAAAAGTAAAGAAGAACACATTCACTTTAGGTATTCTAACATCATAAAAGAAACTGACAGTTTAAAATTTCTAGGTTTAGAACTGGATAAGTTTCTAAATTGGAAAAACACATTGATAAACTTTTACCTAAACTAAGCAGTGCAAGCATTGCTATTAGATCAATGTCTTCTCATTGTAATATAACCACTATTAAAATGATATACTTTGCCTATTTCAATTCACTGCTGGAATATGGTATAGCATTCTGGGGAAATTCTACTGAAAGTGTTAAAGAATTTAAACTACAAAAAAAGGGCAATCAGACTAATGAGTGGGTCTAATGTTAGAACATCCTGTAGACCTTTATTCCCAATATTAGGTATTATGACTTTGCCTTCTCAGTACATATTTTCTCTGATGAGATTCTTGTCTCGAAACCTGGAGTTTTATACATTTAATTCCACTATCCACAATTACAATACAAGAAATAGAGTTATATTACATAAACCGTCATCTCTATTAACTATATGCCAGAAAGGATTATATTATGAAAGTGTAGGAGTTTTTAACAAATTGCCACACAATATAGCTGAATTGATTTCGCATAATAAAAGTTTCTTGACTAAATTAAAAAAATATCTGTCAGGAAAAGCCTTTTACTCAATAGATGAATATATGAATGATCACTCGGACGGATGAGGTGTGATTCAATCTTAAGTTCGGGGAATTCTTAAATTGCTAAACATGTTTTAATGTGCTAAGTCATTGTTGTATGGTTATAGCTAGCACAAAGTTCATCGGTGAATTCTTGTGTAAAGTTTTTTTATTGTGTGTGTGTGTGACAAGCTTCCTCTATGACTTGTGACTGTCTCAGATGATTGTCTTTGTATTGTTTTGTATGACGTGCTTTACATCAATTTAGAGCCTTGGAGCTCTCAAGATATTACAAAGCGACAAATTATGTATGTATGTATGTGTATGTCATGCGGCACGGGAAAGATCAAGGGCGAATGCGCTATTTATGTACAGAAAGTGTAACTAATGTGACTCATTTGTACATTTTAGAGTGTCTCACTATTAATGTTTATGCTTATGTGAGTCGCCGTCCCTGTTTCGTTCTATATCCCTATTTGTGGACGCCATGGCAAAGTAATGGGGAATGGAGGTCCCATTCCTTCTTAACCTTGGCAATAGATCGCTTTACCCCCGGGGGCTGGTCCTACCGGATACCCACTTAAGAGGAGGATTCTCTCTCTGGTTGCCCCCGACATATTTGTGGCGCGACAGCTCCGTGTGAGACCATGCAGCATCGACAGGCGTTTCGTTACGCATATCGTGAAGACCAACAATTAATCGATTATTTCACTTCAGGAAATCATAACAATCTGGCACAGTGACACCGCAACCAGTCTTTGGTGATGAAGTGGTGGGAGGGAGAGAAGAAATAAACAGAAAAAGGAAGAAACAAACAATGAGGTATAAACACATCCAGATTGGTGCCGTACAGTACGATTAATCTCCGTGGTCTGAGGGGAAATGTTCCCAAACGATAACTAACGAAAAATGAACCGAACCGGTTATCTGTAAATTTACGCACTTATAATACATCAGCGAAAACTAAATTATCGACCGGTACTCGGACTGTCCGGAGAAGAATCGGAAATATTTCGATTGACCTTAAGTGCATTTGAGTATTATCGCTTCATGATATGTAATGACGTAAAGAAACATATCCTAGGGTAAACGTACGTGATACATTTGTACTTTATCACTCCCTGTGGCTTCATGTATCTTTCTACTATAACAGAGACAAAAAATTAAAAAAAATGCAACAATGCAAATCACAACGGAAATTGATTATGACAAAGCCGCAGTCTTATAAATTTCTATTAACATAACCACGAACATGCACTATTTTAGGGTAATCGCATAAATGGCCGATGGCTTACAAAACAACGCGATAATTTTATGCATCTGATTATAAATATTTTAAGAGTCAAAATTATATTTTAAAAGTCACATAGCAGACCACAGACAATAAGAAACGGTTGAGTCCAATAGACCAAGTTTGTACAATTTTAAATTAATTATAGTGAACAACTTCGACCAAGTAATTTTAAAAACAGTTGTTAGTATACAATATACATGTATAACGTAACATTGGCAGAATTTTTACACAATGTTAGTACAGGGACACTGAAGATGCCCGAGTAGCTCCGACAAGCGTATGCCGAAATACGTATATGGCACTGGTAAGTAAAACGCCTCAGTTGGTGTTTTACACGTGTGTGTCTCTACAAGGTAAATAACGCATGCCCGTTCGATTAAGCCAATTTGCAGTTCTAAACGTAACAGCCAGAACTTTACATGAGTGAATGGATTCCAAACATCAAAACATTTTCAATACTCACCATGGCCTTGTCGATGACTATTGCTGTTTCAATATACTTGATTGCTTCCCTGACGTCCCTGCGGTATCTAGCATACTCCACTCGATCTCTCAGGTCTCTGCTCCCTTCTTTGACATCCACACGGACGCCAGCACTCTTTCTGTAACTCCACCGGAATTTGGGACCTAGCGGGATACTCCGTCGATATCTGGCACCAGACGGCTTGGTTCCTGTCCCATCTGCTGTACCAGGGATATGCTTCTGGCGCCTGTAATTGGGCACTCTCCACTCCAAGTTTCCAGCATTGGCGCAGCCTTTATTGGTGTTGGTGCGAGCCTCGAAGATCACGTGAGGATGTTTCTGCTAAAGAAGAGCCGACAGGCAAGGCTGTGCAGTTTTCTTGGTTGTGAGGTATGGCACAAACAGTAATGAAGCTTTTTATATTTGAATCAATAACTCAAAACCCTATAATTTCCCAATTATTTTACAATTTTTTTACATTTTGCTATACTGTTCATCCTTCCTTATGAAGCACTATGGGTACAAGAATGAAGTATTCACAATTTGTCAACATGTATATAACTATGTTACTAACATAATAGTCTTGGATTTTGTCCATTGTCTAATTTTTTATGAGCGCAACGTTTCGCAAGCCGGTTCTCCTACCATCTCTGTTGACTGGTGACAGAATAGGTCTATGTAAGGGGCTTACCTGAGCAAGTGCTTTCCGTTCTGAAGACAGAAGCAGAGCCGCCTTCCGAAACGTCGTGCTTCATAACAAATTAGGCAATGGAAAGAGTTAAAAAAATTGTCAATGAGTCACATACAATGGTCAGAGTCCTATAGAGCTGAATCACACCATGTTATTTTGATCCACGACTGAAGGTTTGGTCATGGAAATACAGCTCAAGTTCCAACTTTCACATCGTAAATATTCCTCAGAACGCCGCGCCGTCATTTACACATATTTAAGACAAGCTGTCTCACTGGTCTTCAAAATTAATTTCGTTTTGTGTTTCGCACTGGGTCAAAAGTCACCCTCGCAATGGTTGCGCTGTGGGCTCTTCAGCCGCCTAAACACAAAGCAATTCAGACCACTCTCAGGCACAAGTTCCCAGTTCCCGTCTCCACACATGGCCTCCCAAACTCCACTTCTCAAAAGCTGTCACAAGCTTTTCTGTAAAATAAACTCATGATACAAGAAACCGGGTTTCCTTATTGTTGAAGACAGCTCGTGTCACTTGGACCACTGTACACGTAACTATAAGGCATAATTTTATCAAACCCAGCAGTCACAGAGCTGGTACTGTTTAAGTTCAGGACTCAGATTTGCGATCCCAGAAAATGGAGAACCGTCGTGGAAACTTGTGCCAGGATTCGCGGAGGCAACACAACTTATCGCTACTGCAAGGACTAGTGAACATGACGTAGGCTACCGATGTAGTACATTTGTTTCAGACGACAGTGTTCGCACAGCATTGCTAACTGGCGAGTAAACGCGTGTTGTATTGCTAGAAGTGCGAACTACATGAATTAGACGAAACATCGTGTTTTTAAATCCCTTCCGGAGACGCAGATCTCTGTCCCGAACTGTACTTCATGCTTGGCCATTCAGTAATTTGTAACTAAAACTAAAAACTAAAATCCGTGGCCTTAGTCCGCACGCGAACTATACCGACAGAGCGGCCGCCGCCGGTCGGCGAAGTTAGTGCCAACTTTTGCGGATAGAGGGGTGTCACGTGGTCAGCGCAACGGTTCCCCACAGCC
>Ga0123352_10020235_pt1 | contig 10602 bp, 5 predicted proteins | sample TergutLab28metaG_FD_89700 | JGI IMG/M metagenome (GOLD analysis project Ga0123352, IMG submission 89700) | Labiotermes labralis P1 segment gut microbial communities from Petit-Saut dam, French Guiana - Lab288 P1 | ecosystem: Host-associated > Arthropoda: Insects > Digestive system > Gut ... | reverse complement strand
GTGGACCCCGTTCCAGACCCACTACTACTCAGAAAATCTGGTAGCGCCGGGGATCGAACCCGGGACCTCTGTATCTGTAGCCAGAAACTCTGACCACTAGACCACAGAGGCGGTCTACAGCAGTTGCTACTTGCTGCATATATTAACTGCTGTTTGTATACGTTTATAGGCCGGGGTAGCTCATTCGGTACAGCAACTCGTTAGGGGCTGGAGATCTTGGGATCGAATCCCGTTGGGGGGGGAGATTTTTCGTATCCGTCCATACCGGCCCTGAGGCCCACCCAGCCTCCTATATAATCATTACCGTTTCTCTTTTCCGGGGTTAAAGCGTCGGGGCTCGAAGTTGATCACCCACCCCCATCTTTTGCCGATGTTAGAGAAAGAGCAGAGCTATACTTCTCCACTTCCGGGTTTTCGTAGCCTGTTCTAGAGTGAACTAAAACATGCACACGTTTAATCTTGCGAGATGTTATAGAAGAATATTCTCGGAAAAAGTTGTTAATTTTTTAACTACTTCCTTTATATCTACGTTGTGCCAACAGTGAAACATTTCTGATTTTTTTGAACAGCAAAAATGAGCACATTTTAGAGATAGCACGACAGAGTTGTTATACGTTCCAAAGCTGTGCGAATTTTGTTCAGAGGCGCATGAACTGCAGACAAACATAATACAATGGGTACATTGGTACGCAAATGCGTGCTTACTTCTATAGAGTTCCAGGAGCGACAAGCAAATAAGGTTATGACAAACTTGAATGTGAACACATTATTGGCCACTATCCTTAGCACGTAACAACACGATAAGCAAAGGCGGTGTCAGTGACCTTGAGCACAATATAGAGTTGCCAGATAAGGAAGGCCATGAGTTTCTCCCAACACCTGGTACTTCACGGCCATTATTTTTGAAGCGAAGTTCATCAATCCGCCCTCATAATCAGTAGGTTCTGAGTTCATAACCCGAGGCTGATTACAGGGTCTAATGCTTCTTGTAATTTTCCTCTGTATGCCAAGTCAGACTTGAGTCGGCAGCACTGCAAAATGTCACTGACCTTGCGAAGTATTTAATGCTCCCACGATAACATTAAACACAATATTATGGACTAAAGAGCTGATTCGAGCTATGTGGGATGTTAACACCTTCTAGACTGGTAAATAATTACAGAAGTTGCGAAGCAGCTTGCTGCTTCTCTCTTCGGGTTATTGCAGATCCAGTGTCTCAGCAGATCTGGATCTTCATCAACACTCCTTTGATAACCTTCATGTTTGCACCGTGCATCAATGATAATTAACCTTTAGACGCCTAATGTCAACTATAGTGGTCGTACCGCTCCGCTAACCTCTAAAGTTGCATTTTATATATTTATTCAACAAATATAGGTACCGAATATTTTAAACATGGTATGTACTCTCCGTTTTTTTTCTCTTCAAAATGTAGTTTGTTTCATAATTCTAACGTATTTGATTCCTGTATTATTCACATTTTATGTACAGGTGTGCTAAAATTAAAAAAAAATAATTCCGGCGCCGAAAGGTTAAACACTTTATTATCCAACTAATGCACGATATATAATATGTAGATAAAATTAAAATTATAAAATATTTAAAAGTGCTACAACATGTTTCGGATCACAGAGCTTCCATCATCAGGGAGCCTTGTACATTGCTTGGCTAAAAATTACAAGATTGATTCTATCGTGTCCGTTGATATGGACAAGGTCGGCGTTATGGCAGCATATTCTGACCCGTTGTTTGGTTAGTGTTTAGTTCAATGTATATGAAGGCAATTACGAAAATACGAATTTACTCATAATTGAACTGCTTATTAAAACTACTGTCAAATGAACTCTTTGCCCAGTACCTGAGAGTAGGTTTTCATGTTAAACAATAGTCACGATTTCACTTTGTGAATAGATGAATTGTAACTTGAATGAAAATTCCGACAAAAGCACACTAGCGGACTGATACATAGTTCCAACAATAGCACACTGGCAGAGTGACACATAGTTCCAACAAAAGCACACTGGCAGACTGACACATAGTTCCAACAAAAGCACACTGGCAGGATGACATATTTCCAACAATAGCATACTGGCAAACTGACACATAGTTCCAACAAAAGCACACTAACCTACTGACACATAGTTCCAACAAGAGCACACTGGCGGACTGATACATACATAGTTCCAACGAAAACACACTAGCTGACTGATGCATAGTGCCCACGCAAGGACACTGACAGACTGACACATAGTTCCAACAAAAGCACACTAGCAGAGTGATACAAAGTTCCAACAAAAGCACACTGACAGACTGGTACATAGTTCCAACAAAAGCACACTGACAGACTGACACATAGTTCCAACAAAAGCACACTGACAGACTGATACAAAGTTCCAACAAAAGCACACTGACAGACTAGTACATAGTTCCAACAAAAGCACACTGACAGACTGACACATAGTTCCAACAAAACACACTGGCAGACTGGTGCATATTTCAGTAAATAAAAGTGATACTTGCTTCGGGAAACCAGAAAACTAAATTCATATTTCGATTGGCAATGGTGCAATTACTGTTGTTATTATCATCATCATCATCATTACAATTAATTCGTCATAGACGTTATATTAACAGAAGTGAAGCGCTTTAAATCCCCGCTACCACCGGTACGAACTTACACAACTGTAAGTACCAAAACCAGCACTGACATTCAAGCCGATCATCCGCTTTATGATCTACATGCAAATTTATCCTTTAAAACACAGTAGTAACTGTATTTACCACATGCTTTGACATTCAGTAGTCCTGAATTTTGCCCGCAGATTATTTTTGCGTTTCCTTTATTATTAGAACAAAGAGCAATTAATTTTTCTCTGAACCGAATTAACCAGTTAGTTCTTTTAAATTCAATAAACGTTTTTCTCTGTGAGGCAGGAACTGATCTTTTAAGTGCTATGTGTGTAACATTAATGATCTGTGCGGTACGTCATGTTTATGTCGTGTAGTAATGCTAATGCTTCAGGGATTTCAGCCGAACCAATGCAGCTTTGAATCCAGAATTTCATAGGGAAGCAAGGTTACTATTGATCCCATCGGAATGAAAGGTATAAGCATAAAATATGTCTTCAGTGACATTATGCCTTTTATGTTTCCGAAACTGCAAGAACATTTTTCAGTTAGAAAAATACCTATGTATTGATTCAGATAGTTTTGGTTGAACACTTTTGTACAATTTAAAAAAATGCTAGGAGTGGTATTATATGAAACTTTAAAAAAAGTATAATACCTTTCAAGAAATCTGAAGTACTTTTACATTTTATTCGCCTATCATAAATAATTAAATCATGGCTTTCCAAAGACATTATGAGGCACAAGCCACACTAGCTTGACGGAAACACAAATTAATTTTGCAGTCAAAGTTACAAGAACAGGAAAGCCCATGTCGTTATTTACAAGAAATGCAGAGAATAACAGCAATTTTCCTCATGTCAGGGGGCACAAGAAGGTCTCGGATGACATGGCGGAGAAGCTGTTGACAAAATCCAACAGAAGTCCATAAGATTTCTTTGCTTGGTGCTAAACACATACACAGTAGTTATATTGGTGTCTCTGGGACCGCCATGCGGACAGCTGTGTCCAATGAAAGGATGGAGACGTACGGCCTGAACTGGATGTATCGAGGCCCATAATAATACATATGATGATGATGATGATGATGATGATAATAATAATAATAATAATACAGGTAAACTGTAAATTGCCAGTGCATAACTAAGCAACACAACCAATAATACCATATTGAGAGTGGAGATACAGTTCCATGCATTCATTACCTTAGCACTAGGAAGAGAAGAACGATCAGTTTCATACTCCGGCCTCTTTACATCAGAGGATACAGCCCCGTTGTTCACTGAATGGGAGATGAACGTGTTCCAGAGCGGTTCTGGAAATTCTGGAGAATGGACTCCCAACAGTACTCTTTTCACTAATGCCACTACTACTACTACTACTACTACTAATATTTCAGCACTACTATTACTGATACTACTAATGTAATAATAATAATAATAATATTGATAATAATGATCTAACAAATAATTTAGTCATCCTTAGCACTGAAGTGGCCAGAAAGAGGTTGAGATGAGATACACATAAAAAATTGTGGTGGACACAGACCTGATCCATGGAAGAGATGGTAGGTCGGATAATATTACGCGAATCTTAGTTGCAGAGCATGAAGAGGTGGGCTGGATCGAACTAGCTCAGAACTGGGTCTAATAATAACTGACTCTTGTAAACACCGGTAACGAATATCTGCATTAAAAAATAAGCGTATAAATGCCAAGAATATATGTAACTGTGACGACCGTGGTAATGAGGTGGCCTAGAGGCGGGTGCTTCGACAGATATTGGCAGCGATGGAAGGACACATTGAAGCATGAAGTGCATCGACAGGTGCTGGCAGCGATGGAACTTCATATTGAAGTATGGAGAGGTGCTGGTAGTGATGGAAGGTCACATTGAAGTATGAAGTGCATCGACAGGTGGTGGCAGCGATGGAACTTCATATTGAAGTACGGAGAGGTGCTGGCAGTGATGGAAGGTCACATTGAAGTATGAAGTGCATCGACAGGTGCTGGCAGCGATGGAACTTCATATTGAAGTACGGAGAGGTGCTGGCAGTGATGGAAGGTCACATTGAAGTATGAAGTGATGCTGACAATGAGGAGAGTAACATTGGGGTACGGAGTGTGTCAAAAGGTGCTGGCATTGATGGAAAGTCACATTGAAGTATGAAGTGGTGATGTCAATGAGGGAAGGTGGCATTGAAGAATGAAGTCCATAGGAATATACTGTCGTTGACAGAATTTCATGTTGAACTACAAAGAGTATAGAAATATCGTCAAGGATATTGGGTTAAATATTTAATGTCTAACATAACTGTGCGTCTTCAGAAATATTTTCAGAAGGTTGGAACGTCATTCTTCCTTCTGTTGGGAGAGAGAGGGCCCTTTTCATCAGTCAGCACTCCACAGAGGAGTACTCACTGTGGTCCACCTAATGAGATTGAAATTAATGCCCACGTGCATCAAAATATACACACATCAGACGTTAGTAAGTATCCTACATGTTTTGGCACGTCATAGGTGCCATCATCGGGAAGTCCTGTCAGAATGTAACGTAGCACCGTCAGAATGGTCCGTTGCAAAGTGTGTAAAAATACAACCATGCAACTGGACACGCATTAAAATTCTTGTGTTATAACCGGAAATTTTAAATCGCGTGCAAGTGTGTGACAGTGTTTTTATCCACTTGATTTGCAACGGACCATTTCGAGGGCGCCTTCTTAGTCACTAAGAGGACTCCCTGATGATGGCATTTATGACGTGCCTAAACATGTAGGAGATTTAATAACGTCTGATGTGTATATATTTTAGTGCTGGTAAAGTTGGTTATACAGTATAAATGATTACTTTTGCACAATGCACGGTACATAGAATTTTAAAATAAAAAGGTAACGTTCGCACTTTCATTAATAAATTACTGCTCTACAGTATGCTTATTTTATTGCGTTTTGTACTGCACATGACAAGGTAAGTAAAAAAGAACTCATTAAGCGGGCAATGCTGTTCGTGTATATATTATACTGTTGAGAAGGGTTCAGCATCTCCATTACCCGTACACGGTAACAGCAATACATAAAGCTGTGGCGAACCGTTTTCGCAACATAGGGAATGCATTAAGTCCACCCATGTTATGACAGCTTTAAAACTTAATGAACTAATTATGGCAGTGCGTGTTGCGAAGAGAGAGATTGCAGGAAGCTTAAAGGGGATTGTGTCTTAATTTGTGGTCTATCGTAATCAAAACAAAAGCCCATTGATTGTGGATCACGAGCTGCTCCTACTGAATAGGTAAAGGATCAGATTCTCCACCTGATGCACCCTTGCTGATGTTCTGCCCACATTCAGAAAGGAGTGTGGAAAACACGAAATAAATTTAGAAGTTGACACACCAATATTTTAAATTTGATTATCGGTAAGTTAGGTAAAGATTTTGTCAGCTTCAGGTGCTTAGGGGTTGCGCAATCAGTGACTTATATCAAAGATTAAAAAAGAAAATGTCTTGTCCGTTGCAAATTATTCTTGCACTGTCAGCTATAAATTAAATTATTTGAGTGCCTCTCTACACTGTGCAGTACACACAGAGTGCCTCTCTACACTGTACAGTACACACACAGTGCCTCTCTACACTGTGCAGTACACACACGCACAACGGGCAAATATACTGGCATAACACCGACTACGTCTATATCAACGGACAAGATAGAACCATTACTGTAATTTTAGCCAAGCACTGTTTAGAGATCCCTGATGATGGATCCCTTGTGATCCGAAACATGTTGGAGCAAATTTTATATATTTTATAATAATTCTAATTGTATCTACGAATTATATATTTGTGTTACTTCAGTCTCGCGAGACGCGTTGTGGTCAACGTACCTTTTACTTTTTCGTCTTCGCTGCTCGTTACATAAACCACAATTAAAATAAGTAAGTAATGCAATTAATGCAGTACACATATGTCAAGTAATGTTTTGAATGATCGACGGAAAGTTCAGGGACAATTAAGGAGGGACGCACAAATTTTCTAAAGATTTAAAACTCATCTCAAAATTCTAGGTGCAGAAAGGGTGACATAAAGCAAGTTCCGTTTTGAGGATCTACAACTATCAGGTACCACCTTACAAAATTTAGTCTCCACGACGACCCTGCGTCCGGGATTTGTGTACCCATGAAGCGAGGAAAGAAATGTTGCTGGAAAGTTTCCCTGGTCGTACGGCCCTTGGCCTAATCATTATGATGACTGAGATGTCCCGGTTACTTGTGAGAGTTGAAAGGTGTACGACTACATTCCGAAATGAGTAACCAGAGTGAAATACACACGTAATTACAGAAGGACGTAAGGAAACCTCATTAAAAGAAACTGATGTGGAAATGGAGATATTAGTAAGAACATTCAAAATATGAATTTGAATTTGTGGATAACAGAGTGAGAAGACGAGGAGGAAAGAAGAGGTTAAAGTAAAGAAAAAGAAAAGAGAGAATCAGACATTAAGAGACGACATTACTGCTACAGTTATTGCAGGTATCTCGCCCGGAATATGAGACATTGAGCACAGCCTGTTTCCTATTTATTGATGGCAGTGCTCAGTTTTATGACAGTCGTCGCATAAATCAAGAAACGGTGCCTTTAGGCCGTTTAACGCTGTGATAATAAGGTCTTAATTCTCGAGAGTGTAGCTAAATCCTTCGATTTAGAAGATTTAATATACAAAAATATTTCACAATGTTGACATACAGATTGACACTGTGCTATCACGTAATTTTATAGGACGATCTGAAAATGTGCCAAAAAGGAAGATTGTCAGTTGGCATGTATTAACTTTCAAATACCCTCAGCCGTCGCCCCTCCGTCTGAACTCCACTTCTCGAGCAGCAGCAGCGGCGGCGGCGGCGGCGGCGGCGGCGGCGGCAGCAGCAGCAGCAACAGCAGCAGCAACAACAGCAACAGCTGCTGCTGCTGCTGCTTTAACATTAACAAGAGCTGCAGCAAAAGCAGAAGCAGCTACAATAACAACAACAACAACAAGCTTCACGATAAGAACAACAACAATGCCAAAACAACAGCAGGAGCAGGAGCAACGGCAGGACCACTGAAATGCAAATTAGATTCAAGTACTGAAACGGAGGTTCTGGCGAGACAGGAACATAAACTGGTGAGATTGCAGAGATATTTTTGTGTGGTTTGTGACGCCCTGCATTTGATGAGAAATTTTCCAACGTTTTCGGAGAGCCTACCACAGCGTATTCCGTTTCTTTTTCGAAACGTTGTGATATATCTACCAGATTACACGACATGATATGCCAGAAGATGGTGATCTTCCTATTCACCTTCATGAGAACTTCATATCTCAAAACTAAGATTATTGCCTTCTGAGACACGGCACCATGTCTGTCGATAGAAATGCTCCGGCGTTGCGGATATACGTAGTTGTATCAAAAAGTTTCGAATCTAATTCGGTAGAACACAAACCGATGGCAGTACGCGAACGCGTGCGCTGTGCTTGGGAGCAGGGAACGTCGCCACTCAGTATGCCGAGTGGCGTCGCTGTGTGAACATTGCGAGTTGCACAACACGAGTGTTTGTCACCACGTGTGGCTTCACATTTGCGATTTCAGCATGGAAGTGAAACTGGAGCAGAGAGCAAACATCAAATTCTGCGTGAAACTCTGCAACTCAGGAGCGGAGACTTTTGAAATGATACGACGTGCGTATGGAAATGAGGCCATGAGTCGTGCGAGGTGTTTCGAGTGGCACGCGCGTTTCGAGAGAGGCAGAACATTACTCGAAGACGACGAGAGATCAGGGCGAACTTCCACGAGCTCAGCACCTAAAAATGTGGAAGCAATTCGGCGGCTTGTGCATGAGGATCGTCGGAGAACCATTAAGGACATTGCTGCAATCGTTAATGTGTCGTACAGAACAGAGCAGACAATTCTCACGTGTGATTTGAACATTCACCGCGTTGCAGCAAAGTTCGTGCCCACGTTTCTGACCCACGAACAGAAAGAGCACCGTGTTGCAATTTGTCAAGAGCTTCGTCAGCGTGCCCTGGATGACCCATCATTCATGTCGAGGGTCATCACTGGGAACGAGAGTTGGGTCTACGGGCATGATCCCGAGAATAAACAACAATGGAAGAGCCCAGGATCCCCAAGTCCGAAGAAGGCGAGAGAGCCGCAGCGCGATCACAAGCATGCTCATCGTGTTTTTCGACATTCGAGGGATTGTGCACCATGAATTTGCCCCCGAGGGCCAGGCCGTGAACGCCGGGTTCTACTGCAATGTTCTTTGCCGTCTGGGGGAGGACATTCGGCGAAAACGACCTGAACTGTGGCGCGTGGGCAACTGGCTCCTCCATGCTGACAATGTACCCTCTCACCGAGCTCTCGCAACACGTGAGTTTCTCGCCAACAACAGCATTATCACACTTCCGTATCCGCCTTACTCACCTGATTTGGCCCCTTGCTACTTCTTCCTCTTCCCGAAGATGAAGCTGCAGCTAAACGGTCGCCGCTTTGACAGAGTGGAGGAGATCCAGCGGGAATCGCGGAATGTTCTTGGTAAGCTTCGAGAACAGGACTTCCAGCACGCGTTCCAGCAGTGGCAGTGGCGCTGGGATCGATGTGTCGCTGCACAAGGGCACTATTTTGAAGGGAATGCTGCCCAAACTTAAATCAAGTAAATACATTCTAGTCTATAGGTACAGTCTCAGAACTTTTTGATACACCATTGTACATGCTGTCTTCTTGTTCAAGGTAGAAGATGGGAACAACACTTTTTCCAAAAGTCTGTTTCCTTTCTACCCAGCAATGTGGGAGGAATCGTATGATTGTTACAACGTAAACAAAAATAGCAAGTATGCCAAGTAAATACAACCTCTTTTCCGAAACTGGAGAGACGAGAGTAACTGTAGGGTAGAATGAAATGTCCAGTAATACCGGGTTCAGAGACAACGGTCCGAGCAAGAGAAATATGAATGTGTGATACCCACAGCCGTTTCAAGAACAAGGTCTTAGAGTGAAGCATCTGCTTCACTCTAAGTGGTTCGGAAGAAGAAATGGTGGAGAAAGATAATAAACAAGACGTTTTCTGTTACGAGATGCCATAGCTTCTGAAAAGGGGTCAGACGAAGATACAGACCTAAACATCACTAATTTGCCATCACCTCATTCACATCTACATACGCCAAGTGGAAAATTTATTGGAAACGAAATAAAAAAAAAAAGAAAAAAGAAAGGGAACGAAAAGGAAAGTCACTCTGATAATTTAATCGAGAAGAAATGGAAGACACGCTTTGACAATCTGCAGTTAGCGCTTTATAGAGCGGTAGTAACTATGTCAACTGCTTACTTTAATCTTTCAAACATAGCATCTACTACATTCTGCTACCTCAGTTAATATTAAATAAATTAGGAAATGTGTGCAGGGCGCAAAATTTCTGGCTCCGTCGCTCTATTATTATTCCTCTTATTCTTGGATAATTTCAATGCAGTCTAAACGCAATCACTATTTTCTTTTGTTTATCTCGTGAGATAATGTGTTATGTTAAATCATCAACTGTTGCTCCGGCCTCTCTGGCTGTGTCTTGCTTCTTGTATTCGTCTCGGAAATTTCAGTGTGTATCTTATTTCTTTCTCCTCTCTCGTAAATATCGAAAAGGATGAGACAGCCTATCCACGTTTCTTGCCTCGTAAAAGGCGAAATATTTATTTATTTTTTTTTAATTTTTGCCATCCCGAAGTTTTTAACACATATATAAATATACAATGATATGTCAGTAAAACACAACAAAATTTTATTTTATTATGCTTATTATTGTACTAGGGTAACATGTTTCGATTCTTATAGAATCATCTTTAGGCCCTTCTAAGAAAATAGACCCTTACTTAGCAATGTATAAAATGCGCTGTGGGATCCCAAACGATTATATTCTTGATAAAACTATGTATAAAATGCATGTGTCGTTTTGTTCTT
>Ga0123352_10020234_pt1 | contig 10603 bp, 8 predicted proteins | sample TergutLab28metaG_FD_89700 | JGI IMG/M metagenome (GOLD analysis project Ga0123352, IMG submission 89700) | Labiotermes labralis P1 segment gut microbial communities from Petit-Saut dam, French Guiana - Lab288 P1 | ecosystem: Host-associated > Arthropoda: Insects > Digestive system > Gut ... | reverse complement strand
GAGTGGACCCCGTTCCAGACCCACTACTACTCAGAAAATCTGGTAGCGCCGGGGATCGAACCCGGGACCTCTGTATCTGTAGCCAGAAACTCTGACCACTAGACCACAGAGGCGGTCACTTAACACCCTTACATCACTTATATAGGTCGCGCGTACCTTCCAATGTAGCAACTGTTACAGTCGACTAAGTAAATAATTATGAAGCAAGGTGCGCGTTATTTTCTAGGTAAAAATATTTCACAAATCTGGGTCTTGTTACACGCAAATTTCGATATCATGAAGAAAGCTAAGACGGTTACACAATGTTGCACTACATAACAGTATGACCATCACTGGGCCGATTATTACGGGAGTCACGCCTGCTCGACCGCGTTTCGGAAACAACGCCTATGCTGCATCTGTTGCCAATCCTAGTTACTCTTTAGTCGCTGATACTAGGTAAAATACAGATGGACGGACCATCGTGGTCCACGTCACGCAGTGCTCTTCCACTTCTTCCGGCCACAACCGCTTCCTTCCACATCCTTCCCATTCACTAATTAATGACTAGGCTACTGGCGGGACAACCAAGGAGTCTTGGTTCGATTGCCGGGAAGGGCAAGAGATTATCTCATCAGCAAAGTCTGGGTTCACACAGCCTCCAACTAAATGACTACAGGGGCGGGGATGGAACGAAGCGAGAGGGGCGTAAGGATGACCACTCATCCGCATACTGCGCCTCCACTCCACCCACACCTTTAGGCGTTCACAACACTGATCTTGCAAAGAGTGAGTGGCAGTGCTAACAACTGAACACTCAACCCTACACAGACTGCGTGGCAGTGCTGGCAACTGAACAACAAATAAAATAAATACGCAAAATATGCAGAAGATAATCAAGCCACGAAGAAGCCAGCCAACGTATCCTCCGTTGGCAGTGCACAGTAAAAAGGCAGCACATCACCACCAGGCCGGGTGACACTTCCCTTCAAACTCAATTACTCTCTGAAGTGCCCTGCTATGAAGTTACACTTTAATGGGCAAAGTTCGGATAACCGCGTTTCATCCAGTGAGGCAGCTGCCCTGAGCAAAGAGGCGCAAGGCCTGACTTTGACAGACGCCCGATGCAGATGTCCCGCCTGCCGGCAATTACTGCGTCTCGTAGCAAAAGTTTAAACGACACTCGACATTCTGTCAGAGAAAAACGACACCGTCAAAAAGAAACATTTCTGTGTCCTGCAGTCAGTCTGTGCTCTTAAAACGCTACGCGGTTTTCTTGAGACACTTCATGCACAGAATGGCGATAACGATATAGACCAGCGTACGATGACCCTTCATAACTTGGCAGAATATAGCGGACCCACCACGCCAACAGTTGCATTCGTGCCCTACACTCAGTAAACCCCTTACAGCCCAGTGGGCACTATTATGTACTACCAGATTTAACGTTCAAAACCTCTGTTCTGCCCACAGTGTATCTGTGTGTTTTGTGTGGATCTAAGACCGGCGATTACTTCCCTATACAGCATTAACTGACTCGTTTTTGTAACCGAGATAGTGTTTACTGCGCGGTACGGGCTTCATTTACGTGTACTGTATATTAATCCTTCAAAGTCCAGTGGTAACTATATGTACCGCCAGTTTAACACTCAACAATTCAACGTTCTGCCCACACAGTGTATTTGTGCGTTTTGTGTGGATCTCAGAACAAACAGCTATTATTTCCCTACACAGCATTAACTAATTGGTTTTTATAACCGAGACGGAGTGTTCACTGTACGGTAGGACTTTATCTGTATATATACTTCCAGTTAATTTAAATTCCCTAACCATAACAAGACTACAGTCCACCCACCGCATGGCACGTGACTGCTATGTGGAGTCTCACATGGGCTTACGGAAATATATGTTGACATGTGGTTCGTAAGAAATACACAATTACAGTGAAGTTCACTTTAAGAAAATCTCATGCAAATAACAGGCTCGTTAGTGGGTATTTGCTGTGTCAGTGTTATTAGTACCCTTTAAGGAAGGACAGATAAATTGACCTGAACCTATACGTTTACAAATGAGCTGACATGTTTATGTACAAGCATTCCTCATTCCCCTGCCCGCCAAACAAAGGACAGGTATTCACCATAACAGCTAACAGCCTGCAGTAACCTGTTAGCTACTGTCAATACTTCTAACGGCACAACAAACAGCTTACACACGGCTTCAAATGCACATCCGCTTTGCAGTTACACACATCACGATACAATATACCTTCCGTGACCACTGCTGATTCCACTGCCTACAACATGACAACGCAGTGACTATAATACTTCATTCCTTAAAGCTTTCAAATCAAAACCAGCGCTATAGCACTTCGATATCCAGTGTTCTCCGATATCCGAAAGAGCGGAGATTTGTTCGGAGGTTCCCATGCTTGTCGTTCTTACAACAGCAGTGTCACGATGAACATGCACCACTGATAGCGGAAAACCAACGTACTGGGAGAAAAACCTGTCCCAGTACCACTCTGTCCACCACAAAGTTCACGCTGCGATCGAACCCGGGCTCTCGCGACGAAACGTCGGTCACTGACGACGTGAGGCATGCCGCGGGCTGAGATAACTAAATTCATCTAACAAATACATGCGTAGCGGACAGTAAACAGAACCTGCCACCATTACGTCTTTGATGGAGCAGTGCACAGGCAGAGACACTGTCCAGTTTCCGACAGGTGTCGACACAGCCAAATGCCGGCGAACCGCCTGCTTCATTTCTGAAACGAATGTGCTGCGGGGCGAGGCAAGTTGCATGCAATTCAGATCGCCTGCGCACCATTCAGTACCCTTCATAGCGTGCTCTGACACCAACTCCAACCCAGTACCCTTCATAGCGTGCTCTGACACCAACTCCAACCAAACACTCAATTTTTTTCACACAGTTCAAAGATCCCGTGGCAACATTTAGGAACACGTAAGGAAATTTAAACATGGCGGCACAAAGGTGGCAGGTCAGCTCCTTTCGTTCAGTTACCCCGCAACTAAGGAAAGGTACTGGATATGAAAGGTAAGGTAAAGTTGTCACTTTGCACGGCATGAAGGCATAACGGGGAAATGTAGTTATAGTTCCACTCACTCTTCAACTCTGTAAAAGATGCAGGTACTAATTTATTTATTTATTTATTCATTCATTCATTCCGCGGTGTGTCTTACGACAGGTCCGTAACCACTTCCAAAGCCAGTTCTCCACAGAGTGCAATACACTTTCAATTTACAGTATCCTCTCGTTTTCTTAACGTCATCCAGTGGCTGCTTACGTCTTTTTCATTGTCCACCTGTCCCTTCTGTCGTTCCTTCCATCTTTCCTTCAATAACGTGTTTTAGAAGGCAGTTCCTACGCAACACGTGACAAATCCAATTAGCCATCCTCCTTTTACTGTACGCAGGATATTCTCTCCTTTCTGACTCTATGTAACACTTCTTCATTTCTCACACGATCGGGCCAACCGATCTTCTCCATCCTTCTCCAGCACCACATTTCAAACCTTTCCAGGTATTTCGGTATTTCTAATCTACTTTCCGAAGTGTCCAGATTTCAGCACCATACAAAGCCATGCCAAAAAGTAGCCCTTCACTAGTTTCTTACTTATAAGTCCAATTTGCTGAAAGAAATAGCCTCCATCTAGTTTAGTGCAGCTTTCATCATAGCAATCCTGGATGTAATTTCACGTGTACAGCTTGCAGGAGGTGATATGACATACATTCTGTACTTCTCTTTACAACTTTTCCTCAAAACAACGATTATTTAACAATGGAATTTGTCAGCAGAAACGTGCGTGTGTCTTCATGCACAATGTCAGTGCTCCGTGACGTCAACCACACCTGCAAAGTGTCCACACACATGCTACAAGCCGCCACTATCAAACCCAATAAAAATCCGTTGCGTGTTTCTCTCCAGATGTTACTCGCGGACGAACAGGCGGACAGGCATGGCGAGGCAGAAGGTGCACAATGAGTCTATTGCAAACCAAACAATTTGGTACATTTGTTGCAGTTTATATCGACGGCACAATTCTTCCTCTTCTGCTGTTCCTCCTCCTCCTCCTCCTCCTACTACTACTACGACAACCACCATCACCCCCCCCCCCTCCTGCGGCGAACGCATTCCGCTCTGCTCAATCACAACACAGTTTAATTTGATACGTAGATCACGTGCCACCCTCACGCAGAACATTACATCTGTCATTACCTTCTGTATGTACGTTAACACAGACACCCGACGTGCATATTTACATTTCATACATGCATTCGGCAATGGGCGGAGGAACTATGCTCCAGAACCAATCGCGAAGCGTACAAAACGCCATAGACACCACGTGGACGTCGTGCAATCACGTGATGCAATCATGCTGTCTTGCTCACTCGTTGCTAGTAACGCTGAGACTTACACTTCGCTGATTAGAAGTATTTACAGTAAGGAACGACAGAAACTTGCAGTGAAATTATGAAATGTTATGCAATATGGAAGAAATTTGTGGGCAAATAGTAGAGTCTAGTAATGGGAAAACTGTGATTAGAGCCCCTGTAAAAGATGAAAAGGAATGGCAAAATTGGCTTCAGGATTTTCAATTAAAATCGAACTCGGCGTGGATCGTACGCAATACGTTCCGCTCATGCAGCAGAGCTACATTCAGGAAGGATTATGTTTGTCAACATTCAGACTTCAATAAAGCTGTCCACAGTCGGAAACGGGGCAAGAATACAGTCTGTAAGGCGAAATTATCGCTTAAGATTAAATTGATAACTGCTAACACCAGAGCCAAGGATAAATATGTAAAGGTAGGCATGATTAACACTTACTTTTCGTGGTTAGGTGCCCCTTATTATAGGATCAACAGAAACAATCAGTGCAAGATAACAGTCCGCTCTTATTTACTACTGTAGTTTTACGCAAAATAAATCTAGGTGTGAAGCAATTCTTTTTTATTTAGTGATATAATTTTATTTCCTTTGTTATCCGGCGCACATGCAGTTTTAGGTTTAATTATTTACCTTCTGCCCTATTTGTATAAGAAATACAAAAAATTATCCAGATCAAGTTCCCAAGGTGTGCAACGTCCTTAATTAAAGTTCTCAACGCATTTCAACTATACTATACTATTTGCATTTGTGATTACTTTAGGTTTACTATAACCAATTTTTCTGTATTATGTAGGATTGTCTTCCTGCTTTTGTAACTATTTCATTGGAGTATAACCATTCTTTGGGAACAGCTGAGGCTCTTTATTTTACTAGGCCAAGCAGCAGTATGACGGGTACTTTATGGGTGGAATGAATGTTTTGGAAGCCATACGTGTACTTCACGATTATTTGGAGCTATGTGAAGGAATATCAGGGGGGGGGGAAACTTTCCTAGCTCTGCTCTCAACCCCAAACCAAGAACTGTTAGCTTCTGGTATGATCAGTGACGCCAAAAGCATCTAGGACGTAGAGAAGGAAAATCTGCCTGTGAGGTAGGTACAGTAACTGTACTATAAGAACAACAGCCAATCAATAAGCCAGTTTACCAGATGCATGTATATTATTTATGATTTATTTTTTAATATTGTGCCATTTAATTATTTATTGGAGTTTGGGATGGGTGGTGGCTTCGTACATGATATCTAAGTTAGTTACATTTTTTTTCTAGTTCTTAAAGGAGAGGATAAAATTTGTAAGCAAAATGGAACTAGAGTTATTATAGAAGAGGATACAGTACTTGCGGTTGTCAGTGTTACCCCAATGATGCAAAGAGCTCATTCACTACCACTAGAAAGTAAGATTGTTTTCATGGACACTACATCGTCATATGACAGCGAGAACCATGCTATAACATTTTTACTAACACCATGTGAGGCAGGAGCAATGCCACTGTGTAGTGTTTACACGTATAACTTCTGAACAACGACAGGCAGATTACGAGACAAATTTCAATTTGCTAAAACAAGCTGTGGGGGAAAATTTGTTTGGAAATCAACATTACCATAAAGTGTTCCTTACTGATGATGGTTTGGCAGAACAAAATGCCATAAAGTCACCATTCCCAGAGAGTGGATCCAAACTTTGCTTATTTCATGTAGACCAGGCTGTATGGCGCTGGTTATGGAATTCGGTAAATAAAGTTGCTCTCGGTAATAGGAAAACATTAATACAGGAGTTCCAAAGTATTATGAGAAGCTCATCAGTAGAACAAGCAGAACTTCCCTATAAGGAAGCATGCGACTCTCCTACTTCTAAAAAGTATGGGAATTGGAGAACCTACCTGCAGAGTCACTGGGAAAGGAGGGAGTTATGGTGTATTGCTTGAAGAGGAACAGAAGTGTGTGGTAATCATACCAACAACTATGCAGAGATTACAGTGTGACTGTACAAAGACATAGTTCTCTCCAGATGCAAGGCATATAATATGACGGTCCTAGTAGACTTCACATGTACTGTGATGGAGAAATACTACGTACGTAGACTAAGATCTTATGCGTATTGGACCGTGCATCATCTTGATATTTGAATAAAGATTGACCAACTAGATGACACTTGCTTTATTATCTAGTTGGTCAACCTTTATTCAAGTAGACTAAGATCCTTTGCAAACATTAGTGAGGTAGCTCCCAGGCTTCTCTTACAAGCCCTTTTAAAGAAAGCAGAGTATCTTAACACCAACAATATTACTAGGGTGACAGCATTCACGTATTTAGTACCAAGTGAAGGAGTGATGACAAACACGAAGTTGACATTTCAGTGGGTGTTTGCATGTGTGAAGAAGGTATACATGGGAAGATCTGCAAACACCAGGCGGGGATTTTGAAATGTTTCTCACTTCTTCCTCCAAATGCACCTGGGGTTACTGCTTAAGCAAGGTACAGGATAGCAGTTTTGGCACGAAGGGCTGGAACGCGCGCATTAAAATGGGTGATCATGAAAGGCCGAGTTCCCAAACATCGAATTTCACAAACTTCCTGTGCCACAGAGCTGGTGCAGGAAACTGTGCAACTGTTAGACCAGTCAGATGCAGACACAAGTTGAACGGCGTCACTGAACAGCTGCGTTAGGCGTTCCAAGGCACCCCACGTACTGGTAAAAGTGCCCTGCACATAGAGGAAAATGGAGGTACTACACCTCCAGGATATCTCAAGCTACGGCACTTCCGACACGAATAACTTTCGACGCTGTGCCCTAGGAGAATGAACCCCCTGTACCCATTTGAGAAGTGGAGGTGTGCCCCAGAACCGGACCGAAGGTAGAGAAGCGAAGTCTCCAAAGGTAAACGAGCCCACTCTTCAGCGGTGCTACTGCAGCCTAGTCACTGGACTGACTGAGCTACCCGAGTAATAATAAATGTCAAAACTTTCTAATGGGCATGACGAACACATCTGGCTCAGAAAGGGCGTACAATTCGGACAGACACAATCAGCTTCTCAGGAGGGACAGCACTTCCTGCGGTCTGTCAACCTGGTGCAGTTGACATAAGCGCTTTTTGCTGCTTGTCATTCAAACTACGTAACTTTTTAAAGTCTGAGAGAGAGAGAGAGAGAGAGAGAGAGGAGGGGGGTAGGACGACCTACGTTTCTTGCCAATATACGGAGACGACAGTTTACCGCTCAGTACGCAATACCCGCTCGTCCTTCTACAAGAGGCAGGCCGGAGACAAGGCAGAGGGTTGGGAAGTGAAGAGGGTAAAATGATGGGAAGTGGACTGCTGGGAGAATGAGGCAGCGACGTTGAGTATTGGGGTTGAGCTTTTGTGTTTGGAGGGGAGCATTTTTACGGAAATGTTCATAACGTTGTGAGAGTTCCGTTTTGGGCGAGCGGAGTTCACTCTGGGAGGGTTCCTACATCCACAGCCCACGCTTCTATTCACTGCTTTCTCTATACGTACAGGGAAATAATCGCTGTTTGTTCTCAGATCCACACAAATACACTGTGTGGGAAGAAGGTAGAGTTGTCGAATGTTAAACTGGTGGTACGTTTAGTGACCGCTGGGCTTTAAAGGTTTAATTAGTTAAACATGCAGTCCGTACCGCGCAGTAAACACACTCCGTCTCAGTCATAAAAACCAGTCAGTCAATACTGTATAGGGAAATAATCGCGGTTTGTTCTCATATCCACACAAAACATAAATACAGTGTGTGGGCAGAACGTAGAATTGTTGAATATTAAACTCAGCGGTACATATAGTGACCGCTGAGCTCTGCATGGCTGACGTCTTCAGACTGCTCAAGAAGCAGTTCCAAAGATCTCATAGCCATCACTCCCTTCACAGTTAACTCAACTTTCAAGATAAAAGGCGAGGCCAGGCATCTCTTAAAAAGTGAATATCTCGATAAGCATGGCTCTGCCTTGCAAAAAGGGAGGTATTTGTTCACATGAGCATTTGTGCACGAAATGCACGGACGGTGAAAGATACGGGACTTAGTGGGAGGGGGGGGACGTTGCTGCCTGCCTGATAGGCAACACACAGCACAGCACAGGCCGCTCTCGTGCACTGCAGCCGATTGACAACAGACAGACTACGTAATGTATGGGTCGACGGAACTACACATCAAACAGAATCGTCAATACAAGCAACAATAATAGCGGTAACTGGCAAAAATATAAGCAGTAACGTTAACAATACAACAGTAATAACAGACACACACCACACAGCAGCAACCAGAACTATCCAATTGCGCGTGCAAAAATTGGGTTCTGCCATCCACGACACCACAAACGTAATGCAGTGTGCGGACGGCTTCAGTCTCATTACCCAGCAACACTCGTGTTTGTAGCTCAGTGGCGCAGGTCCACGGTAAGACTGTCAATACAAGCACCAGTACGTCTGCGCAACATTCCTGCGCATGGCAGGTTCACATCAGTAGCTGTGGTACATCAGACACCAAAGTTATCATGTGACATCAACTCACACAACGAAAAACAAATCATAGAGTCTCACGAAACCGCGTTCGCACGGCTGGCATATTTGGCAAATATCTGTTAAATGTCGATACTTGCCACGTCGTGGGAACACAGCTCTTGTACCAACATTGGCCACTTGTCCGCCTCCCACCGACGTTCGGTCAAAGTGACACAAGCCGAACTCAAGAATATTTGTGGTCTGTACTTGCTGTTGCATTCCCACGACTGTTTGCATAAGACAGCCGGTGACATTCAGTATCGCTCGGTACGTCGTGGGGCCAAATAAATGTCATGTGAACGCGATCACGAAGGCCAAGGTACCTTGTGGCAAGTGTACCGTAGTACGATTTTCTGCCAAATAAACCAGTCATTGAAACAGTATGACAGTTACCGACTAGGCTCACTGTACAATGCACGATCATTGGCGCATGCGTCAAACACAGCAGTCGCGGGAACGCGGCGTTTCCCGAATATCATTGTACTGACGACCCAAACTGACGCTCACTGCTAAGTTGTTGGCAGCAGTGGATATGGTCAGTCTGTCGTGGCCGACCCAAAATCTACCGTGCAATATCCAAACTACCGCCGAACCTGCTCGCGCCTCAACAGATCCGAACTGTTCAATGTCATTTTCATGGCCTTCATGCTTCCAATGGATAACTGGAGGCTCTGCGGCCACAAATGTCGACCAGACCAGGTAGGTTGATCTGCCTGAAGGCGTGAGACGTCGAGCGGCAGGATCTATCTTTGTACAAACATACCGAGTTCTGCTGGAAGGATGCTGACACGGAAACACATGGCTCAGTTTCGCCTTCCTCACCACAAATTTCACGTGAACTGGTCTCGAATCTTACCCGGGCATCCGGGGACTAAACGCCTGAGCCATAAAAAGCAACAGTACTTTCTATCCAACGCTCCCCAACTTCCGTAAGAGCAGGGAAGTTTCCCTGGCTTCGCCCATTGTCCTGCTCACAGCAACAAGTAGATGAATGTGGAGCATCGGTGAAAAGATACTGACAGGGGAAAACAGAAGTACTGGGAGAAATCCCTGTCCCAGTGCCACTTAGTCCACCACAAATCTCACACGGACTGACCTGTCACCTGACATCACCTCAATGATATATAAAGGAGCCAATCCGCACCGCGCAGTAAGCACACAGCGTCCCGGTTATAAAAACCAGTCAGTTAATGTTGTATAGGGAAATAATCCCTGTTTGTTCTGAGATCCACACAAAACACATAAATACACTGTGTGGGCAGAACGTAGAATCGTTGAATGTTCACTATACGTACCTGACGGTACGTATAGTGACCACTGGGCTTTTACAGCAGCCAGTACGCCGAACGCGGATAGTGACAGCAATCGGCAGTTACTAACGAAACACAAACACAGTTTGTGATCCGTGGCCATCTTGCTTTGGAATACCAACTGTTCGTGGACACCATGACTCGGTTCATTCCGTCACAAGGCAAAGCAGAACTTCGAGGTGAATGAAGAAGTGGAGGTTGGGCCTACAAACACTGCAGATGTTGCAGGCCATACTGCTGTCTGCTATCAGGCACACACTCTCCGTGGCCTTAGTCCGCACGCGAACTATACCGACAGAGCGGCCGCCGCCGGTCGGCGAAATTAGTGCCAACATTTGCGGATAGAGGGGTGTCACGTGGTCAGCGCAACGGGTCCCCACAGCCGTTAATCTCTG
>Ga0123352_10020232_pt1 | contig 10603 bp, 5 predicted proteins | sample TergutLab28metaG_FD_89700 | JGI IMG/M metagenome (GOLD analysis project Ga0123352, IMG submission 89700) | Labiotermes labralis P1 segment gut microbial communities from Petit-Saut dam, French Guiana - Lab288 P1 | ecosystem: Host-associated > Arthropoda: Insects > Digestive system > Gut ... | reverse complement strand
TATTATGACCTGTACCGGAGGCTGCGGTTACAGTTTTTAGTACTCCTGATGATGGGTGCTGTGACACCCGAAACATGTAGAGTGACTTTGCAATAAATAAATATCTGCATACTGTTGCATCTGTTTGGATTTTTATTAACATTATCTAAGTATATTTCACTCTTATTTAAATCATGGAGAAAGTTGTGCTTGATTTCAAAAGCTGGAGAATGCTTGTTTTGAAGCCAACATGTCTCTAGAAATCTAGATTCTAAACAATTCGTCCCAAATTTTAATAACATGTCGGAATGTCGTTAAAAGATAGCATGGACTGATATTGCGTACAAATCGAAGAAACAGAGACAGTTTTGATTTAATAAATGTAGCATTACCGTACCTTATCTGACTTATGAAAGGAAACGCATCTTGCAAGCTTTTACATGTACGTCCATATTCCTTATTCGTAGCCACCTGTACTTTTAAGAAGACGCTGCATATTAATTAATCTTATAGTTGTTAACATTATTTCCTTAAACGAATACACGTAAAATTTGACATTTATTTCTTAGATGTCTTAAAACATATGAAACGTATTATTACCCATTACGTATGTGGTAATGTACTGCAGCTGTGAGCAATATCTGCCTACCTGTGCGAGGTTCTGTCCCTGTTCTTCCAACCGTACGTTAGGATGGAGCTCCTAACGATCACAACCGCCAGCTGTAAAGCTGACTTTGTTACACATATAATACATAAATATTCTTTAAAATTTTAACTCTTTGTAGTCCATAGACTGTGAAATGAGTGTGTTACGAATTGGATACAAATCGCAGAATAAAACGTAAAATATTCAGGTGTTGTAATGCAGCTGTAACTTTAGTAAATCCATTCAAGACTTCAGTTCAACTCTATTCATAGCAAGAGCTTAATGTAAAGCTATTGTAATACTCTCTTAACATAATCGTGTTGATAGGCAGGGGTCTGTGTGTTTCATTGCTTCAAGTCTGAACGTTACATTCGTTGAGCTGAGTATCGGTATTGTGGCGGTAATGAAGTATACGTCGATGGAGTTCATAAACTGAAAAGCATTGCTCTTTATTTCATGTAGTGAGTTAGGCATGCTGGAGATGAGCAGTATCTCCGTTACGATGGGAATTTATACATTGCTTACGGCAGCAAATATGCCTCAGTATCCACTAATACTGTGGCTTGTGCGGAATAAAGATTTGGTATCTGTAAATGTTCGCGACTTATGTACGAAAATAAGTAGCTGGTGCAACGTAGACCGCATACTGGCAAGGCTACGATTTTGAATATCCGCTGCTCGATTCTCGGTAAGGCAAGCTACTTATCTTCTCTAGAAAGTCCAGGAAACCTCTGGGTCCCAACTAGAAGGGTTACTGTCACAGAAAGCGAAGCGACTGATCTGAAGCTAACCACCCACTTATATATAGTGTGTGGTTAAGAATATGTGGAGCTTTAAACCCACTCCCCTGTATACATTTGTGACGTGAAGAGGGACGACTTCATTTCGTGTTTGTGTGTGTGTGTGTGTGTGTGTGTGTGGTTACAGAGAAGGAAAGAAGATGCTCCAAACTTTCCAGCGGAAAATGGAACGAAGAATACTGCAAGTTGTATGGAGCGACAGACAGACTGACGAAAGCTCAAATAAGAAAGAGAACTAAAACAAAGGAACTTGTGGCAGTGGCTCACAGTCTGAGGTGGGAAGGAGGAGACCAGGTGACAAGAATGGATCAGCGCAGATGGACAGATACAGCGTCGGTATGGGAATTAAGAGCACTCGAGGGGAGAGCGGGGCGACCGAAGATCCTCTGAGCAGACACGTTCTGGAGAGAAACAGAAGGACAGTGGTCACGAACAAACAAAACCGGTGCTAATGTCTTAGCTCACCTATTGATAAAACTCTCGAACTCTGTCTGGTTCCACGACCCGGCCGTTGGATTCATGGGATTAATTATGATTATTTTTTACTTATGTGTTCATTTATACTCCTGGAACAATTTGCCTTTCGGTGTCCATACGTCCAGGACATGTAAATGACCACAAATTTCCATTTAGTGTCTATAAGAATGCATGGATTTGTATCTCCATTCCTTATGAGTTTTCATGATTTGCTTATGGCAACGTATCCACAAATCAGTGACTTTTGTATATAGATGTTGTGTTGATACTGTCAGTCATACGGCGATAACAATATTTCCGACCTAAAATTACTTGAATACCGAACTGCCACACATTGGTCTGTACCTCTAGACCACAAATCATCTAGAATCTCTAGACACCGAATAACAATTGCATCTCCAACAAGCACCTTCATCTTCTTGTTCTGCTCTGGTTTCGGTCCTTTTACCTCTCGTTGGAGATACAGTATCCTGATATTAGCTTGAAGCTTGAGGGTGATGCAGGTTTATACAAAAGCCTCATAATAATTCTAGCGAGACCACTAAAGATTGAGCTGATTTTCTGTGTTTCCTTATTTCTTCGTAATTTTCCTTAAAGCTTACTTCATATTTTTAAACCTTCTCTTTATAGTACGTTGTGTGTTAAAATGCGAGGCCAACAAACGAGATCCGAATAGAGTCCATGTAATTATAATATGCAATGTGGAGGAAAATTAAATACTTCTTCCGGGATGGCGTAGTCGTTATAGGGACTCGCTACAGTTTGGACGCTCCTCATATCGAATCCCGGTGGGGGGAGATTTTCCGCATCTTGCCAGACCGGCCCTGAGAACGAACCAGCCTCGTATACGATGGGTACCGGGACTTTTGCGGGGATAAAGCGGCCGGAGTTTGACATTGGTCACCCACTCTCTTCCTCTGCATTCAGAAATTTTTATTCCCTGGATTATCCGTTGATAAGATAGCAGAAACTATTGCTTCTCCAGAAAGAATTAGTTTGAATTCAACAAGGAAAATTGTGTATGGAAAATTTATAAATTTTTATGAAATTTTTTGATTTGAAGTAGCTAAAACCTGAACACTGAAAGGACATTCGGTAATGATTTCTGTGTGAGAATGTAGTACAATAAAATACACTTTACACTTAAAAAGGAATGTTAAAGTGAACTGGTTGAAATAGGTTCCAGTTTTTGAAATATTGTCCCTCGTTCCTGTCAAATAGTCCTCGGCCTGTCACTGTGCATTTCCAGGTTTTATCCTGCTTCGTTCCTTAAGGGACTTTAGTTGGACAGTAGGGCCATGGAACAGGATTTTCTGAGAGGACTTAAGACTTCCCCTTGTCAATGTCATTCCGTCGGTGTTGCTTGCACATCCATTACTCTGTCACCGATGTACTTTAATCTCAGCAACCGAAAACGCTTTCATCACAACTAAATAAAATTTCTTGCCACCTGCCACCCTTAGATTTTTAGAAATAGGCGCTTGCTCAATTTTTAGTACAATTAATTTTCCACGAATTGCTAGCTTTTCAGTAACATTCGTTGAGTAAAAGAGGGAAGTTTTATTTTCTTGGTGATTTCGCCTGTAATAGCATCAAACGGCTTAACAACCGAAACACGAGTGCTGTTGATACTGTATATACTGTTGTTACTGTTTGTACTGTTGTTACAGTATGTACTGTTGTTACAGTATGTACTGTTGTTACTGTATGTACTGCTGTTACTGTGTGTACTGTTACTCTGTGTATTGTTGTTACTGTATGTACTGTTGTTACTGTATGTACTGTTGTTACTGCATGTACTGTTGTTACTGTGTGTACTGTTGTTACTGTATGTATTGTTACTGTATGCACTGTTATTGTATGTATTTTTGTTACTGTATGTACTGATGTTACTGTATGTACTGTTGTTACTGTGTGTACTGTTGTTACTGTGTGTGTACTGTTGTTACTGTGCGTACTGTTGTTACTGTTTGTACTGTTATTACCGTATGTACTGTTGTTAATGTATTTACTGCTGTTACTATGTTTACTGTTGTTACTGTGTGTACTGTTGTTACTGTTTCTAATGATGTTACTGCTTGTACTGTTGTTACTGTATGTACTGCTGTTACTGTATGTACTGTTATTACTGTATGTACTCTTGTTACTGTATGAACTGTTTTTACTGTATGCACTGTTATTACTCTATGTACTGTTATTGCTGTACTGTTTTTACTGTAAGCACTGTTGTTACTGTAAGCACTGTTTTTACTCTATGTACTCTTGTTACTTTATGTACTTCTGTTACTGTATATATTGTTGTTACTCTATGTACTGTTGTTACTGTATGTGCTGTTGTTACTGTAAGCACTGTTTTTACTGTATATATTTCTGTTACTGTATGTATTTTTGTTACTCTATGTACTGTTGTTACTGTGTGTACTGCTGTTACTCTATGTACTGTTGTTATTGTATGTACTCTTATTACTGTATGTACTGTTGTTACTCTATGTACTCATATTCTCTTATATCACCTGAAAAATCCATAATTTCTGTCCTTTAAATTTCAGTGGTCTTCCTCAGCAGCACCATGTAACTGCCGAGATATTGCGTTAAGTAAAAATCGTTTTCTTCCACACAATTCGTAATTTCATATCAACCAACTATCGGACACTACGTAAGTTATTAAATCAATAATAGTGCGTACAGCAATATGAACTTACGTCCACTGATTTAGTTTCAGACCTTGAACGTAGAAGAGAAGAATTTCACTTGATATGGTGCTAGTGGTTACAACACACTTCAAAAAGCGTGTGAGCTTATCTTCACGCGCAATGGCAGGGGTGTTTTAAGGGTGATGCAGTCTGTGTAATTCAGAAGTTAATATTATGCGTCATTTCAGGCTTCCTCCGCTGTTTGAATGAGATCTTCGCTCTTCTTTGATGTTATGCAACACTGATTGCTAGTTACCGACGTTTTGGAACAGCCTACCAGTCCCACCTTCAAAGATTAAACAGACGTCTTGACATTAATGAACTGTTACTCGGTACAGCCTGTCTTTCGAGGTGCTGTCAGTGCGGAATATTGAACGCTTGTAAAGCGTGCGGTTTGTGTTTATCTGGGAACAACATACGTACATTTCAAGAACCTGAAGAGACTGCATGATAAATTAAGTGAAATTAACATCAGCTCCGATATACGTGGTGACTTTTCTGAATACATTATTGACATTCCTCCTTTCCGAGCTAAGGAATAGTAAACTTTAACATCCATTTCCTCTCCTCTTCCGTTATTTAGTTTTATTCGAAGCAGTAAACTGTTGTGAGAAGGGAGACGTCCATCTGCCAAATATACCAAATTGGTGTCTGTCAGCAGTAGGCGCTGCCTTGCAGGACAACGGCAGTGGAGGGGATTAACTGGATCACAGCCCGGCTGTTACAGGGACGAACTGCTTCATTAATACATATATTGGTTAGTTATACAGAAGTTCAAACTTGTCTTTGAAGACTCCCTTTTCTTTGCGATAGGAAGCCGCGTCACCGCGTTCCTGAACTCTCGACGGTGGGATTAAGTCATTCGTTGACTCTGTGTCGTCCCAGAAAAGCGGAGTCCACAGCCACACCGCGATGAAAACGTGGAGGCTCGCAGACTTATCGCTGTCGAGGTGTTTAAGTTTACCCGCACCTTAACATGTGCAGTGTATGTGGGAGAGGAGCGGTTGTATCGGGGTGCCGGGCTTTTGAAGATTGAAAACAGTAAAAGACAAGTTGATTCCAGTGGAAAAGCTTCAGCTTTGGCCGCGACACCAAAAATCGTGACTTAAAATTCTTTGGTGTTACTCGGCCACTTCAGGCAAAGAAAATATATTACAACAGGCCACGACTGCAGGTACAAAAATTCACTGTATCGTTCATTGTAATCCAGTTATCTGAGAATGTATAGTAAGCATAGCTGACAACGTCGTCACATTATCGAGGCATAAGTAAATAAACTCGCGTTTCACATTGCATATTCTTGCTTTTGTAGGTACGTTTCGAAAAAATGTTATTTTTCTGTATATAGAAATTAATATATTGATGCCATATTTCCCCCTTGCATTTCCTTTTAAAGAAATCTCGCAGTTCCTTGTTTAAGAACGTAATTAGCCCAATATGTATACTTATGTACACTAAGCCTCCGCCCGTTCATCGATAAATATGTTTGCTGTTTACTGTGGGTCAATTTATTGAATATGCAAACTGCTTGTGTTTACGGGTTGGGAAAATTTGTAATATATTTAAGTATTATGGCCGGTTAATCGTGAAGTTAACTGGCCTTAGCGTTTATTAGCATGTTGTGCAAACTAATAGCGCTGTCTGATTGTAGGGGCTTGTCAGCCTTCACCGAAACGACATGAAATGCTGTTCTAATCAGTTCGTTAGGTCTCGGTGGTAAATACGATGGAGACTTGTCTTACAAACAATTTAGATAACCCAGAACTCTAGTCCTGGAATCTCAGATTTTCTATCTCGAAAATGTTCGGCCATAAAGTATGTTTCATTTTTGATATATCTAAATGAATTGACGAATGGAAATGACTAAAGATGGAATAAAATTAATGTGAGACTTCTAATGGAAATTTTTGCCGATCGCGGTGGCCTGTGTGTGTAGCCGTTTGGTTGCTGGAACGAGGTTTCGAATCCCGCCGATGTGCTTTTTTTTTTTAGTAGTGTAAGTAGTGCCCTCTGTGTCTAGCTGATCACTCTTTCAGAGGAGTCCAACCGGGTGTGTGTGTGTCTGCTTGTGTGTGATCTATGAACATCAACATTGAGGCGCACTATGCCCGTTTTGGCTGTCTCGCTACAGGAAGTATTGAGACTTTCTTAGTGAAAGTCCGCTTAATGTAGACCGCATATTCATTGCGAATTTTCAAATCAACGCAAACAACTTGAGAAACAAAAAACATACGTAATTCAGTTTACGTCATAGCTGGATTGATGGTCAAATGACATTCGGTCAGCTTCAGCATTATTGGTACTAAACACGTCTATTTGTAAGATCAGGGTAAGTTTTCTATCGATTCACGAAGAAAGCTGAGGTCCACTACAGAATTAGAGTCCTTTATTTTATGACGGTGTAAAGAGCTGGCCATGCGCTTAAGTTGTGGCCTCTACTGCAGTTGGACAGGATGCATTATGCAGTACAAATTGCAAGTACTTTACCGTAAGTACAATAAACGTTTCTGAGCGTTGGATATTTTAGAGCATCTGTAAGCTTTATTCCTTCAGGACTTTATGTAATGTGCTTTTATGAAGCATAAAAAAGCGCCACAATTGGCGGAAAAGAGCATATTTATACATAATGTAAATTGCAGTGTGTTTTTAGGTTCCTGAGACCATGCATCGTGAGCAAAGTGTGAAGAGAGAGAAAACCAACAAGATGCAACAATCAGATATTTATTATTAACTTCTGTCTCAACATGTTTCGGGCATCATTATGTCCATCTTCAGGAGAACAAAGACCGTGTGTTACTGCATATGGTGTACTGCGCTGGTTGCGTTGTAGGATGTGAGCACTGTGAAGGTTACTGTTCCACCTTCACAGTGCTCGCACCCTACAACGCAGCGTCCCACAACCGCTACCAACCACATCCTGCAGAACCAGCGCAGTACACCATAAGCAGTAACACACGGTCTTTGTTCTCCTGAAGATGGGCATAATGATGCCCGAAACATGTTGAGACAGAAGTTGACAATAAACATCTGATTGTTGCATCTTTTTGGTTTTCTCTCTCTTCACACTTTGCAGTGTGTTGTTGAAACTATGGAATTAACATAAAATTCCACAGCTTGAAAATAATCAAGTTTCTGCTGAGTTACATTTGTTAATTGGACAGAAACATCAAAACGATAATCAGGTTTAGCAAACATAATTTTTCCCGTTTTCATTACTACGAGTAATTAAAATTTATATATCGGATTACGTAAGGTTGAAAGTAAAAAATACAGCTCTTGCTTTATTCTGCACTTTACTATATCAGGGTTCATTGCGTTGGTTGCGTTCAGAAAATATTAAAAGTGGGTAGATGAATGATAAAGAATGAATGGAAACGTAAATTTGTGTCTTCCTTTCAGTTTCATCCGTCCTGCAGTTCACAATTCTTCCAGTTTCAAACTTATTCTCAGGTTTCTTGCAGAATTCTTGAATAATGGAATATTTTCCATTCTCATCTGGAGACAGGACGGGATTTCCCACCGTCTCGTATTAATATAATTATTCAATAATGATTCTGTCTCCTCACTTTACCATTCTGTTCTTTTTCTCTACTATGTTCATCATATAAAATGTAACCCTTGTTACGTGGGCTTTTTCGCTTTTTTGTTAAGTCTTGCTACAGTATCTCTAATTATCATTATAAAATCTAAATAAATCTCGCTGAAACTTATACAGACATTTCTGATAACTCTCATCCCTTACTACATTTTCGGCAGATAATCCTACTACATACACAGAGTTTAAAATTCAGTGGAGTTTCACTCCATTTCCCCCCTATGCCTTCAATTAATGGCCTGCAACAAAACAAAAGGAAAATTTAATATTTCACATTTATTTCCATGAGCATACAGTCCGCTTTTCTTGTGCTTTAATTTCTTCTCTTCTCATTGGATCTTTATTGAATCCGTGCTAAATCCAGGATTTCTACATCAAGATCAATTTTTCCCAACAAGCTTATAGCGAAGACGGCCGTAGTCGGTCCTTCCGAAACGTCACCAGAGCCACATCAACATCATACTTAAACCTTCGTGAGGAGTCAAAGAACGAACATCTGCGTTAATTTAGCAGTTGCGAAATACAGTGCCATTGGACACATTCTACTGAAATGGCTAAGAAGAAAGCAACCGGTTTCCTCAAAATTCTCACAAGAACTTCACGGATTGCTTATTCCCATAGGTTTCCGAGCCGCCACCTCTGACGTGTTCATCTTGAGAAACAGCCCGCGTCTCTTAACCTCTCACGTCGTTTATCTTTCTTCCTGACACAAGGAGATCTCTCTTGGGTATCTCTGTCGACGAAATTCATTCAGCTTTTCAGAAACATTTTCTTTGTCAGTGACACTGCCGGTCAGCCAAGCCAGCAGCTTCCAACGTCGAAGCACAAGGAGAATAGCTCAAAAGAAATGCAGCCTTGCAATACGCAAGTTTTCGCCATTTTTTCTTGCTATTATCACATTAATAACAGCAATAATACTTATTGCACGACACTCTACCACTAATACTGATGCCTGTTGTGTTGGTATTCATATTATAATGTGCAAGAATAGTATCGCCAAACACGAGCGAACATTTTGATACAATGTAAATTTCTATATATTGGCATACGGAAGGTGCCCAAATCGAATCTTTGCCTGGAAACCTGTTTAAAAACACTCTTCACTCTCTCCCGATAATTAGTGGGATATTATGTGGACCAGGTTAGGCAACTTTCCACCACATCCGCTCCCCCTTCAATATTCGGTAGTCATCCTACCGTCGATGCTGTGTGGAAGAGTTTTAAGGTACTGATATTGCGTTTGAGATACTTAAATTTCCGTTCCAGACAGGGGAGGTTGGACGAAGTCCAAAGAGTGAAGAAATCCAAAAGGAAATTGTTACTTTTCTCACTGTATTTCTTTCTCTTTAAACTCCAGAGTCTAAAGGCCTTGCATTTCTGATTTCCTTAACGTTTTGCAAATTATATTTCACAGCGCATGAACGTTAGAATTAAGCTCGACAAACCGAAATCGGACGTGTTAATTTCATCGCATGTCAGTCGGAGTTGTTTCCGTGAGACCCAAAATGAAGGCTGTCCACACGGTCGTACCAAATTACGTTTGACAGTTCCTTCCCTTGTACTCCTTTCGCCAGACATGAAGGATTACTGTCCTGAGAGTGTCCTGTGGTATTCTGTCGCTCCGCATGCTCGTCGCAGTGGAATGAGATAGAGGCAAAACCCTTTCCTCTAATGTACTGGAAGTACGGGTGCGCAACACAGGCTACAAAAGTTACTTGCATCTTGTTCTATATGAAAATATTGCTGAGAATTGATGCACAATCTGTAGCCTGTGGGTCGTGAATGTCAGACGGTCACAGCGTTCAAATCATTAGAGTTATTGAGAGTTCCACAGCTTCTGTTATCCAACAGCTTTAATGCTCTGTGAATACTCATCGGAGGGACATCACTTCTTTTGAAATCGAATAATGTACTAAATTTATACATGCCTGGGTACGTATATACGCACATACATAGTATGTATACACATACATACATACATATAAACATATGTACATACATACTTAAAAAGATACATAGGTACATACATACAGGGTATCCCAGGAGGAATGTGCCAGACTTCGGAAGAGTGTTCCTTATGTTAAAGTATCCGATATAACCCAAAACACCTATATCCAAAGTTGAACGGTTACGGAGTTAATGGTCAGAAAAAGTGGGGGGTTCTTGCGGTTCCAAATACTGCAACCTGCACAGCTTATGTTTCACGCGACAGCATTGATGACCATGAGAGTGGAATACAGTGTTAATCGTGCCTGCGTGACGTTTAGTTGCTTGCACGGGAGTTGGAAGTGCCATGTAAAGTGCTTGGAGCCCTAAGGACGACTACGGCGTTAATGCGGGTGTTTATGTAGTTCAATTTAATGGCTTTATGTCACTCATACGTTAATTAAATGTTAAGTACAGATATTAACAT
>Ga0123352_10020228_pt1 | contig 10604 bp, 3 predicted proteins | sample TergutLab28metaG_FD_89700 | JGI IMG/M metagenome (GOLD analysis project Ga0123352, IMG submission 89700) | Labiotermes labralis P1 segment gut microbial communities from Petit-Saut dam, French Guiana - Lab288 P1 | ecosystem: Host-associated > Arthropoda: Insects > Digestive system > Gut ... | reverse complement strand
GCGCTGACCACGTGACACCCCTCTATCCGCAAAAGTTGGCACTAACTTCGCCGACCGGCGGCAGCCGCTCTGTCGGTATAGTTCGCGTGCGGACTAAGGCCACGGAGTTTAGTTTTAGTTTATGTTACCAAACACAAATGTGGCAATGACAAGTTTTCACTACAATGACAGTTTTTCATGCAGTTACAAACTCATATTATAACATACTAGCACTGTGTATAAGTCAGGGAACAGGCAGTATGCAGAGGGACAGTTTACATGAGTACTTATTTTCATATCTATATAACCAAAAAGTATGGGACAAAAGATACAATGTGTAGTGTTTTTGTGAAATTTTCTGTGTAGAATTTAGTGTGCATAAATTATGCAGGTAAGTACAGCATTGAGGATGATAATTCAAGTGTCTTCAACATATGCATGTTGTTCTACAGTAGCAAGAGGAACAGTACATTGTATTGGTCAGTTGCTGTCAACTTTACTTTATTGCAGTTGTCTGGGAACAGAGCATGTCTGTGCAGATGTCTTATATATATTTATATTGCTTGTATATCTTTATTTATATTTGTTTGATTGAATGTTGCCTCTTCTAACACATGCTGTGTTATAGTGTTAAAATTAAGACCCATTATAAATGCTGGTGTCAAAAGCTGAAGCATGAGGTTTTTGCACTGCCAAACAGCTATTTTACATATTTCAGAAAGGAGGAATGGTAGTTTCTTATCAGGAATTTGTCACCTTTGGTGGTGGGAATTTGAGTGAATTAGTGGGTTTTTGTTTTTTCATCCAGTTGACTTTCCAGGATGCACATTTTCTTACTATGGGAGTAACCATGGAAAGATGTCAGACTAATCTAAGCACATGCTGCCTAATATACTTGTTAAATTGTTTTCTTTGTACTTCACTTGAGTTTAGAGAGAAAATGAAACAGTTGAGAACACACTGCAGAAGATAATAAAAACACTTTCTTGAATTACTTTACCTGTAGGTCTCATTTTACTTGATATCTTTCTGTGCCATTTTGCTTTAATGCAACTTGAAAATTTATGCCACTCTCAAATTTACACAGTAGTGTTTGGTTTAACACAGTGTGGCGTAGACAATCCATTGGTGCGCTTATCTTCTGTGTGAGGCTAGCAGAAATTATGTCACTGTCACGCCATCACACGTATGGATCACTCAGTGCAATCCAACTAAAAAATTGTCGAAAGACGATCGGTATTTAAGAAAAATTAGACCTAATAAGTGAATTTGAAATAGGTGAACAAATTGTTGACATGCACCATAATGTTAGACTTGCTCGTAGTAACATGCGTACAAATCGTGATAGTGCTGATACAATTTTAAAAAGTGGTAAGTGTTAAATGCCAGCAATGTGAAACAGGGAGTGCTTGTTTGTGTAGCAAGTACCATAGTCATATTTGAATGAACTGTACCAAAAACAGTGGATGTCTCTTGCATTTTTATTGCATAATAAATAAATATATTGTACAGAAATGTATGTATAATGTATTGAAATGTATATATACTATGTATACAATTCATATATACCCTAGAGATTCGTATGTCCTCTAGTGGTGTAGTCATATGCTATGTAGGATGAGGTTGTCATTCCCCTATCTTCGAGGAAATGCGCTGTTTGAAATGGGAATTTTATGTTCAATTTGCTCGACTTCAGTTTGCAGCATTTTTTTTGAATGTAACCCTGGCATGCAAAAAGACCTGCCTGTAGTGTTTTGTGTATGTAAAGGTGTGATCAATAATGTGAAGTTACTGACTGATGGAGTTACACATGGCATGTGTAGCTGTTATCAGTAATGTACTTTGGTCTTACCTGTGATATGCCTCCACGTTTGCTCAGTGCATATGCAGTTACATCCTATATATTAGCAAATTGTCTTGAAAAGTGAGGGCAAATACATCTTCACCATATTGAAAAGGCCCTCCACTAAGTTTAGCTTGTTGGATTCTGTTGCTAAGTCCTCTGGAAGACTACTGTTAAAATGAATACTTCCACTTACTAGTTTTATTCCTTCCATGTGCCAAACACTGTTGTATTAATTGCCCTGGTTAATATAGCAGTGTAGATGCTACTGTCCAGCAGTATGGATGTTTTGTGCGTGTGAGTCTGCTACCATTTACTGTTGTGCACAGAACTTGGTTTTGCCAGTGATTACCTGTATAGGTGAGGGTATAGAGTGTGCAGGTACTATGTTGGGTTCTGGCTGTCGCAAAATGCGAATTTCACTGCTGCATTGATGGTAAATGGTGGAGTGGTGAAATGAAAATCCTTTTTAAAAAAAAAAAGTCTGATGCATGTCATCTAACAATTCCAAAATTTGTATTTTTGTGATGATTTTGATAACTGGATTGAAGTATAGGGTTGATATTAGGATTTCTGTCATTCACAAATACTGCAGTTTTTCTGTTAGTGATTTTAAATTATTTTTACTGTTCTAACTGTGCTGTAGCAGAACCCATTGTAGAAAAATTTTGTCGTGCATGCCTGAGGGCAACTATGACCTGATGATATTGTCATACTGGTTTCTGCCTGTAATATGATTCTGTGTAGTGTGATAGAAGTGTCGAGAAAGTTCATGCGATCTGGCAACCTACACCATTAGGGCAGATGATGCAGGCAGTAGGTTTGTGTGAAATATCACCACACTTTTACCACAGTACATGGCATCACATCGCAGAAGACTTCATGTTCAGTGCCATGAGAACCTCAAATTCATTTTTTTGTTTTGTCAGGGCTGGGTCCAGTGTTTAGGGGTGGTGTATTTCGGCATATCTGTGTACATGTCTGTGTATTTAATTTTGAATTTTTTCATCCTGTTTGACCTGTAATTTAATTTATGGATGTAGGAGTAAATGCTCTTGCTTATGCTTGTGCATGTTTGTTTTGTTGTTTACTCTAAATGTAAATCTTACTTTGAGCCTTTGAATATATTTATTTCCTTTATACATATTTATTGAAATAAGTGGATGGGGCATATTAATATTTAAGGACTTTTTCTTGTCCTGCTGTTTTGGACACTGGTGTATTCATTATTTGTTGTTATATCACTGGTAGTTTAGCTTGTGAAGTTGTTCCATTTAGCAGTAACATGTCACATGCTGTTATTTAGTAGTATACTGAGAACTGCAAGTTTATACTCTGGTACATTATCATGTGTGTTGTATTTTCTTTTCAAATTTATTCAGTTAGTGAACTTTAAACATATTGCTTAGTTTATTGAACTCATTATCTCTAGTTGCAGTTTTCATGCTCATAAATCACACCTGTCATCAGTGTATCTTATAAATACATTGCAAGTATTTTGTCATAGTTGATATTCTCTTCCAGTTACTGTTATATCTGTGACATTTCTACACACCTGTTTCTCCTGATTGCTTCAAGTATACATCATAAAAGACTGCATGGGAATCATGAGTTTTGATCTGTGCTTTTTGTGGAATTGATTTTGCTATAAACCTATATGTTTTGATTGATAGCTGAATTTTTTTTCTTGGCATTTCAGGACCACCTCGTCCATATTAATTTGGATTCATGTGGCAAAAGGACCGTGAGTTAATAAAGTTACTTGTGACAAAAGGGGTGTGAAATGTTGTGTGTTGGTGTGATGGAGAGGACAGTTCTGATGTTCAAGGTTCACTAATGTGTGATACACAATTTAGAGTGAACTGCACAAGCATTCAGTTTATATATTGTGGGTACTTTTGTACATGAAATGTATTTTATAGCATTAAGTAACCTGTGATTTAGGAAACTTCTAATATTATATTACCTCTGAAATTTTTGTGGTCATAAAATTTTCCAAGCAAGTCTGTAAGGTAGTTCATTTTTGTGAAATTAGTATCAACATTTTGCAGCATTTATTAGGCATCTATAAGAGGTTCTTGAATGCCCAATTCCTTTCCGATGATCGGAAGAGAAGGAGGTGCTTCCAACTGGAGTCAGTGGTTTGTTAATTTTTATATTGTTTATTTTAAAAATAATTAAAAAGTGAGTACACAGTACACAGTACACAGTCCTCCAGTACACAGTACACAGTCCTCCAGTACACAGTACACAGTACACAGTCCTCCAGTACACAGTACACAGTACACAGTCCTCCAGTAAGATGAGAGTTGAGAATTGTCAGCACATGAGAGGTAAGAATCATCAGTATCCCATAAATCATTTATTGTAAAATTTGGCAGAATCTAGTATGGTAGGTTTTTAAGGGTTCGTGTGTTACTAGAAATGTAATTCATCAAAACGAAAGAAGATACATCCTTTTCCATCATGTCTGCCAGTCATACAGTTTATCATTGCTTTCATGTCACAGTGCAAAAATAAATCCAAAGTGCATAAAGAGTAACTCATCGGAACAAATTGTTGGTTGTGTTGTTGGCGTCTTCATAGTTGTTTTGATGAGTCATCACTCAACATACACATTTTTTATTTAGTATGACTGCTGTGTAGGGCGAGGTGAGCACCACAAACGTTGTTTGTCCGAGGAAAAATTTTTAAAACCAGTCCTGATGTGGTGTGACAGCCGGAGGGTGAGTAGTGACCTGCCGTCATCAGTTCAACTGAACCTTGGCAATGAAATTGTAAAACAGTATTTATGTTGTAATTGCATTTTCCAAGTATTAATCAGTAAAACAAAAAAGTCAGATATAACTGTATTTATTGGGTAATAGCGTACATTCACAAATGTTCAGTTTATTCACGATCCATTAATCCGTTTTTGGTTACAGACACCACGGGATGTGGAATTTGTCAAGACTACAATATTAGCTATATAATTCATTATACATTTTCCAATTGACAATTACAGCATTGGTTAGTAAATACAATAAATATCAATGTCATTAACACACTGAGAATTAATTGGTAGTTTAGATATAGATTATAGAGATATAAAACATGATACCATTGTTTAATTTTATAAATAAAATAATATGCTTAAAACGAATCAGCATACACTGACCAACCAAACCAAAATATTAGTTATCAATATAGTTAAAACATTCAAAGGTAAAGTGATACCGTTACAGGCCTGGTGTGGCCCAGAGGGTGGGTAGAGGTATAGCTCTACTCTTCCATGACCGCGGCACTAAAAGGGGGTGAGTGGTCAACAGCACGCCCCAGCCCCACTTTACCCCCGGGAAAGACCCGGTACCCGTTTTGCAGGAGGCTGGGTGGGCCCCACGGGCGGAAAATATCGTCGCCGCCCGGATTCGATCCCGGACCGTCCAGCCAGTAGTCAGTCGCTACACCGACTGAGCTACCCGGCCCACAAAATATTCAAAGTGTAGAACGAATTTGAATGAACAATGATAATTTCAAACACGACAGTATGTCTTCTGTCAAGATTTCTTTAAATTGTTATTTAGTTGCTAGACAGGTCCTTTCGATCACTGAAACATATCGTACGATTTCGTGGAATTTGTTGGTAAATGTTAAAGTGATAGCGTTTCGGACTGAGAGCACTATGGACCATGAAGCCAGGAACAATGCACTTGACGAATAAACCGATAGAATGCGGTTGAAGCCAAAAACATCCTAGCGGTATTCACAAAGCCTACCTAGAGATGGCACTGAGTAGAAACCAAAGCATTTGACAAACCAGCCGAGAGAATATACTTGTGTGTCAACATTCCTTCGTTTTTCGCACAAGTGCGAGTAGACAGTACTAGCAGTAGTTGCTACCGTATTGAGCAATTTACGACACTGCTCTACTGATGTGTGAAATTGCAGGTATCGCCACGATAAGCGCAAATTGTATATGAATGGAACAGCGATGTTTCTTTGCCAGGCATCCCTAAATAATAATAATAATAATAAATTCTACACATGCACATCTTTGACAGAATTTGCTGCACTTTTGTACCTTTGTATATATTTCCCTAAAGCGGGCCTTGTAGAGGGCGAAACAGGCAGGCGGAACGTGAGTAATGTTTATTTATTGTTGATTGTGCAGTTCGTTTTATCAGATACTGTATAATCAATGTTGCACGGCATATGGATTACGTTAAATAAAGTAAAGATTCATTGTACAAAGGCAAATAAAGTCTTGCTTTTCCGTTCCATTAACCTTTTGTTGTATGGTGTTTATACATTACTCTGCTCCAATGGATGATTAAAAAGTCTCGGAAGTTGTAGATAGAATCTTGTTTCAGTTTCTTCCCTGATATGTTTGTCGTGGTTTTCTGAGTCCCTCCTTACAAAGACCACAATCACATTTCGTGTCTGTACCCGATCATAATTCATGAATCATCTCATACGTCGTGATATGAACTGTGCAGTTGACGCAGTGTCAGTATTAAGATAAAGCCCAGGCTGTTTCGTGCAATTTAGACGTTAAATTGAACCAATATGGACTGCATATGTAGGATCGCGCAGTATCAAATTTCAGCTACATCGGTTCATATGTTTGGGAAATAAGACATTGCTTGTTTACTGGAGATGTGAAATTCAAATAAGTAATGCGAAAGGGATATGAAAACGTGTGGTAAAACACAAGTTGACGCTTTATTTAATTCACTGTACCTTCTGGTAGGCTTGTTTAGTGAAGGCAGTGTACACCTTGGCCAGCGTATTGGCAGACTGCAGCCTGAAACAGCCAACGTACAACAAGGTCTTTGCCGTGGCAAACTGTTGAAGCATTTTGTCTGTTCACCCGACGTTTAGGTGTAACCCCGTTATCTTATCACCACAAAATTGTCTTTGCTTTGTCAGGACACGAGAAATGGATTAGTACTGAATCGCAGAATCGTTAACGTGTAACAAGACGGGAAATCCATCATTGAGGTCCGGATAATGCACAATCCTATCAACTGTCTGTGTAGACACGCCATTTACGATCTACATTAATTATTTGAAACTTAACCTTACGGACAGATAGGATCTCCCCTTTATGCGTTCACTTGATGCAACGAGGATGTGGTGTTCTGAGGTTCAGGCGCTGGTTGGCCTACCTTGCAGTACTTACGTTAGCTAGTGTTTTTACCCTTTCGTAATCCTCACAGAATCAGAACATGGTGAATGTGAGGTCTATCATGCCACTACCGTAGACGGAAACTATATGCACTTATGAAAATTCCGGCTTGTGAATGCTGTCCTTTAAGAATGTTGATTTGTGTGGTTTACGAACGGTCCGATGATGACACGGAATGCGTGCCGAAATATCAAGCTGTTTGTATAAATATATTAGTGTGCAAGGAATGAACCACATATATGAAATTGATAATTATTCGGCTCTCTGCTAGAACTGGTCTTATCGTCGTCATCTGTATCGAAATTGAGAATATAATCATGAAGTGCCATTCCTAAATCACTACAAGTGCTTCTTTTAAAGTACACACAAGAATATCAAAACATTCTTGCTTCGTTACGCCTGTTGATTTTCACACGACTGTGCGAAGGTAATTCACTTGGTGATGCTAATTTCTTGATTCCGTTTTGGAGCTTTTTTCTTGAGCGGTGTTCAACAAACCACCGCTCAGTAGCTTCCCTGTTCATGTGAAAAATAGAGTTCATTATCACAACCACAAAACACCTTTTCGTATCCTATCCCAAGCCAGTTAGTAGAATTTTATCACAGTTTTAATGGAAATGTTTTGCCGAAGTCCAACCCCCAAGCCGGAGGACCAGATTGCCTTTTGTGACTGCTTATTTACTGCTAAGTTCATGTTTGAGGGCCTGCAAATTCCGCCACAGTTTATCACAAAAACCGTTTAATAGAATTATAAATATGTTGTCACAATATGTAGTTAAGTGCCACTACTTATCTGGAAGCCGTCTCTTCTCTCCACATCCGCCAACGCTCCATGCCATGGCAGGGAGAGACCCTCTTAAAAGTGACTATCAAGACTAGTCTAGGCGGAAAATCGCAAGACGTGCCACGCCTAGTAGATAAATTGCTTGTAACTTTTTTTCTTGCTTGTTTGCAGATTGAGCCATCTATTGCGTCCTTTTTCCCTCTTTGGGCCTTGAGGTGCTATCACGTTGAAGACACAGAGCCTGCTTTCCCTCACAAACGTTGCTATAATCGTTCGTGTTTGTTACTGCGGACTAACACAAGGGCCACTAAAATTCCAATGGGACTTTTTAAAAAGAAACTCCTTCAAAAATCCTTAACTTCGATAATATTTTAAATGGCAATTTGTTCGTTCTAGTTGAACTTAAAGTAAAGTTTTCTAAAGTCTAAGCAGCCACACATTCTAGGTATCTTGCAGTTGTCATCAGCCTTTCAGAATATGAAGAACTTTTCTGAACTTCAAAAATTTCGCGGTCCGCGCACATCCTGTAGTTGCACTGTTAGCAACCGTTAATTGAGAAGACGGTCGCTGCCGAAACACTGTTACGAACTAAACAATTAATGTGAATTAACATTTTATTAACCTTTTGGCGCCGGAATTATTTTTTTTAATTTTAGCACACCCTGTATATAAAATGTGAATAATACAGGAACCAAATACGTTGGAATTATGAAACAAACTGCATTTTGAAGAGGAAAAAAGGAGAGTATATACCATGTTTAAAATATTCAGTACCTATATTTGTTGAATAAATATATAAAATGCAACTTTAGAGTTTAGCGGTGCGGTACGACCATTATAGTTGACATTAGGCGTCTAAAGGTTAATCACAACAAGTACGAAGTTCAGAAAGATGCCGGGCTGGCAGCGACGGGGATAAATAGAGGAAACACCGATCCAAGTCGTTTTCGCGTTGCTGTTGAAGTAATCCCCTCAGCCTATGGACTGCCCAACCACCCATTGCATAAGAAGATATTCAAAAGTTATAGAATAATGCGTCTTTCGTTGTGAAAAATTTAATCGGCACTAGAAGTTGACGCAACACTAGAATGTTTATTTGATACGAACATGAATAAGTGTATTGCAAATAAAAATAAATACAGATTTACATATTTTATGCGAATTTTATTTGGTTTAAATTTATTCCTGATATTCTTGACCATTAGGCACAATATACTGCAAACTGGAGTTAGATTTAAAAAGTGTTGCTTATAAACCGAAATACGAAGTTAATTCATAATAAAATTCGAGTATTAATACAGGGTGATGAAAAAGTCTCTGTGCAACTGATTATTACAATACAGAAGTCAGGTGCACAGAGACTTTTTGATCACCCTGTATAATGGCGTTTTATACATAAAATCCCTCTGCCTTCTCGAGAGATAAGTATTAATCCCGGATCTTTGAATTTACTGACGGAGCGGTTCACGAATGCTGGAGTATGTTGAAAATAAGCAGAAGGGCAGCTTTCTATACACTTTCAGTTAAACTGAGCGATTTTATTGTGTGGCGTCACACCTGACGGAAACACTGAGTAAACTGCGCAGTTTTGACAGGCAACAGCGCAGGCCTCAGAACTGTCTTTTCCAGTCGTCTTTCACATAGAGAACTGCGCAATTCACTCAGGGAATCTGACAGTTTCCTCATTTTACCGGCAGCCACCACGATGGCATCATCTCAAGGCACTCATCCGTTTCTAGCAATTCGTTCAGCAGATGAGCATCGCATGATGGATTCCTTTCCAAATACCACTTCTTACTCCACATTTTACGCTTTCTTTTCTTCTTTTCGGATGACATTATGGCCGACGTGGTTATCAAACAACAAACGACAGCCTTGTTTTTATCCACCATATTCACACGCACAAGAAGATACACAGAAATGACAAACCTGATGGGAAACCTGTGCTGTGCCAGAGAGCATTCATTTAGTTTTTCGTGCAGTTTTTTTAACACAGTTAAACTGCACAGTTTAACTTGGAGTGTATGGGGCCCTTAGTGGTCACGTAAAGAATTACGTCACTATCTGCTGATGATGACGCACCTTCTGAAATGTCTGAGACAAAACAATGGAAACCTTGCTCCGGCATGTCCGAGGTTGCTCTGTCTGTGTGCGCCGTAAGAGGCCTGCTGAAACTAATTAGCTCGCTAAGACTCGTTACTGACTCGACAGTTTCTACATCTGTTAGTTGTGTTAGTGAAAAATAAGTGCAGTATATAGTAGAAGAAATAGTCGTGGCCAATTTGAAGGTTCCCAGCATCCACGGAGAAGGGCCAACGAGGGTCGAATTTGCATATATTGTGTAGTGTCCAATGTTAAGAGGGCTGTGAGTGTGACAGACTGTGAAGGATGTGGAAGGTAGGGGACGTAGCCGATTTGAAGTTACTGTAGCAGCACTTGTTTGGAGAGTCTGAGAAAGCCCAGGAACTACGGAAAACAAAGCTCCAGTTCGTTTCGTAGGAACTACACAAAAGGAATTTCTTGAGTAATGTTAAACGTACACATTCGGTCTGGAAAAATTGCCTGTACGAAGCGTACCGTGAAGTGTCACTTCCTGGAAGTGGCCCCCGCACGTGATATTTTTGGCGGGTGTGGCGTCGTTGCTCGGTACTGATTTCCTGTTGGCATTCGACTAAGCATTACAGCTCCTCTCGTTGCCTGTTGGCCTTGCTAATTCCCCCCCCCCCCCCCCCCCCCCCCCCCCCCCCCACCCCTTTTCTTCTCCCACACCCTCTCCCCCCCCCCGCGGCCACCCCCCCCCAAAAAACCCACAGGATACAATCATTGGGGGG
>Ga0123352_10020227_pt1 | contig 10605 bp, 5 predicted proteins | sample TergutLab28metaG_FD_89700 | JGI IMG/M metagenome (GOLD analysis project Ga0123352, IMG submission 89700) | Labiotermes labralis P1 segment gut microbial communities from Petit-Saut dam, French Guiana - Lab288 P1 | ecosystem: Host-associated > Arthropoda: Insects > Digestive system > Gut ... | reverse complement strand
TCCAGTCCATATACCCACATCCCACCTCCTGGAGATCCGTCTTAATATTTCACCGTTCCCGAAGGTTCATTACCGCACTCACAAGCGTCCGCCTCCTGTCCCTATCCTGGGCCAGCCCAATCCAGTCCATATACCCACATCCCACCTCCTAGAGATCCGTCTTAATATTTCACCGTTCCCGAAGGTTCATTACCGCACTCACAAGCGTCCGCCACCTGTCCCTATCCTGGGCCAGCCCAATCCTGTCCATATACCCACATCCCACCTCCTGGAGATCCATCCTAATATTATCCACTCATCTACGCCTAGGTCTCCCCAGTGGTCTCTTTCCCTCTGGTTTCCCCATCAAGACACTATATGCCCATCTTATTCTTCTCGATGTTTTATTATTATATTATTAATAATATTAAGTTTTCAAATTTCATTTCACATCCTACAATAAACAATGTAAAAAATATGAAATTATTCAATATTTGATAAATGTATTCCGAGTGTGAACTTACCGTAACTCGCCAACGGTCAATTCTAATGCATGTGCGAAACATCCACTGGTTTGTTTTATCGGCGATTCCCAACACGTTCACCGAAGCGGGCAGTGAGGGCTCGGACAAAAGGTTACAAAATGCTGGATAGATTCTTGTTTACAGTCTCCTTTCGTCAGATCTCTGTTTGAGTGAGCAAAAAGACCCTCATTCTTGAATATTATCACGCCCCTACCGGAATATTTTTACGTTAGTACTTTTAACTTTCTAACTTGTAAATAACAAACACTACACAAATTAAATATTTGCGTCACTTTCACAGTCTCCATTATATGCCGAACCTGAGAAGAATAATAATACTAAGTCGGATTTTAAAGCTATGTATTGTGCGCTTTTTCTGTTGAAGGAATGTCTCAGATAAAGTCAAAGACTAGTATATGGTGTAAGACATGCTTTTCATTGTTAGAGAGTCGAGCAACTTGTATACGACAATTAGCCACTCAGTCTCTCTCTTAACTCGTGCTTTGTTGTGATACTTAAGCGAGTCGACGGTTGATCCATGGAGTGTCTTTAGCTTAATTTTAAGACAAGAGCTTCTTGAGAGTTGCAGCCAGATTAGAGTCTGGATGGCAAACAAGGCCCCTTCTCTGATGTTAATTGGACCGTGCATCATTGTGATAACTGAAGAATAAAAAACCAACTAGATGCCACTTATTATTTTATTGTACTTCTTATAGGCTCGACATGTTTCGGGCAGTACTATGCCCGTCATCAGAGTAGTGTCCGGGCTGCAGCCCGGACACTACTCCAGCCTACCCGCACCTAACCTCCAACCTACAGCAAACCAAGAACGAAACGACCAATGTGGTAATCAACATCAAAGTCGCGAGCTCCTGGTGACGGGCATAGTAATGCCCGAAACATGTTGAGCCTATAAGAAGTACAATAAAATAATAAGTGGCATCTAGTTGTTCTTTTATTCTTCAGTTATCACAATGATGCACGGTCCAATAAACATCAGATGACTGGATGTCTATCAATGGGGTGCCGGCCTGGCGGTGAATGGGCGAATACGTGACACTGGACAGAACGCTTTACAATCTTCAAGTGGTAGGAGCAACCCCAGTTACTTCCACATTTGCTTCCTTATGGCTTTCCTCGAGGAGTTCTTTATTAGAAATATATTATAATAATTATAATAAGAATTCATTATACAATAATAATTATAAAGTTAATTAATAATAATTCAATAATTAATAATTGCGGAATGCTCCAAGGCCTTATTTTGCTCTTCAAAATTCCCACGGGCACGCAAAAGACTTTCTTCGAAATTTATAGACAATTTGGGCAAGCGCACTCAAAAATCTTCGCCAGCCCTGGACTAGATTAAGTTGGTCTGTCTTCAGTGGTGGTGCGAAAAGATAGACACCTTTCTGGTTCTAAAAATATTCACGTCTTTACCTGAAGTGCGAGACGAATTTCCAAGCATCTGTCTCACTGACGTCTTCAGGACCGTGCACTGGCAGCTCCTGGCTATTCGACTCTTGGAAACTATCCGTCTCCATATTCCTGAAATATCGGAACATATATTCAACCTTGTACACGAGGCTGCTTCCAGCAACACTGGAACTTTGTGGTTAGTACGATTAACGTCTAGTTTTACAGTGTTTTTAAACACCCTGTATCTCAATCTACCACCTGTATTTACCGATATTAAAAACATCCCTCCAAGCCTTATGAAATAAGTCTAATTTCAAATGTCATGACATAAGCACTTACTTTCATATCCCTTCTATATTTTTAGCTATTTTCATTGTTCTTTTGTGTTCTGCCCTGTTAAACTTCTGAATAAAATTCCACATTCGTCCAGTTCATTTAAGAGTTCATCTGCATCATTCTAAATTCAATAAAATATTTTACATTTCCATCTTACCTGCATAAAACAACAAAAATTTTAATCCATTCCCGCTTACGTATGCCTCGAATTAAACGCGTTCTGCTTTCCCTGAAATACGAACAGTAAAGAAAGGCTGCTCATCCCAAACCTCGAAATGACACCACCGTCTAGAGCTACAGCTGCTTTGCCAAAAACATTATTATGAAAGAGTCAACAAACAGCACTCAGATATTAGCATGAGGGTTGATACAGCCTGTGGTCTTCTGCGATGTGATGTCATATAATCAGAAAACCCTGAAGACGGAAGCAATGGATTCCTCCGAAGCGTTGGTATCTACCAGGTTACACGGCGTCACACCCGGAATTCCATAACCTGAATACCCACAACCGTGACAAAGACATATTTCATAAAAACTGAAGTCCCCTGCCACTCCATGAAGGCATATGGGCGAATGGCGATACAGACTCACTCATTCTTAACCCAGGCATTAGTTGGAGAAGAGTGGTCAGTTACACGCTCCAGCCATTTTATGCTCTAGGACGAGAATCCGTTGCCATTGAATAAGAGCGTTGGTGGGACCCAGAGCTCGTCTGGATCCTTCGGAGCCCGAAAAAATCTCTTGTCCCTACCGGGAGTAAAACCACATTTTGGGGGGTTCCATCTCTTGTGAAATATGGAGACAACCTGGCCGAGGAAGAAACGATGCTACAGGGCGCGATTGATAGAATAACTGAAGTTGGGAATAACTGTGGCAAAATGAACGTATGAGAATCCCTCGGCAGCCATTCACAGTTCAGATTATGATCGATCAAAAACAAAATGGAAAATGTGGAATATTTCATCTGTTTGGGTATCATGGCAACAAATGATGCAAGATGTATACGTGAAATTAAATTCAGTTATGCCATGGTAAAAGCAGCATTCAGCAAGAATATGCATCTTTTCACCAGCAAATTGGACTTAAATCTAGGGAAGCACTTAAAGACTTGCTACAGTTGAAACTTCGGAGAGTGGAACAAAAGTACCTTGAGAGTTCTAAAATGCGGTGCTGGAGAAGGATGGAGAAAATCAGCTGGACGGATCGTCTAAAAAAAAGAAAAAGAAAAAATATAATATCGACATCAAGGAAGAAATATACATCCTACATACAAGCTGTATATAAGGCAGGAAGGCCAAATGGATCGGTTACATCTTGAGTAGAAACTGTCTTATAAAACACGTTATGTAAGGAAGGACATAAGTGGCGAGAAGAAGAGGAAGAAGAAGCTACTGGATGGCCTTAGGGAAACTAGAAGATCTGGAAACTGAAAGAGAAAGCACTAGATCGCAGTGTCTGGAGAAGTGGCTTTGGAAGAAGCTCTGTACCTGTCGTACGACAGACCAGGTGATATAATACGTTACCAGCCTGCAGCCTGGTCACATTACCGAATACAGCATCGCGGTTTCGCTTGTTTGAATTTAATTACAATAAGTCCATGGATCAGCCCTCAATGATGGAATAATTCAAATTACAGCCAATAAAATATAACCGGATTTGATAGCTAATCACCAGGAGAATCGGCGTCATGTGCCAGAAGATTTGTATCTACAGTAACCTGTGTGTAAACAAAAACTCTTTCAAAAAATAATCTTTTGGTGGACAGTGTGACGGCCTTCAGATCACGCATTTTATCAGCAATAAATGAACAGAAATATCACTGCATTTTTCGAAATTGCCAGTAATGGAATTTCCAAAAATTTTCGCTCCATCCGGTATATACACTCCAACAGCTGTGTCCTTATAAATAGTGCCCGTTTTATGGTGTTCCTGATCACGGCGTCTGTCACGGTATGTCCCGGTCTATGCTAGCTGTCTACACGATAGAAGCTACCGTGCTAAGAGACCAGATAATATGTACACGCTGTATTTTTCCTACCGTTAGTTCACTCACACCATATATCATATTTAACTTTCTTCCGGACTGTAATGCTTTCCCTGATCTTTGAACCTGTCAACGTCAAGGATCGTGGCGTCTCGCTCGTGATGCATACAGCCACGTGGACTCTCACCGCAGCGTTTGCCACGTGCGACACGGCACATCATTAATTCCGAAGCAATTTTAGTGAAGTAACGGGACTTGATTTATGCAGACGAAAGTATTCCTAAGACACAGTAGCGGCAGAAATGTTTCGGTAAACCGGAGATCTAATACCGTGCAGGAATAAACATACATGGATTTATGGTTTACTTAACGAAAACCGGAAAAAAGAAAAAGTCAAAAGCAACAAGTAGGTCATGAGGGTTCCAGGAGATTGAGGGCCAAAGATTTCAAGACAATCGGCACATGAAGATGGGAAGGTTGTCAGTATTACGCACTAGTTGCCTTTACCCCCCCCAGGAAATATTCCTGATACTCATTTCTGTTAGAGGCTGAATCGATCCCAGGGTCATAGTGCGGCAAGAAAGGTTATGTCAATTAAAAATTCCAATTCAAATCGAACCCGCGACCTTGCGGCTTGTAGCGCGGTGCCCCAACCACCTGCGACACCGCGTACCCTTAGCGAAGCCAGTAACTGAGTCTATATAACGTTGAATGGTAGGAAATCGGTGAATAATAAATTGATGAGTTTATAGATGGAAGCGATTGTGGTCTAAACTGATTGCTAGACCAACACTTGTCTGGAGGGACTGAACAAATACCACGAATAAACAAGTCTTGGACTGCTTGACCCTTGAAGATGGGACCGATAGGTTGTCCCGAAACGTCGGTAAGAAACTGTTTTTCTATTTTATCCCACCCAAAAGCGAAGATCTCATTTACAGTGCGGCGGAAGCCTGAAACCACGTGAAGTCACGTTGTTATGGTCCCGGGATAATTCAAAAGAGAAACATCATGAATACAAGTTAGAAGACTTGCCACTTGAACAAAATTGTCTGGCACATCTTAAAATTCACTTGGCAAACAAAGAGAAGCCACAGAACATCACTACTACAAGATGACACGTAACGATGTGACGTAGAGATGAAATGGACATCATTAGCATAACTGCTCTGCCTACAGGCACACTAACATGACTGAAACATTATGCGTAAAAACTTTGGTCTACAATATCAAAGCAAGAAACGGCACGATTTAACAACGATGTAAGCAACCAACAAGATGCAACAAATTCTGTTTATTGATGTTTTTAAATCAGCTCTACATGTTTCGGGCGACAAACTCGCCCATCTTCAGGAGCACTTTTTTGACTGTGACAAGGTCACCGGCCGGCAGCAATATCGGTGCTTTGTACCAAAAGCTGTATATACATCAATAAACAGAATCTGTTGCATCTTGTTGGTTGCTTACATCTTTGTTCTAACGATGCACGGCTTCACAAACTTCAAGGCACGATTTAAGCAGCCAAGCACTGTAGGATTATTTATTAATGGGGATTTGGAATTGACGAGGAAGGAAACAGTTGTGGCTTTTGGATTGTGTGGATTCGTTTCATCTGGCTCAGGGCAGGGACAAGTGGCGGGGTGTTGTGAATATTGCGGTTACATAAACCGGGAATTTCTTGACCATCTCAGCGACTATAAACTTCTTCAGAAGACTCTGCTCCTTGGAGTTAATTCATAGTTGCTGAAGGGCGTTTACAAACTTCTGTTACATGAAAAACAAATGAAGTAAAAGAAAAAGTAGCCGACGACAGATTTAAAAGCCCATGTTGATTATGTACCCTTCATTTCCTTTAAAAATCAGAACTATAAATTCAACACTTCGCACATATCTCTATACACCAGTTCACCCTTAACGAATGTTATAAAGGCAAACAAGGTAAAACAATCCCTGCACAGGCCTGGACAGACCCTACGGTTTCCATTAGGTTGAGACTCCCAGAACTCAATACAGTCGGCACACGAAGGTGGTAAGGTTGTCAGCCCCACGCATCGGCCACCTTTACTCCCAGGCAATATTCCTGGTTCTTATTTCTGTTAGAGGCTGAATCGACCCAACGGCCATAGCGCGGCTGGAAGGATTATGTCAGTGACACCATCGGGAATTTAACCCGCGAGCTTTTGGATTGTAGCTCAGTGCCTCAACTAACAGCTCTACCGCGTGCCCCTAACGAAGTTTATACTGGACGTTTTATACGGCGTCTGTATGAGTTATGTCACTGTATACTCTACCTGTTGCGTACCAACATCTGAATTCAACACACTGCCTTCAAATTGCCACCATCACTCACAACACACGTAACCTGTTTGAAGCCTAGCCTTCATCCAAAGGGTACTTAAATATAAAATCTTAATTCTAAAAGATACTTTAACTTATCGTAAAAATTTATATCTTACTTCAAAGAAAACAATGCGTTTTATTCACAAACATCAGTCGGCTAATGTTGCTTAAGAATATAAACACTGCTCACTGTTCGAACCACAAGAAAAGTTTGAACGAAGTCATCCCTTTGTGTATTGATTCCATATATTCACTTTATTAATATATATTCCAGTCAACACAACTATATAATAAAAGCATAAGTTAAAGCGACATGTTTCGACTTAAAAAGTCATCGTCAGGCTAAGCTAAGAACCATGAAGTTTTGTGAAGTGGAAAATAAACACTGGTGTTCATGGTTCTTAGCTTGGCCTGACGATGGCTTATTAAGTCGAAACATGTCGCTTTAACTTATGCTTCTATTATATAGTTGTGTTGACTGGAATATATATTAATAAAGTGAATATACACAAGAAAAGTATTCAAGTCAATACAAAGTGTTAGAAAAATGTAGAATTCTAAAAGTTAAACCCGGTGTACTTTAAATTGTTAACAGGAATTTCAGTAAAGCAGTATATAATAATTCTACTTTCCTGCTTTCTGTGTCCGTAAATACTACTGGTACCAAAAGATTATCTTCCAACCTTACCTTGTTGCAGTTCACTTCCCCACTGTACTCAGCCGATTGTATTGCACCTATTTGATGAGATAACACGTCACAGCTGCAGATAACGGCAGCTTGATTGAAGCACCGCATCTGCGACGCCATTTCGTCTCAATATCCTGCTTCGGTCGTCGTAGTCTCCGATCCCACAACCAAAAGCCGTCGAGTTCTCCCAGATCGATGCAACAGGGTTGTTTAACTCCGTTTCAGCTATGATAGCTAATGGCGAACAGTGAAACTGATAGAAAAATTACAATTGTGGTTTCTTTTAATGTAGATAATTACTCCAGCACACACAAGAGAGAGAAAAAGAGGTGTGGAACGCAATTTTATCACAGTACCACTATTTAACTTCTCTCGGCGATAAGATATTATTTTAATAACTTCAGTGGAAAAATTAAACGCCTGCTGGTCTGCAATTTTTTTTTATCCTTGCAGTTATAAATAGTTGCACGGTCCGCAAACATCCGTGCTTATTTTCCACTTCGCAAAATGAAATAAAACAGAACAACGCCATATAAATGTTTAGGAAAGTGACGTATTTTTTCAAGGCCAATAAACTGAATATTGCTTACAGTAACAAAGATAGTAACAGCAGTTGTGAAAGGTGAAAGAATAATGCATAAAAAAGAAAACGTATGCACAATGGAAAGCATAATACAAGAGGGCTACAGTAATTAATGGTTTTTCACCTGCAGACTTTTTGAGGGCTGCACGAGGCGAGACAGAGGGGTTAACTTCGGCAGTCCACTAACCTATTACCAACCCAAGAATTAGTGATGCTGGCGCATAGAATTCCACACGATGTCATCCACGCTATTAAAGCAGCAGCCATTCCGAACTCTTGTTTCTCATTAATTTCTCAAACCATTACATTATGTAGCTTCTCAAGAGGTTTCCCAAGTAATTGTAGACACTCCTTCATGGCGTTTCTCGACCCAGTGCAGACATCTGTTCTTCGCGTTGCTTCTTAACCCTATGCAGACACTTGTTGTTCAACTTGTTTGAGCCTAGTCAGGGTACTTGCTCAAGTTGTCTCGTGAGTCTATGCAAACACTTGTTGCACGAGTTGTTTCTTGAGCCTCTGCAGAAACTTGTTGCTCAACTTGTTTGAGCCTAGGCAGGTACCTGTTGCTCAAGTTGTCTCTCGAGCCTATGCAGACACTTGTTGCACGAGCTGTTTCTTGAGCCTATGCAGACACTTGATCAAGTTGTTTCTCGAGCCTATGTAGACACTTGTTGCTCAAGTTGTTTCTCGAGCCTATGCAGACACTTCTTGCTCAACTTGTTTGAGCCTATGCAGATACCTGTTGCTCAAGTTGTCTCTCGAGCCTATGCAGACACTTGTTGCACGAGCTGTTTCTTGAGCCTATGTAGACACTTGTTGCTCAAGTTGTTTTTTGAGCCTATGCAGACACTTCTTGCTCAAGTTGTTTCTCGAGCCTATGCAGACACTTCTTGCTCAATTTGTTTGAGCCTATGCAGATACCTGTTGCTCAAGTTGTCTCTCGAGCCTATGCAGACAACTGTTGCTTGTACTGTTTTTCGAGCCACTCCAGGCACTTTCTCCTGGATTCCTCCATGATCTCCCAAGGCACTGTGTCCGACTCCAGCCAGTGTTTAACATCCTGTCGGAACGTGTTGCATCCCGGTTGGGAAAGAACCAGGTCATCGAAAGCTGACAACATCCTCCACAGCCCTGAGCTTGTGTCACAATAATCCATATTTATATCTACAGGTTTCGTTACTGCTGGAATATTCCGCGGTTTGATTTTCGTTGCCATTTGTTTCACATAACTTCCTTTCTCGTCTTCGTCGTCTTTTTGTTCCCCGCAACTGTCGGATTCTTCATCACTTGGATTCCTTACCCGAAATTCATCCAGGCTTCGGGCAATAGAGTTTAATTTCTCAGATAATAAATTCGACAGAATAGGCCGCTCTTGAGCATTTCTAGCTACTGATAATTGTTCTGTTTTCAGTATACGTTCCGACTTCTCCTCCATTACGGCCGCTACATGTGATATGCAACCGTCTCCCAGGCTGTCTTCTGCAAAAAAAAAAATCAGTACTTTTTCCCATTAAATGCACACGCTTCAATACGCTGCCCAACAATGTTTTTATGAACATCTTCCGAAAATTTATAATAGCCAAAAACTTTCAACGGGGGACGTAAAGAAGTAGGGAACACTTTCAAAAATATTTAGTAATGCGATGGAATATTTTAGCGCATCTACGAGTTATTAATCATTTAGCCACTTCACCTCTACAGGGCTCTGACAATGCTGTATGACTCACCGACATAATCTTACTTTTTAAACTTTGTCCATTGTCTCATTTTGTAACGAAGCATGAATCGGAAACCGGTTCTGTTCCCGTCTTCAGGCACCTAAACTGATAGGACCCTTAGGGCACATAAACCGGTAGGCCCTTTAGATAGCTCTCTATCCAAGGGGCCCACCAGTTTATGTACCTGAAGAGGAAAAGGGAGCCGGCTACGAAACTTTGCGATTTATTAAAAAATCAGACGAAGGAAAAAGTCCAAAAGAAGAATATTATTTGAGGGTTGTTTGACCGTGCATCTTCCTCATGAAATAATGTGAAATGCCAACTTGATGCAACTAGGTAATTTTATTGATGTATTCTTAGCTCGACATGTTTCGGGTATATACGCCCATCATCAGGAGCATTAGATGTTGAGTTGCAACGTATAGTTTTCTGTAACGAGTTTTTGGATGGGTGGTGGTCTTGAGAGCCGCTGTGTAGGTCGTGTGTACGGTGCGGATGGTGCCGTGCACGTCACAGCACCATCCGCACCGTACACACATCCGCACAACAAACGGCCTAGGTCAGTGTAGCAGTCTCCGGCACCACATTCGAAGCCGGGGAAAATCCGAAAACAAATCAAGAGTGGCTACCACATGGCCGCGACATTCGGAGAACTCCTGAGAACCGCAGTCAGATACAGGCACTCTCCGACTTACGCATTTTTTGGAAAAGTAAAAAAAGGAAATAACATTTTTTAAAAGTCCGCCGAATTTTTTGTTGCGGGAGTGAAAGCACGAGAAGAAGGTGGCGGGAGAATACTGCTGGGCTATAACACAGGCGGTGGGGTGGTCATGCTGCGGCCGATCAGGTTACAGTGTGTTGGGAATTTGGATCTTAGTTGGACTGCCTCGTGTATATATATATATATATAAACAGGGTGTTTCAAAAAGAGCTTTACAACTTTGAAAGCGTATAGAAATTTATACAGAGGACGTACACAACGTTTTGAACTGTCAAAATGTAGCAAAACACACCGAGTTTTACCTCGGATAGTT
>Ga0123352_10020226_pt1 | contig 10605 bp, 4 predicted proteins | sample TergutLab28metaG_FD_89700 | JGI IMG/M metagenome (GOLD analysis project Ga0123352, IMG submission 89700) | Labiotermes labralis P1 segment gut microbial communities from Petit-Saut dam, French Guiana - Lab288 P1 | ecosystem: Host-associated > Arthropoda: Insects > Digestive system > Gut ... | reverse complement strand
TTATTTTTTCCAGTGGGTTAAGAAAAAGAAAGGCATAAAATATTTTGCTGGGGAAGGTTGACTTTGAACTCTTTTCCCCATACCAACTACTCTGTGTTTTTTTTTTTTTTTTTTTTTTTGGGGGGGGGTCATTTCCTGTCCAGTTATTGGATTCTGTGAACGATTTAATTTGTCTTAGAAAAAGTGATGCTCTGGCTGAACACAGCTCACAGCTGCCACAGAATGTGATGACAGTAATAACAACAACAAAATATTATTGCTTTTCTTTACCCTGTTATATTTACTGGTTTTCCTTTGAATTGAATTGAACTGAATTGAATTGAAGTGAATTTATTTTTACGTTCAGTAATTTCAAAAAGTTACAAAACCACTGCATATAAAACATGTCAACCAAGAATAAATATTCTTATAAAATGTAAATATACAAGAAACAGTAGAAGACTACAGATGAGCATAAATGATAAAGACAGCTATGAAGAGAGACAGATGAATATATCTATGTGTCATATGACACATATCGCAATATGACCTCTATATATAATAATTCACAATTTAATAAAGTTTGCTGATAGTTAATAGACTTAAATAAATATTCAATACATCATTCAATAAATACAAACCTTGAATGACTACCAAATAAACAGAATAAATAGAGCATATATAGAAGACTTAAAAGCGGAATTTACAAAATCTAGGAACCCCAATACCTACTTATTACTATTGTTATTATAATATTTATTTAATAAATAAAAAGAGTTCATGTATATGAAATTTTTAAAGCACTTTTAAGTGTCCTCTGATTAGTGGGAAATTTTTTAAGGTTAAAAGGAAGGCTATCAAAATCATAATACCTGAGTAGTAAACACCCTTTATGTAAGTTAGTGTGTACGTAGCCCAAACGTTGATGTGTCATGGAAAAAGAATTAGGAAGCTTGCAAGTGTTAAAGTGGCCCACCTTGGCATTTGCATGGAGGGAATGATACAAACCTCATATTCCAAATCTGCAGTTAAGGCAATCAAATTATCTAAACTGTGTTCCTTATCCACTTCATCACAGCAGGTTACATTGGCTTTCTGTTTATAGAGCTCACCTCAGAAGCACATGAAACTCAGCCCACGAATAGGAACTCAGGCACATCACCAGTCCAGCAGCAGTCAGCTCCTGTCAATGTCAGCACCCAACAAATTGCCCGGTAGTCCAACTAGGAAACTACGAGGTGAAACTAAGAAGTGTCGCAAGGTATATGGAATGGAGCATCGAGAACTGTGGTGCACCCAGTGTAAATGGAAGAAGGCATGCACAAGATTTGGGGATTAGAGTGAGTGCGTCTTGTCATTGTCAGATTGTGGCAACAGGGCCTTAAATAATGGGCATTGTCCAACAGCAGTCATGAACATTGGTAACATTGCTTCCAGAGAGTTTACCAAAGTTCGAAGAAGCACTTAAACATAGAACCAAATTGTTGACTATGGTCTGCACTGGACAAACAAGTATGTATCTTTTGTGTTAGTTACAGTACATGTAAGCATTACATCAATACAAACAGTACAAGGTTTGGTGCCCAGCTTTTGGTCATACTGACTGTGGCTGAAAGGTTGATGTAGTAAGTCCCCAAAATGGTGGACATCCTGCTCTCTGTCTACCTCTCACTTTAACTGGTTATATCTGCCTAGATCAGTATTTTTCAAAGTATGCAGCTTGCAATTTTGATGTAGTTCCCTGTTCATTTTGTAGGTGGAGTCCAGAGACTGAATGCAGAATTATTTTACATTTCTGCGAATTAGATAAGAAGTCCCCAAATTATAGACCTAAATGCCTGTTGTGGAACTTTTGTTCAAGTTCACACCTTTGTCACTACAGCCAGCATACAAGTAGGGAATATGATCTCTCCCTACCAACTGATTACCTCTTTCAATGGCACTGATATGTTTTAAAAACTTTGGTGATAATACCCTTGTTCTTTGTGGGTGCAGCCTCATACCTGGTGCCCTGTCGTGTTCTACATGATACTGCCATGTTGTAGTCAAACATTTGAAGAGCATTTATTGTGAATATCAGTATTTCTTGTTGGTTCTGACAGTGAATTTATATTGCTAATCTAAATTGTTTACTTTATTAGGAATTGTGGAAATACAGTTGCTGTCAAATTCAGTGGTTCTTTAACTGTGTGGTCAGGTTTATGTTAGTTTAATAGGTTCATATCACAGTTTTCAACTAAGATTCAGGTAGCATGCTGTGTTGGTACCAAGACAGCTTGCAGTGTTCTGAGTACTTGTCTTTACTTCAACAGATGAAATCCATTTTCAGTAGATATTCACAGATAATTATATAAGCTTAGCAAATCAAATGAAGTATCCATTTCACACACATTTATTTTATAGAATGGTTTGTTTTGCCAGTGTGTAATGCATGCAGGGTCTCTCTCTCTCTCTCTCTTTCTTGTGTCATGGCTGTTTGGACCAGGGGTCAAGACTGGCTGGCAATGAATGACAGGCAAGGATGTAATTTAAAAATTTGCAGTGCCTTCCAACTTCGAAGAGAAACTGTCTGTGGTAATGTAGAGAGAAAATATCAACTTAGTCTTTACAATGGCAAATGGGTGTGGACTCCTGTAGGCTCAGAGGAAAGTTCTGCAATGCATTAGCTACCGGCATATAAAATGTCACCACAGTGCAAACTGGAGGTGAGCATCACCAATGAAATTTTTCAGATGAAATGTCATGTTGTACGGAGAGTATTTATGGTTTTTATTTTAATTGTAGTTTATGGAGCACTGTTCCTTCATATTTTTCTTTTATCAGTTGCGCAAAAATGTCCTCACTGTTAGCAGCAGCAACAGCAGGCCTGTAGCCCTGGGTAGGCTTTGCCTTCTGCCATAGTTTTCCTCCATTTTCCATGGTCTTTGGCCTTCCTACTTAGTTCCTAACACCATTATTTGCCAGGTCATCTGTCACACAATCCAATAATCATAGTTTTGGTCACACTTCTGCTCTGTGATCCTAGAATGCAGCAAATAGGAATCGTGTAGGTGCAGCTGCTTCATCCATCCTTATGACATGCCCAAATCATTTCATTCTTGCACCCTTGATCATGACAGCTATATCTGATTTTAAAATGAAAGTATAATTCATATTTATATCTCATCCACCAGATTCCTTCCTCCTATACCAGATCATAGCCCCAGAAAATGTATTAAATTAAATTACGGAATAAATCTGTAATTTGGGTTGCAATATTGACTAATCAACATGCATATGCTTGTCCATTTTTTGCATTTATATAGAGCTGGCCTCATGTCCAAGCACCATGTTACCAAGGTATATATGTATATGTAGGTCTGAGGTAAATTTTGCACTAGATGCACTAGATGGAGGGTGGATCAGCTGCTCTCTTAAGCTGAATCTCCCCCAAAGAAATACACCTGATTGACGACCTGACAAGCCATACAGCTTTTCCAACATATTCACTTAAAAGGATGAAATATTAACATTTATTTGAAAAAAATTGCTTGTTTTTTAATGGTCCTCAGATCGTTCTTACTATGAAGTAAGACAATACATTGGAACTGCACAAAAACAGAAACAAAAAAAAAGTAGTTTGACCTAATTTGAATGATTCAAAAGGGTAGTGAGCTAATAATATAAGGAGGGAATATCAGAATGTATATATTTCTCCCATTATTGCTGAAATAGTTAATTCAAGGCGATTATGACAAGTTGGGCATGCAGGAACCCAACATAGTAAGAGCTGTGATACAGAAGTTCTTGGACAGCACAAACTTCAAAGTCTGACTGAGACATAAGCGGAATTTTAATATTGAACCAAATGTTTGAACAAATAATATTAAGCAGTGGATTCAGTTTTACTGATTTGTTCTGTGCTGCTGCTGTGAATTGTTTTGGCAGGTAATAGCTGAGAAATCAAAGGAATACACATGAACTTTGACCATTTACCTAATTTGGAATGGCTAGTAATGTGTTTTAACAATTTAAATTTTATCATTTCATTTTCATTTAATTCTTTTGGAATCATGTGCTGTCATTTTGATTCCCTGTAAACAATGGAGAGTTTTAAGACACTGACTGTCACACATTATATTGGTGTCATGTATGAGGCAGTATAAAAATTAAGTGTACTGAAATTGTAAATTTTCAGTGGTACATGTGCTGGTTAATCATACATCAGAATGACAAAAAGCATCTTATACAGTCTGTCCTAAAATTCAATTTAATAAAATTTCCAGCATCCTACACATTTCAGTATTATTTACTTGCAGCCATCAGTGTTTCCATTTTAGTGAGTAACTAGCATCTTTACATGTTACATGTCAACATAATATACAGTTGATATGTATGCATATTATTGTTATTGTCAATAATTTTGCTACAGTGACCCTTTCTTAAGTGTCATATCTCTTAATTATTAATGTGTGATTGGCGCTTCTGCATGTCAGGCTTCTTCCAGATATGTAGATAGAATCTGGTATGCATTCATCTGCTTGTGTGATCTGAGAATTTCACAGTGGTGTGGCTGGAGATCAAAGTCTTGTGGGATATTGACCAGTCAAGCAGTCCAAGAACACTTCTTTTGGACTGCTAGACCTTGAAATAGAAGGCACTGTGATCCTTCAATACATTTGTAACTATTTATCAACTGACATGGTGTAACATGAGATGATTTGAAACTTAGTGAAATGGAATCTCTGAATATGTGGAGCAAACAGTGTCAAAATATGTAGGATGCAGTAGTTTTCAATTAAATCAAACATGAAGAAATGTTGTAACTAGATGGTTGAATTGTTCTGATGTCATACAAGGAGAACTTGAAAAAGACTGCACTAGTGTGATCGTACTAGCTTCATCAATAATTTTGGGACTCTGACGACATTAAATCAATGTTCACTTTTGTTACTTTAATTACGAAATGACTGTCTTGGAGAACTTCTGACATGATAAGGCAGTAAAACTCACTTCTCATTTGTGATTTCCGGCTTGTAAAGGTGATATATTGTGCTAAGGATGAGGTTTGTAGCAGGTGTAAACATGAATGGACACAAGGACTCTGTCTCCAAAATCTGAAAGCAGTCAGGACAGGACAAGATATAACCATGTTTGCTGGAACAGGCTTAGAATGTGACTGGAAACATGTGAGGTCATGAGAGGGGGAATGTCTACCATTCAAGTGTTATCAAAAGCACATCTTCAAGCAATATTATGTGTGAATAGAAATTCCAGTGAATACTGCCTTGCAAAGCTCATAAGCTGTTAAATGCCATTATAAAACGCACATGCTCTTTTTGTGGTATTTGTTCACTGTAGTTCTGGATTAGAAAACTTGTGATTTTTTTTTTTTATTAAAACTGTTCTTTTTGAAGCAAATAGCATGCCATTGCATCTTAGTATACTGTTTGGAAAACTGCAGATAAATTTAATAACACAGAAACTATGGGAAGACAACTGAGACAAGAGCATGTATAGTATAACCCTTCAGAAACACATGGCGAGGGATGTTTTAAATTTTTTGTGGTCGTATAATATGGGGGAGGGGGGGAAAATAATAATAATTTTCCTTCCCACTACTATGAATTATTTTATATTTCTTATGATAGTACATGAGTGTTAGGAGGCTTTATTAGAACTCATTTGTGGACCAAACCATACAAAAATGCCTCTCAGATTATAAAATTTATTGGTCTTGAAACTGTAATTTGAAGCTGGTCTTCAGCAGTCCAAGTGCTACTTTCCCATAATTTTAAGTCAGGATTGCTTATGAAGGGTTCTTGCTTCTTTGTGCTTGACTCATTCTGCCACATCCTCATTCTCCTACTGCTTTACTCAACCATTCTTTGGCCTTATGACTTCCATTGCCTTTCTATACCATGGTGGTCAATTCTGTATGATGCAATTTAAATTTTACATTTTTAAAACTGCAAGTAATATCAAGTAAATTTATAATGTGGATATCATTCTAAATTCAGTCACACTGAGTAGCAACATACTTAATACACAGGTATTGCCTGAATTTTAACAGTTGACATTGAATTGGATTCTGTGAGTTAAAGTGAAAAATTTCTCTTCCTTAGGTTAAACACTTCCAAAGAAATGTCAACTGATATGATATATATAAAAAGAGAAGTGGTAATTACACATAATGTAGGGTTAGGAACAGTTTGTGTTTAGGTTTTATAAACACTGTATTCCATATCATGTCCTGAAGAAGACTACTGTAGAAGTTTCTGCCACAGATTAAACTCGAGTTTGCTGCACCTTAAAAGATCACAGCCTGCAAAACTTTCCAGTGGGCCTGCATAGATATCAGAGATATTGTATATATACATTATCACTGAAACAACAGATTTGAGTGAGCAATATGCAAAATGCTACAGGGATGTGTTGGAGTAAAATCTTCCAAATGTGGAAGAAAATGGCATGTTTATAGTTGTTCGGTGTTGTAAGTTGGATATTTTTTTTTGGGCAATGAAAACACTGTTGGTATCCAGTGATTGTAATGTAACAGTCTTGTGAAGTAAGAATGATTTGTAGATATTATAAAGGTTGCCGGTTGTTAAAACTATATTCACACTAGTCAAGATACTTGTATTCTGCTAGCTTGAGGTTTATAGTACTTTTATTTTAAATGAACTGTATGTTGGTAAAAGAGAGCTATTTCTGCTTGTATCACCTTCTAAATAAGTGAAGGAGCAGCTACATAATGGGAAAAAGATAAAAAAGAGATCTGCTTGGGAAGGAAGTTTTTTTAAGCCTATCTGCTGACTGTATCACTAGAAATGGTCGATGGATATGAATATAGAACATTGATGGAGTAACACCTGGAAGTGGAAAAGTAATATTAGCCTTCTGTGGCCTTACAGCAGTTGTGTTGTGTAAGAAGCTGTCATCTTGTTTTGCATCACACTAATTTTGGTTTGTACAAATCATTACTTCCTCCACCACTTTACCTTGGCTTCATAATTTTGTTCAGTTGATGCTGTAGCCTTTTATAATTACTTGAATATGTTTTTAAAGAACCTGCATTTAATTGCTGTGTTCCTCAAGTAATTTTTCATACTTTCATCTTTTTCTTTCCTGTCATGATACTGGTTTCAGTGTTCAGATCATTTTGTTCTTTTTATACATGTCCAAACACTGATGTTGCCTTTGCACTACTTTTTATTTATTTCAAACTTACAGACTTTGTTAATATGCTATGAGCCTCTAACTTTTCAGTCGTCTTCTCAGTAGTACCTGCAAAAGGTGCTGTTTTCATTCATTGAAGTTAGCTGAAGAGTCAAATAGCAGTTCACACTTTTGATATTGTTATTCAAGTTAGAAAAAGTCAGTATATTGTTGATCTGATGTCTGGTTTACTTGAGGCTTCAAGCAGAAGTTCTAACACACTTGAAACAACTTGAAACGTATTTTATGGTGTCTTCCCAATTGTTGTTAAACAATTTGAATTCAGGCAACTTGACTGGTGTGAATAAGGCTGTATTAAAGCTGTCTGTGGTACTCTTTTACATTATTTTTTTTTGGAAATATGGCACTTTAGTGGAATTACAGTGAAGTAAATTTCAGATTACTTTTACACATATGAATGAAAGTTAGAGACTACTTGTTAGAATAAGCACAAGATAATACATGATCCTGCCAGGAAAAATAATGGTGGCACAACATCGCAATATTTTAAAGTGCATGTTTATTTTATGCTCTCTTAGGTCAATTGTGATTCCATTTTTTGTTAATTGACTTGAAGATTGAGTTTAAGTATGGCTAAAAATTAATAATGTAGATAGACATGGTTTTGCAAGATCTCACATATTGAAAAAATTAAGATAAATGTAAAGGAAGTATTTGAGGAATCAACACATGCTAACATTTTAAGGCCCAGTGATGACTTAAATATTTGCTGAATGCAATGGTGAGTGGCTCAATGTTTCATAAAGTTGTCAAAAGTTCAGCAATGGTGGTGGTTCTGGTATTTAACCCTAGGCCACTGATGTGTACTGGCATTTTAAACCTTGGTCCTTAAATGGTTAAATAATCAGACTGTCTGATAAGCTGGAGAGCGAAATTATATTATTAAAGGAGTATTTCTTATTTTGTGTGAATATTAAAATTGTACAATTTGACCAAAAAAACTGGGGTCCAACAAAAAAGCCACATATTGCACAGCTTATATCACAGATATGTTTCATGTTTAATTTTTTTAACAAAAGGAAGTATAAAATAATCAGACAAAAACATGATTTAATATACACATAGCTTTAATTATGAATTACCACATCAAATATACATTGTAATTATAAATTTATTCTTATATAGTATACATAATGATTACAAATATTGTACAGTGTATAAAGTTCTAGGTCAGATTTTTATAGAGAGGGTGACAGCAACACACTTAACAGAGTGTGATGGATCTCAGATCAACCCAAATGTCATTCAGACAGAAGGAAAAGTTCAGTACAATTCTGGCTCAATAAGCACAATATATAATTCGTTATCATTTAACATTTGGTAGTTTAATTTTTTTTTTTTTTAGGCAGCTGTCAGTGTTTAGCTGCATAAATATGCTCATCACTTGGTGTGTGACAGTTTGTGTTCATTCCAAAGTAGAAACAAATTAACAGTATAAGATGTTACATTTTAATGTACATCTGTTTGGAGTTGGAATTTTGCATACTTTATTTGTTTGAACTGGATACCATTCATTAGTTTATATCTGTGATATAGATATGGTCATGTATCCCTGGTTGATTGCATAAAAGTCGTTTAATAATGCTATAGAATGAAAGTGTTTTATTGGTACATGTTTTTTAAAAAAAGTCATTCATGTTATCGGTATTTTTATTGAGAATTGTTAGATTTTTTAAAATTATACGTTTATAGCTCCCTTGTTACTGACTATGGTTCAATAAAACATATATTTGTGCATTATGATATTGTTTAAACATGTATCTGAGGAAGAAGAATGTTTGAAAATTGATTTTGTATCAGAATTCTGATACACAAGTTTTGTGTTAAAGCACAAAGTTTATAATACTTCACATTGTAAAAGACCTTGCAAGGAAATTCTGCTATTTCATATGGTAAAACTACAGGAAAAGGGGGAAAAAGAAGATGCAAAAATTATTTATGTCAGATTTCATCAAATAACACACAAGTGATGCATATGTACAGCATACTTTTTTTTGTGAAGGAATGTATGATTTGGCTGTTTGAGCACATGATACAATATTAGTGATACACATTGCAGGACGTTGTTGTATGCCTGCTCCAGTGATATTGGCTAAACATTTTATCCCCATCAGCATATTAGCAGTAAAACTATTGTCACAGCTTAACAAGTATGGTGTCTGTGAGTGTGATTGTGTAATTGTGTGTTTGTGTGTGTATGTGTGTGTGTGTGTGTGTGTATGTATATGTGTGTGTGTGTGTGTGTGTGTGTGTGTACATGTGTGCGTGTGCATGCACACACATTCTTTTTCATCAGTGGTGTGGAATGCTTTTCTAAATGTCACCTTATGGTAACTTTAGAGGTCTAAAAGATGCAGTTATATTAAAATAATTCAAATTGCCTTTCCAATACGGAAAACGAAAGTGTGGAGAACAAGAACAGGACAAGGATCTACAAGAACTGTATTTCACACATATACAATTGGTTCATTTACGAGGTCCCGTTTAAATAAACAACTTAAGAAGCAAGTACTATACTAATATTGTAGGTTGTTATCTCAGTAATTATTATAATATAATGACATATGTTATGTTGAAATATCTTCTAGAAACTAGCATAGGTAAAGATGTGTTACTTGTAATGTTGCATCTTTTGAAATAACATTTTAGAAGCAACTTTTTATAGACATTAGTGTATAGCAGTGGAACAGCTAATTTTTCATGGACAGGTGATGATGATAATGCTCATATATTCAGGGAAACGGTTGGCAAAAATGTTTGAATGTAAAACCATGAGCAAGACAAGAAACTGTAAAGAGGAATCAAAATTTGTGTGTTTATTTGAATTAATTTTCACAGGCCTCTTGCATTTCTGGTGCTTGACATGTCACAGTTAAAAAGGAGGGATTAGAACTGACATTCAGAATTTGATTTTCATAAAATGTCTCCCAGATTGGCATACTGAAATTTGATATTTATGTTAACCCTTCAGTGACACTTGGGTTACATTCCAAGTACTGCCCAGGAAGGTTAAGTTTTAAATTTATGTTATCCTTAACTGCATTGAAGGGTTAGTGGCTGAGAACATGGTGATTAGACATCTTTTGGAAAAGAGCAGACACATAGAAAAGAGGCCATGATGGTGGGAATGATACACAGAGCACATATGTTCCTGCACCAGTTTTGAGTTTGCTTCAGCATTCTGACAGCTTCGTTTGTTTGTTCCCATAGTGATCTGTGTGCCTATATCAGTTCAGACTAATGCTAGGAAAGGACTTTACAGCCAGCTGTTGTTCTAATAAAGAAGTCAGGGTAGTACAGCACACGTAAAGTACCTACAGTACCATCAGATAATGCCATTGAGACAAGAAGTTGTATGACAGGTATATTATATATTAAAATGTTTATCTCACTAAACTGTTTGGATTG
>Ga0123352_10020225_pt1 | contig 10605 bp, 12 predicted proteins | sample TergutLab28metaG_FD_89700 | JGI IMG/M metagenome (GOLD analysis project Ga0123352, IMG submission 89700) | Labiotermes labralis P1 segment gut microbial communities from Petit-Saut dam, French Guiana - Lab288 P1 | ecosystem: Host-associated > Arthropoda: Insects > Digestive system > Gut ... | reverse complement strand
CTGATACAGTTTCCTAACCTCCAGCTCATTTAGCTTCCTCAGGTTAAATCTTTGCCTATCATACCTCTGTGCGGCCTGTTTACCCACTGCTAATCTTTCCCTAACCTTTGCAATCTCCAGATAGTGATCTGTATCACAATCAGCTCCCCTAAAACTTTGCACATCCAGTACACTCAAATGCCATCTCCTGTCTATCAATACATGGCCAATCTGGTTGGGAGTCTAACCATCAGGGGAGGTCCAGGTGTATTTATGAATGTTCCAGTGAGGGAACATCGTGCTCTTAACAACCAAATTTTTGGATGTGGTGAAGTTAACTATTCTAACCCCATTATCATTACTATCCTGATGGGGACTCTCCTGTCCAATTGTTGGCTTGAAAATATTCTCTCTCCCCACTTTTTCATTAAAGTCTCCTAGTAACATTTTCATATGATATTTCGGGAAGTGATCGAACACCTGCTGTAAAAACTATCCTTTGACTCATCACTTTTTTCCTCACTTGGTGCATGCACATTTACAACAATGATATTATGCCAGCGACCTCTCAGCACTATATATAACAACCTGTTGCTAACAAACTCTACTCTCTTCACTGCTGATACTATTCTACAGTGTACAAAAAAACCCGTTTCCAATTGATGATTTTCATTTCCTTTCCCGTAGAAAAAATGATAATCCCCTGCTCTTACTGTGCCCCCTTTGTCCCACCTGACCTCCTGCACACCCACTACTTCTAATGAATACCTCACTAATTCCCTCGCTGCTACCTTAAGAGACCCTGCCCTATAAAGAGTCCTAACATTCCAAGTACCTATTTTCATCTCTCTTTGTATGGTGCGCGATGTTTCCCCTAGAAACACTCCCCCTCCCCTGGAGATCTGAGTGGGGGAGTAATTTACCTCTGGATTGTTTTGTCTCCAGAGGAATCATCCCGCATGTGAGTTTTTCTGAACATTAATGTTTTGCAGGGAGGGATTGTTAGCCCCTCGCCCAGCCCCCAAGCTGGAGGACCACCCCTTGTCGGCTGTCCGCGACTGCTTATTCAATTTACTCGTAGCTACCCTCCATCGGAGGCCGTTCCTCTATCCACAACCTGAGGACGCACCATGCTGTGGTAACAGGGACCCACTACATGGGAAATGTAAAAATATACCAGTAATAATTTGAGCTACCAGAATAGTAACAAAAGGTTTATGGAAAAATTTGGAAGCCATACCAGGAAAACATTTAATAGATTCACTACGAAATGTAGCTGTACTTGGATCATCACACACAATACGGAAAGTACTGCAGTCTGAAGCTTTATGCCTGAGCGGTGGGGATCACCGTTAGTTCAAGAGTAGTACCAGAAAGAAACAGCCTGTGACAAGAGACGACGACAATGTAATAATAGTAGTAATAATAATAATAATAATAATAATAATAAACCAAATATGAATTCAACAATTAAAACTGCAGTGAATGTTGCATAAGAATTTAACCAATCAAATGAGAACAGTGACACAAAAAACAGGAAGGCATTCGATACATAAAAGCAAAATTAGAAGAGTCTTTGAAAAAAAAATGGGAAAGCAAAGTTGTGCATGGCGAGTGTATTAGAAGTATGGATAGACAGCTTATTGGTGAAGAAGACACATTCCTGTGGCTGTTGAGGGGAGATCTGCAAAGAGAAACTGAGAGTGAAAAGATAGCAGCACAAGATCAGGCGTTACAAAACAAATATCATGCAATAAAATTATTGCAAACAGAAACAGATAGCACATGCAGGCTCTGTAAAAATTTGATGAGAAAGTATAACACATCATATCAGCATACCCAATAATGGCAAAAGAAGAATACATAATGAGTCATGATAGAGTATGTGCTCAACTACACTTTAACATTTTCAAGGAAATAGGGGTAAAATTAGACAATGAACACTGGTATGACTATGTACCAAAATCAGTCAAAACAAATTGTGCAGTTAAGGTATTGTGGAATCAACAAGTGCAAACTGACAGAACCATTCCTAACAATAAACCTGACATCATAATCCATGATAATGAAAAAGGACCCTGTAGACAAATATACATTATTTCAGGAGACAGAAATGTGATTAAGAAAGAAGGCGATAAGATTCTAAAATATAAAGACCTTATAATAGAAATTTAGCACATGTGTAATGTGAAAGAAAAAGTGATACCAGTAATAACAGGGGCAACTGGAACCATTTCAAAATCACTTAGACAATACTGGAGCAACATACCAGGACAGCAGAAAATCAAGGAACTATGAAGAGCAGCCATACTGGACACTGCACACATACTTTGGAAAGTACTAATGTAAAAGTACAATACGTATTTCTCATGCAATGAACATTACATGTAGCACAATTTTAAATACAGAACAGCTGTAACACTATATACCCTAGAAACATTGTTTGTTTCAGGCATATAATTGTAAATACCCTGCATGAAGGTGACAACAAATATAATAATAGTAGTAATGATAATGATGATGATGATGTTAACAATGGCAATGATGATGATCATGATCATAATGATGATGATGATGACGACGACGACGATGATGATGATGATGATGATGATGATGATGATACATTGCATGGGTGGTTAGCTTATAGGACATAAGAGGGACAAGAGGTTCAAAAGTTTGGATTGTACATACTTTGTGTGTGTTCGAAATTTATATTGTCAGTGTAAATAGATTAATACTATAAGGATAAAGTATATTTGTGCAGGCAGTGATGACAGTTTGATTCCCTTTTCAAATTCTGACAAGTGAAGAAAATAAGAACATCAAGCCTATATATATATATATATATATATCTACATGAGTGTGTGTGTGTGTGTGTGTGAGTGTGTGTGAGGGGGGCCGGTGGTGTCCCCTGCCCCCCTTCTACTCAAAGAGTGAAAGAGTATGTTGAAAAAATAATTATAATTGTATACTTTTTCAAGTAGTAGCTTGTATTTTAAATCCAGTTTCAGCCTGCTATGCAGAACACTACAACAAACGAATCAGTTATTGTGCTCACGTGTGGACAAAATCGAAATTTCTTGGCCTTTCAATTGGTGTGCATAACATAGGACAGGGCTGCATCTCTGTGCTGGACTATGATGAGGAGTACATTGTCACATTTCCAAACGGTTATGGCAGGTAATACATTAACCCTGAGTGCTTTTAGTATTAGCATTGTCACATTTCCCAGCCATTATGGTGAGTAATACCTAAACCCTGACTGCAGTTTGTATTTTGTTACCCTCACTGCAGCACATTGACATCTCATCAGATGGTCTGATGTTATGCTGACCGTGCATCTCAGTATATTTATCTTAGTAATTAACCAACTTGATGCACAAAATTTTTGTTTCACAGTAAGTTTTATTTCATACCTCTACATGTTTCGAGCATTATTGTGCTCATCATCTGGAGATCAAAATTGTATTATACAGCCTCTGGTACTATCACACCTATAGGTGGCCATCCTGTACACAGGTTGTGTGCACAGGATGGCCACCTATAGGTGTGATGATACCAGCGGCTGTATAATACAGTTTTGACCTCCTGATGATGAGCACATTGTGCTTGAAACATGTAGAGGCATGAAATAAACTTATTGTGAAACAAAAATTTTGTGCATCAAGTTGGTTAATTACTAAGATAAAAAAAATCTCATCAGATGGTCTGCTGACTGAAATATTTTTATGCTGGCCCATTTTTTTTTAAGCCACCATAGCTCGGTCAGTGTTGTGACGGGGTTGTGGGATGGACAATTTCAGCAGTATGGTCTGATTTCTAGTGGGTACTCTGAGAATGAAGCATCCAGAGTGTGAAGCTGACCACTCTATTCCATCAAGTGCTGAGATTAAGGATGAATGGACCTGTGCCTCCAGTCCCCTATGTCTGTTTTTGTGGTGATAATGTAGCATGAGAAAAACTTCACCTTTAATGGAAAGGCATGTGATTATGTTACACATGTATTATAAATCAACTTATATTGTTGAAAAGTAGCAAATATCATTATTTTTCTTATTTGGTTTATGGGAAATTTTTTTGTCATTTGTCACTTTATCATTTTTATCCATTATTCTAATACTTTGGTTGACATCATTCAAGATTGAAACCACTGACAATCATCAGTGCTGATTGTGTCATGGTAGGTATTACACTTTGCCTTCAGCATATGCCAAAGAAGGACATGAATAAATAGATCAAAATGACGTAATTTAATGTATATCCCTATAACAAGTTTCTTGAATTATGTTGAGTGGATTTTGATGTGGAATATGTGATTGACTTCACTTTATGTACATCTTGTAAAGAATGTGTATAGTCAGAATCAATACATATATCCAAAATGAAAGCCCCTGAGTTTAATGGTTCCCTGAATTTGTTATACCAAAGTACTGGGTTTGTATAAATAATAACACAGATTGTTATTACTGCTGGAAACTATATTCATTGTGGCGCAACATTTATCTTTTAAGTTTTTAACTATGTTGTTGGCCCTCTTTTGTTTAAGATCCATCCTTACGATTCCATGGGTTGAACTTGGTGGTTCTGTGACTATCACATGCGCCAAAACAGGTTATAATGCAAATGTTGAGTTCATTACAAAACCTTTCTATGGTGGGAAAAAACACCGTATTGTGGCTGAAGTTTTCCAGCCTAATGACAAAAAGCCTTTCCTGTCAGTATCTGGAGAATGGGTTGGAAGAATGGAGGCAAAGTGGGTAGATGGGGTGAGTATATTTTAAATTCTCTGTCACTTAATGTGCATTGAAGACAGTTTCTTGCTTTCATGGGTACCGCAGGAGAAATGGAAAAGTAGGAAATATGAGCATTGTGCCTGTCAAGATCTCGAAAAGAAGTCCTTATGAAAATATTTGGACCTAAGAAGAAGGAAATGAGCGTAAAGTTTCTGTTTTTCATAGTGCAGAACTACATGGTTTATATGGATCACCTAGTATCGTTAGAATGCTGAAAGGCAGCAGGAGGTTGCAGTAGGCTTGAGCATTTAGCTAATCTGGGACAGTCAAGGAATTGACCCACAATTTTGCTGTGAGAATCATTTGGGAAATAGCCTCTTGGGTGATTATCAAGGGGATGGCATGATATCACCAAGTTGGAACTTGGATAAGTAGGTTGTGATAGTGAAGGTCAATGGAACTGGATTAAAAGTATGTTCAATGGTAGGGTTTATGTTGAAATTTTCGGTTACCAATATAAGATAGCTTCGTAGCAAGCCATCATGTTTGGCACTATAATGAGTAACAAATTCTTCAGTTAATTAAACCAGGGAAAAGATATATTAAAGGATTCTGCGTTTCCTTTGACTTACTGCTGTATAAACTGAACTGTACAGAAACCGTTATGGCAGCTTAGAGGGCAGGTTTCTTTATAACAAGAGTTGTATTTCACAAGAAATCACTCTCAGAAACATTATTAGACCTACTGCCAGATGAGCACTAAAAATCTGAAGAAACAAAAATATATTAGTAGATTTTGTATTATGAACTTCAAACAGTACACCTATGTTGACTATTTTTTCTGCAAAGTGTCTGGCGTTTACTGGTATTCTTAATAAGTACTGACCTCTTTCTATCTCACAGTTGTAAATATTTTATGTGCAGAGAACAGAAACATTTGTGGATGTAAACAAAATCAGTGTTGTGAAGAAGAAAGTACGTCCTATTGCTGAACAGGTTGAAAATGAATCACGAAGACTTTGGAAGGAAGTTACTTTTGGCCTCAGGTAAGTTGAGTGAATTGTTAAAAGGTGATTTACAAGAAGAAATGTTTTATTTAATGATGCTGCCCATTGCTTAAATTATATAGTGTCAGTGGTATTTGAACGAAATGTGGATACGTCTGAATGGTACTGACAGAGGAACACTAAAGTATCTGGAGAAAAGCCTAGTGCATTGCCACTTTTTCTACTATAAATCCAATATGGACTGGCCTGGGGTCAACCCCCTGCCCTCTTACTTGGAATACAATTACAAATATGACAGTGTTTGATTTATTATGATGTGACATTTTTAACTCTGTTATTGTCTTAAGTCTCTGAACATGTGGTTAGCATACTGGATTCGGAAACAGAGTGTCCAGATTTCATTCCCTTTCACCTTAATTAGCAGTGAAGTAAGATACATGAGAAACAAAGTGTTCTGCAGTGACATCCTCCAAATTAAGGAGGTTATGATGAGCTGGAGGTAACAGAAAATGCATGTAGAATTCTAGTGGGTAAATTCCATGAAAATTAGCTGTCACTCATAGGACAAGAAGTATATGTTAAGCTAATAATAAATTTAATTTTGAAACATATATTTGGGTGTGAGCGATTCTGCTCTGAAGTGGTCCAGGTCTCATTACAGTAACTACATTTTGCATTAGCAGTGTTGATTGTTAGATGGCCTTTGTCAAAGGCCTTTTAGTTGGTTAATTAACCAGTCAGTCAGTATATTGAGTGATATAATGTCATATGAGTATAATGACAGTGGAAGTTACCCTGTAAATCTGCACATAATCTGTATGTTTTTCAATAATGTCACTGTTTGAAATCTTATTAATTACAATGCTTTTCTTCATAATGAACTAATTTTCTTTCATCTATCCTATACGCTCCCCACAAGCTTCTAATCTGCATCTGTAATCCAAAAGAAAGTTTAAACTTGCAGTCCATGTATACTCATTACTTTAGTTTATATATTTGTGTTTTGCTGAAGTCTCATCATGATAATACTATGAGTTTGTAGGAGCACACTATGATTTAATTCCTATAATGATATGATGTGCAGGCTAATTTTAAACATAAGGTTACTCATAATATTCTGCATGAAATCAGAAATTACGTTTAAGAATAACTAGTACATGTATATTTTTACTCATTACCTCATTAATTTGATATCAGTTAATTCAAAATACTAGTTAATTGAAAGTAAATGCCAGCCCCCAACTTAAAGGTGTAGCATTTTCAGTATAATTTAAAGTGGTTATTTTGAAATATGGTTAATTTTTAACTTGAAGCCATTATCTAGGCTAACCATGACTAAATTTTGGATTATTCAAAATTATACTTAAATATCTCAGTAGTACATAATTCATACAACCCTCAAAATTCTTTTAGCCATGTAAGAATGTAGTTGTCATCAAATAAGTTTTCCCTAGTGCAACGAACCCACATGAGGCAAGCATGACAGGTTCCATCCAGTTCATTGTTTATGCTGCTTGCAGCTGTGGAAGTCAAAAAGTGCGTCTTTCAGACATTGAAAAGTGCTGCAACATCTATCATATTATATTTTGAATTTTTTATTTGACACAGTGTGGAAAGTATGAGTGAAAAGAAGAGAAGAAATATGAGCAAGACGATGGCAGGGAAACTAGAGGTTATTAGAGACATGGACGGTAATCGTGGAAATGAAGTAGCCCGAGTGTGTGTGGAGTCTCACTCTCCACTCTGGTCATGTATTTAAAAAAATGGGATTCTGTTGAAGAGCAGGCTTTGCAGCGGGGTGAAATTTCAAAATGCATGAGAATTCATGAAGCAAAGCATGGTAGTATGGAAAATGAGCTGTTTGAATGGTTCTTATCATGCTTAAAAGAACACTATTGCAGTGGATGGCCTAACAGTGAAAACAAAGGTTTTAAATAGCTCTGAAGGTGGGTATTTATTTTATATATTCCGGCAGATGGTTGCAGCATTCCAAAGAGCAGTGGAACATTAGATTGTTATCAAAGAAAGTGCTTCAGAAGAAAAGTTTCAAGAACATGTGAAATCAATCGCTGCCTACTTTGCCCAAAAGGACATTTTGAATGTGGACGAAATGGCATTTCTTATCATGCACAAATGAAGAGTACTCTGGCATTAAAGGGAGAGAAGTGCTAGGGAGAGAAAGAGTATAAAGACAGAGTGATGGTCTTATTGTGCTGAAATACTGATGACAGCAAGAAACTTTGTCAGCTAATCATGTGGAAATTTTAAATTTGAAATTTTTTGACAGTTTAGAGACATGACCCATGTGATTACAAATCATTCATGAATGCATGGATGACTGGAAGATTATTTAGAGTGTGGCTAGTCTCTTTTGAGAGGAAAATGACTTGCCAGATAGAATGTGCTTTCACTAGTGGATCAGTGTACTGAACACAACAAGGACTTTGCCCTGCAACGTGTGTGCCTCTTGTACCTACTGCCAAACACCACCAGTTAGATGTAGCCACTGGACCAGCATATCATATTACACAAAACCAGCATCCAAAGGAATGTAATACATTTTCTGTTGTGAGAAATATAGAAGGATGTTGATACAGAAGACATAAGAAACTGCAATAACATGGATGCCATGGTATGGAAATCCATTATGCCTGTCTTAATACAGAACTGCTTTGTGAAATGCGGCTTTGGCACTACAGATTCATTCAATGTCAACAGTGATGATGAAAGCAGACAAATGGAACTATGAGGCCACATTGATTGCCACAGTTCTTTTGACAAGTTTCTTTAATGTCGACAAACCTGTCCTAACGCAGATAATCAACCAACAAGTATCAACAGCCCCTGCTGCAGCACATGATAGGCAAGGACAAAGAGACAGTGGAGGAAAGGTGGACACTTATAGAAGCAGAAGCTGTAATGGATTTTCACTGCTACATTCTGTAATAAATTTGCGTGATACAGATAACAGAATAATGAAAGCTGTGGCAGAACTGTAGGGTTTTGTGTCTAAAGTATAAAAAAATGCTCACAAACAAAGGTCAGTTGACTCCATTTCTACAATGAGCAGAGATCAGAGTTTGAAAAATGAGAAAATTCTTTACAGGCTTGTTATCTTTGTGTAAATATATTACATTACATTATTAGTGTGTAACAAGACAAGCAGTGTATGAATAATGTAACATTGAGGTGTGTTCGTGCAACCATTGTTGCAGTGGAAAAGCAATAAATACTACATATTCTGAGTGTGTATTTGTAGACTTATGTATCCAGCATGCAATGCACATTCACCATATTGTCTTCCGTGACCTGCATGACTGTACCATGTTTTTCCACATTACCTCACAAATAGCATAATTAAAAAAAAAAAGTTATTGAACATGAAATGTGTGTTTTGACTTCCTGTACAACTTTTGCCAGAAACATTTCTCATTCTATGAATAACTGAGCAAGGTAAGACCAAAAATGTATATTGGTCTTCATGCAAAGTATCTGTTATTCTTGTCAGATTTTAATTATACTTGAATTTTTGTGCCAGAATTTTGAAAAATACTGAAATATCAAATTTCATGAAAACCCATCCAGTGGGAGCCAAGTTGTTCCACATACAGACAGACAGACATGATGAAGCTAATAATCACTTTTCGCAGTTTTGTGAAAGAGCCTAAAATGAAAATAAAACTGAGTGTCTAATTATGCTACTATATTAAAGAATCATGGATTACGTCATTACTTCATGATTTAAGCTCGTACCAGGTAACTGTTTACTGAAAAAAGTTGGATAATTTGTGATTGTGGAATTGAAGCATGAGTTTTCAGTCTGGAGCTCTTCAAATTAATGAGGTTTTACTGTATTGCTATTTTGTATATGTGCAAATTTGTATTAGAGAATAAAGTGAGGTCCACTCCAAGTTTGTGTCTCTTGACAATAGTGATCATTAATAGTTCATTTCTTGTCTATTTTTATGTATGTGTAGAGTATGTTCATGAAGTTTTTGTAGTTTATAGCTATTTAAAAACTTCAAAAAGCAGAATTTTTCTGCTGAGGCTGTTTGACCTGCAGTCTTTTGCAATAGCTCCATTTGGCCCCAAAGTAAAAGTTTATTATTGACCCATTATTTAAAATTGCAAGAGCTGAATGAACATGCAGGCAAGATATTTGAGAAAATCTGGTTAGTAAAACTGTATATGATAAAGTTTTGGACACTGTTTTGCTCTAGAGAAGTGTGGAAAGGGTGTGTAAAGTGTGAAACAATAACTAGTAACATATAGGTCTAATAAAATATCTGATGGCCAGAATGGCAGTAACTTAAAAAGTGTTGTTTTGGGTAGGATTTTTGTAATGAATACATGTTTTTATGTGTCTCTCAGGTTTAAAGACATTGATCGTGCTACAAATGCCAAGTTTGCTCTTGAACAAAAGCAGAGAGATGAGGCTAAGGATCGTAAAGAAAAGGGGGTCAAATGGGAAACCATGGTAATAAATACTGAATAAGTTCTGACTGTTTCATTTTGTGCCAGTTTTTTGAACTGATGGTGTCTCTTGCCTTCTAATGAATTTTGCATTCTGTTTACTCATTCTTTGTTCTCAAGGCATCTTACTTCCTTTTCTTGTTCTACATTATCTTTTCCTGAGTCTACCACATACTTGTCTCTTACAAAAACACAGATCGATGCATTAATGTGTCATCTTGTTTTAGGCGTGTGTAGAAGATGTACATATAATCTTAGTCTTGTTTTTTCAGTTTCTCCTAATGTTAATCTTTAAAATGTCAGTATTTTGGGGGGGGGGGGGGGGCTTGTGGTTTTAATTAAAAAAAAAAAAAAACAGGGGGGAAGGGTTTGAAAAAAAAAGGCCGGAATTTTAAAAACAAAAAGAAGGGGCT
>Ga0123352_10020224_pt1 | contig 10605 bp, 10 predicted proteins | sample TergutLab28metaG_FD_89700 | JGI IMG/M metagenome (GOLD analysis project Ga0123352, IMG submission 89700) | Labiotermes labralis P1 segment gut microbial communities from Petit-Saut dam, French Guiana - Lab288 P1 | ecosystem: Host-associated > Arthropoda: Insects > Digestive system > Gut ... | reverse complement strand
ATCTCCTTTCAGCCGCAGTTACGCTATCAAACATCGCAACACTTTATAAAGATTGCGCCGAATATGATAATTCTCTCAGTCTCCTTGAAAGAATAAAAGAAATCCGTGAGCTGGTATTGGGTAAAGAGCATCCAGATACTGCCGTTACTTACAACAACATCGCAGATGTATACAATGACCAAGGAGACTACTCAAAAGCTCTGGAGTGGTTTCAAAAAGATTTAGATATCAGTGAAAAAGTACTGGGCAAAGAGCATCCGAATACTGCTATTACCTACAACAACATCGCGCTCGTATACAATGACCAAGGAGACTACTCAAAAGCACTGGAGTGGTTTCAAAAAGATTTAGATATCAGTGAAAAAGTACTGGGCAAAGAGCATCCGAATACTGCTATTACCTACAACAACATTGCGCTCGTCTACAATAACCAGGTAGACTACTCAAAAGCACTGGAATGGTATCAAAAAGCTTTAGATATCCAAGAGAACGTACTGGGCAAAGAGCACCCGAGTACCGCTACTACTTACAACAACATCGCGCTCGTATACAAGAACCAAGGAGACTACTCAAAAGCACTGGAATGGTATCAAAAAGCTTTAACCATCTACGAGAAAGTACTGGGCAAAGAGCACCCTAATACTACCACTATCTACAACAACATCGCGGATGTTTACAGTCGACAAGGAGACTACTCAAAAGCACTGGAATGGTATCAAAAAGCTTTAACCATCCGCGAAAAAATGCTAGGTAAAGAGCACCCGGATACTGCCACTACTTACAACAATATCGCGCTCGTCTACAATAACCAGGGAGACTACTCAAAAGCACTGGAGTGGTACCAAAAAGCTTTAGATATCAATGAAAAAGTACTGGGCAAAGAGTACCCGAGTACCGCCACTACTTACAACAACATCGCGCTCGTATACTATCACCAGGGAGACTACTCAAAAGCGATGGTGTGGTTGCAAAAAGCTTTAGATATCCAAGAGAACGTACTGGGCAAAGAACACCCGCGTACCATCAATACTTATAACGCTATCGCGGCTGTAAAATCTAAGCAGGGGGAATATGCTGAAGCCTCCCGCTCAGTTTCAGGCGAACATGATGATTAATAATTTCCTGACCCTCGGCATCGAAACGAGCTGTGATGACACCGCCGTTGCCGTTCTGAGAAACGACAGGGAGGTGCTGGCAGAGTTCCTGTCGAGCCAAATCGTGGATCATGCGAAATTTGGTGGCGTGGTTCCCGAATTCGCGGCGCGAAAACATCTAGAAAACATCCTTTCCCTTGTTGACGCCGCCCTGAAAAAAGCAGGTATAACAGGCCATGACCTAAGTCTTATCGCTGTAACGCAAGGTCCCGGTCTGATGGGTTCCCTTCTGGTAGGCGTAGAGACTGCCTTGGCCCTTTCTCAGGCATGGGATGTTCCAGTCATCGGCGTAAATCACATCGAGGGGCACATGTTCGCGCCGATGATCGAAGCTCGAATTGAACCTCCGTTTTTATCATTGATAGCGTCCGGCGGCCATACGGAGATCATCAGAGCCGATGAGTTCGGCAAATACGTTATGCTGGGAGCTACCAGAGACGACGCCGCAGGCGAGGCCTACGACAAGGCGGCAAAGCTGATGGGGCTTCCGTACCCCGGCGGGCCTGAAATTGACAGGCTTGCAAAAGAAGGAAACCCGCGTGCGTTCGACTTCCCCATACCGATGAAAAACACGTCTCAGGTGGAATTCAGTTTCAGCGGGCTTAAAACCGCTTTGCTCTGGCAGATAAAAAAATTGCAGGGCAGCGAGCTTCCCGTAAACGACCTGTGCGCTTCGTTCCAGCGCGCCGTCACGGAGGCTTTGATCGCAAAAGTTTCACTGGCGGTAAGGCAAACCGGCATCAAAAACGTGACCGCGTCAGGAGGTGTGGCCGCCAACAGCGCGCTACGCCGGGCTTTGTCAGAAGGGCGCTGGAAAGCATATCTACCCAGCCCTTTCCGTTGCACGGATAACGCCGTTATGATAGCCCTGGCCGGACGCCATGCATGGAGCAGAGGCTTGCGAAACCAACCTGGACTCGCCCCCGACCCATCGCTTGAGCTGCCGCTGATAAACACATGATTTTGGGATTAGGAATCGACCTCTGCAATATACTTCGCATGATGAAAGCCGTGCGGTCGGAGCATTTCGTGCGGAGAGTTTTTCATTCTGAAGAAATAGCATATGCCTGCAAAAAAAGCGAATTGGCAAGGGCTGCCAGTTTCGCTTCGGCGTTCGCGGCCCGTGAAGCATTTTCCAAAGCCAGCGGAATTTCCATGTATAAAATAGCGTTTTCTCAGTCAGTTTATCTAGTGCGGCGCGACGGAGGGCCTTGCTTAATTGTATCGCGCGACTTGGATGCAGGGTTTTCAGAAGGCAAAAAACGCGCGTGGGTATCGCTCAGCCACGATGGGGATTACGCCGCTGCAGTTGTGGTAATCGAAAAAACGATGCCCAGTTAACCTTTCACCGCGTCATTGCCGTAGGTATATCAAATCACAAATATCAATATGATTCTGCGGAATTTTCATCACGCGCTTTGCTGAAATTCGGCACGGATTTCTGAATTATAATAAGGCGCAAACCAATACTTTTAGGAGGTTTTACTGGATGTTGAAGTCAATGTTGTCTGTTGTTTTAGCGCTCGTCATGTTACTGTCTGCCGCCGCCCACCATGCGGAAGCAGAAGCCGTAAGATATTACCATGACATACGCGAAGTGGTCACAGATTGGGAGGTTTCGCTGCGATATCTGCAAGAAGGAAACATACGCTACCTTGCGGGCGCAAGCCTTGAGCGCGGCCCTCTTGCCGAGATCAGGGAAATACTGGGAGAAGGTCAGCATCCTTTTGCCGTTATAGTAACCTGCGCGGATTCCAGAGTTGCTCCTGAGGTGTATTTTGACCAGAAATTGGGCGACATTTTCGTAATCCGCAACGCCGGAAACATCGCTGACGAAACAGCGCTCGGTTCCATCGAATTTGCGGTAGGCCACCTGAGAGCGCCGCTGGTAGTCGTGGTTGGGCACAGCGCGTGCGGAGCGGTTGCCGGAGCTATGATAGAAGGCGCGGAATTCTCGGAAAACCTTCAGAGCGTTATCAATAGAATCAGACCCTCCGTATACAATGAAGAAGACCTTCATGCCGCTACTCTTGCAAATATCAGACACGCGGTAGAGCAGATCGAAGCCAATCCCATCGTGATTGAGGCTGGCGCAAGAGTGCTTGGCGCTCATTACGATATTGTGACAGGCGAAGTTTCGTTCATCGGAATTGAAGAGTAAAAACCTATAGCAATTTGCGTAATCATAAACTGTACTGACACAACAAAAAAACTGATGGTTACGCGCACAGTTTTTTCCAGAAAAGAGCCAACGGCTCTAAAACGGAAATCATGAAAGACGAAAGGAGAGAGCTTTTTAGGCTCTCTCCTTTTTAATGTCGCTTTAATGGCCGCGCTGGCGCTATTTGTTGACTTCTTTTTTCAGCTCTTCTTTTCTTTCTTTCACAAATCGCTCGAAGGTGCTTCTTTTCAGGCCTAGCTTTATCATGGCTTCCTCGGCTGAAATCACTCCGCCGCGCCATATGTCGCACACTTCGTTAAAGTTCTCCGGCTTTGGTATGCGCGGCCTGCCCAAATGCTTGCCCTGCGATTTGGCGTATGCTATACCCTCTGCCTGCCTGTGCTTAATATAATTACGCTCCTGCTGCGCCACGAAAGCAATCACCTGCTGGAAAACCTCTGAAATAAATTCGCCGCTGGCTTCTTCCCTCTTGGCGCTCGTGTCCAGAAGCTCTATATCCAGCACCTGCACATGGGCCTCTTGTATGGTTGTAATCGCTTTCCACTCGTTCAAAATTTCTTGGTAATTGTATCCAAGCTGGCAAAGGCTTTTTACAACAAGCACATCTTCCGGCTGAATAGAATCCATCAATTGTTTAAACTTTTCTCTTTCCGAAGGTTGGTCCACAAAAATATTCTCAGGAGGTATACCGGCCCCACGTAATGCCGTCAATTGTATTCCTGCTTTTTTATCTTTCCTGGATTCCCGCGCGTAACCGTATTTTACCTGCTGTCTCATGCAATCCACTCCCCTTAATATTTTAAATAAACAAAAGCATCCTGGTTTGGCCTAACCACTGAATAAACAACGTTGCTTGCTATCAACTCCAACCTTCTTGAGAGAGAGCTTAAACTATAAAGCAGGTTTACAGTCAAGCTGAAAATGCGTTTGCAATACATTTTAATCTTGCAAATAGTCAGGCTTTTTCCAGAGAAAACCTCATCAACGTCTTTTCACAGTTATTGATATACGCATGAGATAATCGCACGGGTTGGTAATCGATATTTCGTTAAGGGGGTATGTCTCAAAAGCCGGGCCGGATATTTCTAGCCCGTTTCCTTCTATGTAAGCCATAAGTCTCTTGTAAAGCGCATCACTTTGTCCGTAGTAGCCTCTAGTATAGCCAGTGACATACAGTCCAGCGGGCTTTCTGTACGGCGCATCAGGCATTTTAAAGTAGAATTTATCTGGTCCTACCCAATCCCCTCGCTTGATGCGCTCTTCCGAAAAAATACCCCACACGGGGTATTTCAAGTCCAAATCACTATCCACAGCGCTCCAATGCTTGTAAAAATTAAAGAAAGCCTCTTCGATGGAGATTCCTCCCGAATAATCAATCTGAGGCCCTACCAATATAGATTCTTCCTCGTTCCATCCCACCTCTATTTTTTCTTCGTCTACGGACAGTCCTTCTTCTATAATGCCCTTTAAAGTCAGCAAAAGCTTTTGAGCACGCAGAAGTTTATCTATCCGCCGATCTATTTGTTCACTTTGCTTGGAAAAGAGCGAAACAATGCTTTCCGGTGTCCTGTGCTTTATAAGCTCCATGATTTTTTTCAGCGGAACATTCAACTCCTGCAAAGTGTTTATTAAGTTGGTCGATGTAATCTGATGCGGTGAGTAATAACGATAGTTGTTATCTCCCCTCTCTACGGGAGCCACCAGACCGATGTTGTCATAAAATATCAAAGCGGAACGAGTAACCCTGGCAAATTTTGCCAGTTCACTGACGGAGAATAAGCCGTTGTATTTACTATCATGGTGTTCCTCTCCAGAATTCGGCTCATCTGCCGATTTTTGGCCATAATGTAGTTTAGTTATGTCGTATTTAAGTCCTTCGGTTTGTTTTTTAGACGGCTCCATCGTTGATTCCTCCTTCACGCGTGAAAAGTATAACATGAAAATTTGAGGCAGTGCTACAATAAAATAAAAAATAATTGGTTGCGATATGTGATATTTAAGGAGGGCAGAGCCACTCACCATGAGATACAGAGAAAAACGACGCGTGGATTGGGACGAAGAAATTCGCAAGACCGAACGCATACGCCGCAAGGGCCTTTTTGTTTCAGCGCTGGGACTCGGCGTGGCGCTGCTCTTTGTCCTTGGCTTAAATCGCGCCGGGGATGGCTTTGACGAGTTGAGCCGCAGGGTCATTTTTGCGATGAGCTTTGTGCTGTCAATGTTAATCGCAAGAATTATCTGGCTCCGCAGAGACCGCTTGAAACGCGAAAAGCAGGAAATTGAACAGGAAAAAATAATCGAGCAAATGCGGCAGAGAGCCCAAAAAATAGACGAAAAATGACAATAAAAACACAAAACGCGTTGCGCCTGCAAACGGCTTCTGAAGAGGCATCCCTAGAACTGGGGGGGATCATTGGAACTGCGCTCTTGCAAAGCATGAGCTTAAATAGGACAGGCGGGGTGACGATACTGCTCTCCGGTGATCTGGGAACAGGAAAGACAACGCTCGTCCGAGGGATAGGCGACGTTTTAGGCATCACGCGGGTCAAAAGCCCGTCGTTCACGCTTATCAATGAATACCGCGCCGCAGATTTCCTCGTTGCGCATGCCGATCTTTACAGACTGGAAGCAGGCATGGGCGAAGATTTGGGGCTTGACGAATATTACGACACCTCGTGTATTTTGTTGATCGAGTGGCCGGAGCGCTGTGAGAAACTCATAGAGCGCGATGCGCTGAAAATTTTTATAGAGAGCGTGAGCGAAAACGAAAGGCACTTCGAGATATCCTCCAAAGGCGAGGCAGCCGATTCGCTGCTCAAAAATATGCGAGAGGCGGTAACAAATGGAAAAACTGATTCTGGCGTTGGATTGCAGCTTGCGCTGGACTAACGCGGCTGTCTTTATGGGCGGCGCTACATTAATTTCTGAGCGCTTTGACATCGGCCGCCGCCAGGCCGCCGAGCTTCCCGTCATAGTAAAAAACGCGCTCTCTGAGACAGGCCATTCTTTTGAGCATATTGGGCTGCTGGCCGTAACAAATGGCCCTGGATATTTCACGGGCATACGTATCGGCGTTGCATACGCGGCGGCTCTGGCCTACGCTTTGGACGTCAAAGTCGCGCCCGTGTCAACCCTTCATATGCTGGCTCATCCACAGATAAGGCAAGCGCTGAAAACACCCGTGCTTGCCGCCGTGTACGCGGGACAGGAACGGGTGTACGCTGCGTCGTTCGGAAGTGACAACGAGCTTCCCGCCGGAGGGTACAAAAAAAACGACATCGAAAAATGGCTTGGCACACACGAAAACGCGGAGATCGTGTCCGACGACCCAGAGAAAGCATTTTTGCCGCACCTTGGCCGAAAAATAACGCTCGTCCGGCCCGACGCCGCCGAAGTGGCCCACATTGCCTGGCAATCCCCGGAAACCGCCGTTCACCCGATGAACATCAGAGTCTCCTACCACCGCGACCCGCTGTAGGAGAATCAGGAGAACGTCAGAGAATTTAAAGCGATAAATAAACACAGTAAACGACCTTGACAAGCTCGTTTACTGTGTTTACAATTTGAAGTAGAATTAACCGTTTCGGTAGGTGAGGCTACCATGGGGATACGGGTTGCTGCCGCAGAGTCGTGGAGACACGATGAGAAGGCCAACAGTCCATGTCGAAACCAAGGCATGGAATAGTGTAACTTCATCGCCCTGTGAAGCCAAAACTTGAACGATGACGAGGGTGCGCCTGTAAGGCGTAATTTTAAGATATTAAACCCCTGCTGTCGTTTGATACGTTAGCAGGGTTTTTTTTATTTTTTATATTTTCGGAGGTGAGGTCATGGACGCGGATAGTAGTTGCTGTAGTTACATCTCAAGCGATGTTTTTTGTTTTTACTGGAATATACCTGTTTGCAAAAATATCCGGCGTCCACGCGCTCTCTGCTGAAAAACCTGTGCCGCCGATTTATTGATCTGCAAGCTGATTCCTTATGCCATCGTTTGAGTTTCAATCGGTGGCTTTTTTATTGGATTTATTTAGGATGAACTGAGCAGAGATCAGAAAAAAGCAAAAAAATCGGAGGTACGGCATTATGAAAGAAATGATTTTAACCCACATAGAGAACCAGGATATGGAAAACCTAAAGATCATGCTTGCGGGCGCGGAGGAAATGGAATTTTTGCATGCGTTTAACGGTTTAACCTCCGAGGTGCAGGTAATAGTATTCCGCTTGCTTGCTAAAGATCACGCCCTGCGCGTATTTGAAGAACTCGACACCGATGTTCAGCAAAACCTGCTACGTTCGTTCACGGACGAAAAGGCGATAGAATTTGTTAATAAAATGGCCCCGGATGACAGAGTAAAACTCCTGGATGAACTTCCCGCAGGTGTGGCGAAGAAACTGATCAATTCGCTGTCTCCTGAGGAAAGGGAAGCAACCAACGTATTGATGGGTTATAAACCGGAAACCGCCGGGCACATAATGACAACCGAATTTATCTCGCTGAAAAGAAACATGACGGCGGCGGAAGCTCTGGAAAAGGTGCGCAAACAGGCGAAAAGCATGGAAACCATTTACGCCCTGTATATTACGGACAGCGCAAAAAAACTGGAAGGCGCGCTTTCTCTTAAAGAACTGGTCTGCGCCGATGGCAGTTCCAGAATTGAAGATATCATGACTAAAAAAGCCATAAGCGTATCCACCGGCGCCGACCAGGAAGAAGTCGCAAAAACCCTTCAGGAGCTTAACCTTCTCGCCATACCCGTGGTTGATAAGGAAGGGCGCATGGTTGGCATAGTTACCATAGACGACGCTGTGGATATTTTAGAAGAAGAGGCCACGGAGGATATTTACGACGCGGCGGGCCTTGCGGACATCACGGGCAACGAAGCTGACCGCAGCGAAATTCTGGTAAAGGGCAGCCTGTGGAAAATATGGAGAGTACGCCTGCCCTTCCTGCTTATAACTCTGGTAGCGGGGCTGTTTGCAGGAGCTATAATCGAAGGCTTTGAAGAAGCTCTGGAATCCATCGCTGTGGTAGCGATATTCATACCCCTTATCATGGACATGGGCGGCAACGTTGGAACACAGTCCTCTACGGTCTTCGCACGCGGAGTTGTGCTTGGGCACATTGATGTAAAGAGTTTTCTCAGGCCCTTAATGAAGGAAACCGGCATGGGATTCAGTATGGGAGTGCTGATAGGCGTAACGGCAGGGATAATAACCTCCATCTGGCAGGGTATACCCTTGCTGGGGCTTGCCGTGGGGCTTTCCCTTGTGGCGACCATGACACTGGCAGCTTTGCTTGGCTTCCTGGTTCCCTTTGTCCTGATAAAATTCAGAGTAGACCAGGCGGCAGGCTCCGCCCCTATCATAACGTCCATTAAAGACATCGCCGGATTGCTGATTTACTTTTTATTTGTCAGCACCCTGCTGGGAAATATGTTATAAATACCGGCGGAATTAAGCGGCATAAACTACCTGAAGTTAAAGAATGATTCTCTACTCAGGTAGTTTATGTTGTAAAATCAAAGCTCTAAACCATGCGACTGCCTGACTTATTGTTTTACGCATGAGACTGCCGCCCCTGTCGGAGGTTTTGTATGATTAATGATAAAATCACTGATTATTTAAATAACATAGGCCAGAAATTAAGCAAAATAACAAGGCTACGCCTTCCGCTTTTTGCAAAGATATTACTGGCATGCGCGCTTACCTGTCTGACGATAATATTTTCAGGCTGGGTTATCATTCGCGGTTCGATTGTGGCGCCAAGCCTTCCGCCCGCCAACATTGAACATAACATGCCTAATTTAGGCTACTTTGCATTCTTCCCTCTGGAATATGAAGACTATGAGGAACATGACGAAAATGAAGAAGGAATGTTTATCTGGGATGGCTCACGCGCCCCAGACGGTTTTACCGCCGATGACCGAAAAGAGCAGTTCTATACATTTTTAATCGTAGGAATTGATGACGGCGTAAATACCGATACTATTATGGTCGCTTCTTATGACGTGGCCAACAACAAAGTGAATATCATAAGTATTCCGCGCGACAGTCTGGTAAACGTAACACGCAGAATAAGAAAGATAAACGCCGCGTTCCCGCTCGGCTCGCTTCGCGGGAGAGGAAGCGCTGGAGGTGTTGCGCAGTTACAAAGAGAGCTTAAAACGATAATAGGGTTCATCCCTGATTTTTACATCTTAATAGAACTTGAAGCGTTCCCCAGAATAATTGACGCCCTGGGAGGAATAGAGGTATACGTTCCGATAAATATGAGATGGACCGACCGCAGGCAGCGTCTACATATTGACATCAGAATGGGCTTGCAGCGTCTGGACGGTGAGAACGCTGCCAATTTTGTGAGGTACAGAAGAGGCAGCAGAGGCTTTTTAACAATCTCCGACTATCAGCGCATCGAAAATCAACAGGCAGCGATCAGAGCCATGGTCGCTGAATTAACGAGGCCCTGGAAGATACTCAGCCTCCCCGTGCTTGTTGATGTATTCAACGAGAATATACACACTGACCTAAACCTCGGAAATATTTTATGGTTTGCCGAGCAATTATTCCATAACTTCAACGCCGACACGTTTTCAATGTACACCATACCGACAATCGGCACAAGCGGCGAGCCTATGTTCTACGAGATTCTGGATCGAGCCAGGATTATCGAGCTTGTGAACAGAACTATAAACCCCTACAGGCTAAACATTGAAGCAAGGCATTTGAGTATCATTACGCGGTATTGACGGGACATGCTGTTCCAAATTAAAGTATTTCCCGACTGCGTTATAGCCTGTAGCGATAGCAATTTACCGAATGAAACGCAGTCAACGATAAGCAAATTGTGTCGGCTCATGTTTCGCGCCTTGTTATCTAGCAATGACCAAAATTTCAATAATGTTTAGAACAGGCGAATATGGAGGCAGAAATATAACACAACATCTGCCCTGATGAGCCAATTCTCGAATCTTATTCTTAACTGCGCAGTCACGGTGGTGTAATGAATGTTGACAATGCACCAATATCATTGCTTATGAGCAGTGTTGATGTTTATTTACATTGGGCTATACAAATAGTCAAGATGACATTGACGTAAAAAGACTACACGCTGAGTGAAGCTCGTTAGGCTTGCCCTGGATATTCCTAAAAGCTCATTTTCTGAACTTTTCCTGTCAAGAGACAATGAAAATGTCATGGGTAAAAGGGGGAAATGGGACAGTGAAAATGTCGCATTTCCTCTACCATGTTAAAGTATACTTGCCACCCTAT
>Ga0123352_10020223_pt1 | contig 10606 bp, 2 predicted proteins | sample TergutLab28metaG_FD_89700 | JGI IMG/M metagenome (GOLD analysis project Ga0123352, IMG submission 89700) | Labiotermes labralis P1 segment gut microbial communities from Petit-Saut dam, French Guiana - Lab288 P1 | ecosystem: Host-associated > Arthropoda: Insects > Digestive system > Gut ... | reverse complement strand
CCTGCCAGTATATTAACATCATCAGCATAAGCCAGAAGCTGATGTGTACCATTTAGTTTCAAGCCATCCTGGTTTACCTGAACCCTCCTAATAGTGTACTCTAGAGCAAAGTTAAAAAGCATTGGTGGTAGAGCGTCTCCTTGTTTCAAACCATTCCTAATAGGGAACCTGTTAGACACATTATAGCCTACCCGGACTCTGCTATATGTTTCAGTCAGACTCGTCTTTATTAGCCTTACAAGTTTCCTAGGGCTACCAAACTCAATGAGAATCTTATATAAGACCTCCCTTCTAACTGAATCATAATCTTTCTTGAAGTCTATAAAGAGCAGATCAACTTCTTCATTGTATTCCCATTTTTTCTCAAGTATTTGGCGAATGCAGAATATATGATCAATAGTCGACCTGTTACGTCGAAAGCCACATTGATGATCGCCGATAATTTGGTAAATATATAACAAAATAAATAAAACATATATATGTGATATTTGAGGTTTTGTAGTAGCAGCTGTAACGATTTCTCTGTTTTGGGACGTTAAACAATCTTGGGAAATCTATTGCTTCCTTCATCAAGGTGACAAAATACATTAGTCTATAAGTTGTTTATGCAGTGCTTTGAGAGGTGTCAATTTTGGGACAACTGAGTACACGGGTAATAAATAAATGTCAGAATCAATGCGATAATAAACAGCATTAACACATTCATACAATTCTTGATTTCCAATGGTATACATGTGTCCACACTTCGTAATGTATTTGTTCTTCCATAATGGGAACAGCGATAAGGTACGTCACGTCCGTGTCGCGTGCGGCAGTAAATGAGACATTCTGAATGACAAATTCCCTGGACCTCTTAAGTCCTGGCGAATAAAACCCTAACATCGATTCCTTTTCTACCTACTGTAAATCACTTTTGTCAATAAACTACCACAATTTATGTGACTGTACCGAAACTTGTCGGTTTGATGAGCTGTTATATATCTTAGCTAAACACGTTTTCCTGCAAAATAAATGCTAAAAGGTTGGTGGAACTCGTACTCAGACTTAAAGAGCTCTCTTGTCTCTGCCACAGGAAAAACTGCTTAACATAGACTATCTCAATCGGCGCGCGGCATTTGAAGTTTTGGCCCACCACAAAGAAATATTATTCTGCTTGCCTTTCAGTAATACATATACACAGCACGTGTGTTTGAACATACCTTCACCACAAATCTGTTAAGATCTTACAATTCCAGCTCTGAGTTTTTATCAACCTGGCAATTGAATTTTATACTAAATCAGACAATAGGCTCCCTCCGCATACAACATAACAGATGACACAGTGAATTTACCTTCAAGGCTCCTTTGACTTGATGATTCGGATTTGCTACTTGCAAGTATAAAAAAGGCTTTGTAGGTAGAACCTGCCACAAATATACAAAACTAATTTGTTCTCTGCGTTTATACATCAGACTACAAAGCGCATATATATTCTCTGATCCCACAAAGTTTTTAAAAAATTCATAGAATGTACACGTACAGACATCTTGCAAAATAAAGATAAGTTCCTGGAAAGTACATATTTCATGTTAGCAGTAAATTCAAAACGTTCGTTTGTGACGCATTATTTTTTTTTCGCTCTATGTTTCGTCTGGAAAGCTAACATTAGATAAACATATAAGTTTCCCATATTTCTTGAATTAATGGAGGTAAGGAACTTAAGTATCAAGTTTCTTATTATCTGAAATGTTCTACTGCTTTTAATAGTGATTAATTACCGACGTTTCATCTTCTCAGACAGCCAGAACCCGACGATGAAAGCAATAAAATTCTTTGAAATCTCTGTATATCTTCACTAATCTACTAAGCGTAAAATTACCAAGGACCTAAACATTTAACAAAACCGCTGTGAGGAACTTCAGGTATAACTTCAAATTGCTGTTTTCACTTAATTGGGTTCAACTGAACCTAACATATAAATAAGTTAAATAAACTTTCAAGTCGAAACAGAACTACAAGCAACTTCAGCCACAAATAAAACTAAAGGTCTTACACACATAAAAGGAACCCTGTATTTTACGGAATTATACAGTGTCAATAATTCCTTTCCCCATGTCCTGTCTTTACAATGTTTCTTTTACGTTTCTATAAGAAAAATTTCTAGATTTGTTTTGCTCCTTAGCAGTAATTTGTATTAACGTATCAAGCTAACTGCTTGGGAGGTCAAGAAGTTATCAAGATATATGGTCAGTGACGTCATACAATATTGCTTTATTGTCTCAGGGTTGTCTATCTCAAGGAATGTGTAAGAGAAATTCGTTTAATGTCGTCATCTTTATCACCAAAATAAAATAGTTGGTACAGCCTACTTCTTTGAGTAAACGGGAATTCATATTTGAAATCCAGAAGAAATATTTAAGTAGTTTTTTCAATACCAACAAAAAATCTCTTCGTTTCTAAAATATCTCAGTCAACAGAATGAGTATTTCGCTACTTTCTCTATTTACATTCCTAAGAAGAAAAAACTGTAATTTATCGTAAAACTTGCTATAAACCTGAGTTAAAATTCCAACTGCATTTATCTTTGAGCAGTAAATTATAAACACATTATAATATTATCCCCATCTACCTCTTGTTGTGCACTACATTGTGTTTCTTCGCTCACATATAATTTCTTGCTTTTACTGGTCTCGATTTATTTACACACCTTTCAGTGATCACCCTGAAGATGGTGTCCATATACATCGAAAGGCGTAGTAGCAATAACCGATACGTGAGCCAACAAACACAATGTAATGCACGAGAGTTGGTAAGTAAAAGGACAGTGTAGAACATGACGCACGGTATGTACGATGTTAAAATATGCTATAAAATCATTCACTTACCAAGACTTTCTGACTACTGTAGGCCCCAGTACAATGAACTTCATTGAAACTTTTTTTTCTGCCGGTCCGCTAATTATTTTTTGACCACATGAAACACCATAAGGAAATGTAAGCTTCTAGAGATATGAATCTGTTGAGCGCAGACATTTCATACGTCAATATTTTGATGCTAATACTCTTTTCATGAGACTTGAAATAATTGGTCACATAAACAAGTTATTTTGGATTGTAGCGTCACGTACTGTAGTAGATACGTGACAACGAGTGGGAAAAACATAGTCTCAGTCTTTAAAGTCAAAAAGGGTGTAGAATCCTACCGAATGTGTTAAACAAGTATCATGATGGACGGGGTCAGGTCCAACGAAAAACGTGATCTAAATATACGCCTCCGTCTTCATCTTGAAAAATAACTGCTCCAGTAGTCAGTAACTTAACTATACCTTCATATTCTTTTTTCTCTGTAATCCATTCATAAGTAATACTTTTGACTGAATTTTTCTCCAATGCTTATAAAGAAACCTGGAATAGTTTTAAGGCTTGAAACGAAAGTATATTCCTGACATCTTTCGGAAATAAAGAAAGCTACAATCGTATTCAATAAGACACAAATTACACCGTGACAAGCCTAAACGATTTCTCACACGGCTACGCTGTCGCATTTGTTATGGATGCCGTTATTCCCACCTGTAGAATTCAGATGTTAAAAGACCCAATATCAGACAACGAGATTACCATGAATAATTCATTTAGCGCTGAATATCGACACGTGACTCTACTTTCAAGCAATTCGGCGAAAAACCAAAAATCAATCCTCTGCACTGCATTATAAAAACGAACGCATAGTCACTAGAAGAAGAGTCCATGCAAAGAAATGGAACAGGACTAAACTCTTAGCAAATTTGAAAGGAAATTTCGAAAGCAAATTTAAATGTTGATTATAAGAAACGCGTGTTATGTGTTGAGTTTTTCCGGTGGTATTTCAGTGAAATGGAATATTGTTTATTAATATTTCATTCAGCATAGCTTCCAAATGGAGGAATGTTTCAAGAAGACAGTCGCTACAGTCTGCATATACATACGTATGACCTGTTTACTTTGAAGGCTCCAGCGTGTATTTTTATCATTGGTGTGTCTCCTGAAGAGTGGAAAACGACAACACAACGACTAAAATAAACTTGCTCTCCCTGTTTTTTTTTTTTAATTTTGCTTGAAATGTTTATCGTCAACAGTCTATTATAATCAGTCTAGGAAATACCTTACACATTTTCAGCAGGTAGTGCATAAAAATAAATTCACATTCTTCGCACACGTTTCGGTAAAAATTTTAACGGTAAGCATACAACGGATGGGTTTCAAGGGGGCATACAGAAATATTCTTTGAAACAGTGAAAAGAATGGATAACATGGGAAGGATCGGTAACGTTGGACGCTGTTTTTGATGCTACTAGAAAGATTGCACAGCATTCAAAAGGAGACATTTGGTCCTAATCTAAACCATTTCAAATTCATTCCATAAAGAGAGGATAATATTAAAAAGCATCTTAAAGGTTTTAGTGACTGGCATTGCTTCAAATAGATGCACAATTCTCACATGTTCTTATATGTAACCAGGCTGAGATTAAGTATTCAAATACAGCTTCACATGAACTAAAATTCCGCTACCACAGATGGTGAATTTTGTAAAATTCTCTCAGATTGAGTCTTTGAAAAGCACCTACACCAGTAGAGATACCAGCGGCGCGTTGCAAGGTGGTGTATTAGTACCACCTTCGAATTTTTACATAATTTACCTTTTTATATCTAAAAATTTATTAACCAAATGTGAAACTTATATGAACCCATCACCAATTTATTTAAATGACCACTACATTTCTATCTGGTCAAGAAATTATCTTTAAAACTTCTGTTCTATTTTCATGCAGATAATACGCAGCACTTTGCAAAACAAAAGTCCTGGCTGTGCTAAATCCCACTAGCCAGCATTATTTAGTGGCTCAAACAAAGATTCATATTTGTATGATTCATAAAGAATTGGTTAATAAAAGAGCATGTGAGGGTTTTGTCTTCAGACGTCTGAAAAGGCATTCGGTTTCTACGAAAGTTTCTTCATTTCTTGAAAACTGTGGCATTAGTAGCTTTTCAAGAAGGACCTTTTTCCAGGAAATGAATTAGTACAGTCAAATTCTTGATACGTTATCTCAGCAAGATCATAATTTTTGTCCTTAACCCACAGACTTTTACGACGCACTTAAATTTCAAGTTTTATTCTTATTTTGTAATATCATTTCTCTAAGTTATTAATGTGACCTGATTTTCATATTAACAGTCGGTGACAGTAACCCTGGAATCGTGGTTTTAACTACCCACAGTAACAAAAGATCTTTCTCTTCTCCAAAGCACTCGGACTATCTGTGGGGCAATCCCAGCCTCCTCTTCCATCATGCGTTTACCGTGGATAAAACAACGCGAGCTTGAACCTGAACACTCATCTCTACCTATTGCCGAGATTAAGAATATTCCTTCGTATTTTGGGCACAATAACTTTATCTTCAACCTTGACGTTGATAAAACAAGTTAGTTTCCCTCTGGGTAAATAACCAACTCGATGCACAATTATGTTATATAATGCGTTTATTATTATAATCCTCTACATGTTGCGAGCAATTCTGTGCTCATCATCAGGAGGTCAAATTATATTAATACAGCATCTGGTATAGTATTCTCTGCATGTGACCGTCCGGTGTGCAGGTTGAGAAGGAACTATTGGGCATCAAGTTGGTAATTTGTTCAGAGTCGTACCAGGATGCACGGTCAGCAAAACATAAAAAAGTTATTTTCCTTTTAGCCTAAACAACAAGCCAAAATGCAGTAATTTAAAAGACAAAATGATGCACGAGTTCCTAAATTCTACACTCAACAAAGAGGAGTGACTATTTCCACGATCCCATTGCTTCTTTCCCGATGAAAAGGGGGGTCGACTAAGCTGCATTGAGCCCAGGCCAATCTGCAAATAGTGGAGAAGAAACAATTTATTTCTGTTGTAGAGAATGTACTTTACAGTGCTCTTTGCCTCGGGATAGCCGGTTCATTGAATTATCCTGCTTCGTGCTACTATACGTTTCTTGCAGAATTATATTTTGCTATTTCCGTCAGTAGAAAGGTAATTGTTACATCACCGCTACAAGCCGATTGCCAGAAGCGCATCAATTTTTTTTTATTAGTGCTGAAGTGGACTTTCCTCTCTACTGTACTTCCGTTCATTTACGAAGCTCTCATTTGTAAATAAATCTACCTCAACGGAATTTTCCTACATGTATTTCGGAATGAGGAACCACAAAAGTCCTAACCAAGAACGTCATATAAAATCTTAAGAAGAGAACAAACTGCAACTGTAACAGTGAAGTTGTTGATACCGTATTTAGCTTACTTTTCAAATAACACTGAACTGTATTCAACAATAAATCACCTAAGCAACGCAACACACATCGTAAATAAAATGTAGATTCAGTGCAAAATTTCTAAAAAATCGCCATATAATTTATGAAGCCTTGTTTCCATGAGCTGTTAAAATATATTTACCAGCTAAATGTTCCTTAAAATGCACTACACTACACGCAGTCACACAGACAAATTTTCCATTTTGGACTCAAGTTAATTTTTATAAGTATATAAACCAACTAATATTTCCCCTCCCTTCGTCTGTTCTTACAATATCCTTACATATCATTAACTAAAATAAATTACATAACATTATATTGCGGTGTTAATCGTATGTAGTTTGTTACTTGTACAAGAGAAAATTTTAGCTACTAAATTTTAATAAAATAAGAACTTTTAAAACACTTCGGATTCTTTAAAGTCATATAGATATAAATATAGATATAGATATACATATATATAGATATAGATATATGGATACATACATATATATATATATATATAATAGTTAACTTGTGTAGTATTCATTTGTTTTTCTTTTATGATATTGTGCTTATCTGGACACTTCTTACGTAAACCGAAACAACAAGAAGAAGCCAGCCTTTTGTAAATTTAAGTCACAGTCGACATTTATGACTATTATGCCTTCTCAGTACACAAATTTTTAAATTCATTCCTTGTAATTTTTTTTTATTTTGTGCCGCTACTGAAAACTAGTGTTATTTATGTTCCAGGATTCGTTTGCATTTAAAGGTACCCTAAGCTTGTTTCAAAGCCGACATACTGACGTTTCAGTTACCAACTTACGTCTGTAATATCCATTCTTTTAAATTTCAAAATTTTTAAAAATTGTAGCTTTTAATATCACAGGAATACCTTAAGAAATGCAAACTTTTCGTAATAGGCATTCTAATTGCTTCTTGATATAAGTGAGAGACTTTGACTGTCCATGTACAGTGCGTGAACTGTGGTCTGATTTTGATGTTTTGCTGACCGTGCAGCATCTCAGTTTCATATTAATAATTGACCAACTTAATGCACAAATTCTTGTTTTATAATAAGTTTATTATATTCCTCTACATGTTTCGAGCACTACTGTGCACAGTAATGCTCGAAACATGTAGAGGAATATAATAAACTTATTATAAAACAAGAATTTGTGCATTAAGTTGGTCAATTACTAGGATTGTGGCCTGATATTATTTTACAACCGTCAAAAATGTGTGACGAATTGTTAAATAAATGATAGCTTGTATTTGCCGCCAAAGAAAACTGCTCTTGACTGAGCGGATCGTAATGAGTTCCTTAATTGTTAACATTTACAAAGCTGTTTAAATATTGTTGTAGTCAAGGCAACCATGGTTGTTAAATTATTGTTATTCGCGTTCACTAAATCTTTTGAAATAAAATTAATCACACTTGAAATTCAAAAGTTAGAGTCTCCTTGAATGCGACGCCGTATAGTTTGGTATGTGTATACCAAACTTGTTGGGGAAACATGTTGCCTCGAACTTCAGGATAGCATATGAAAGCGAAAAGTCTCTCCGGGCGCGTTGGTATCCATCTGCCAGTGACACAGGGTCAGATGCTAGGAAAAAATTATCCACAGAGCTGTTAGAAGCTCGCCTCCAAGTTGAAAAAAAATGTTTAACGAACGTGGACACCAGCGATATCCCTGCGTTATTATGTACAAAACTTTTCCATGCGCCATTTCTGATAAAAACGTAAAAAATTAATTGTAGTCTTGTAAAGAGTTATTTTTATTAAAAAATAGATACTATGAAAATAAAATTCACTGGACAAAATTTCTAGATAGTTTATACCACATAGCAACTAAATGTGATCAGCGGTTTGACCAAGAAAACGTGCAAATGGATGAACAGATACGATATCTTTATTTACACGTGTTGTTAACTTGACGTAATGTGCTCTTGAGAAGTAAAAATATTTCCCTCTCTGAGTACACGGAATTTCAAAACCATAAACACAACAACAGTATTAGCACTAATACCGTATTATTGTACATACTCGTCAACAATGCACGAATTGTTGGAAATCACATTTCGAATAAATAATTCATATACTCTTCAATTAGGGTTTATAAAAAATTAATTGTATACCTGTAATTATCTATTGAATATAATTTTACCTTTATGGCAATTTGTTACGCCAATAATTTGCAATCTATATAATGCTAAGGGAGATATGTCTGGCATGTGTCGCTTTGGTCTTGTTCACCACGTTCTAGGAAGAGCTGATTGGAGTACATAGCATAAACACAAAATGGATATGCTAACAAAGAGCGATTTCAATTACTCTTTTGGCCATCACTGTACACAAAACACGTTGATGGGCTTCAAACAAGGGGCGCTCGTGCGTGGTACATTCAATGTGGATTTTGCTAACGCTAACGAATTTCACATGATGCAGATTTTGTGGCCCCTAAAGATACATAATTAGCAGACATATTATTTTCATCGGGGTGTCAACACATTAGACACTAACCGTTGCCAAAAGGGGACTGAAGTTTATTTTCTCATCATACATTCTGGATAATTTAACGTCTTTTTTTTTACGGTAAGTGGTGAGATTTAAGAAAAACTTCAGGTTTGTCGTGGTGTTGTACTGTGTACTGCGGCAGCCTTTGCCTAGAATTACTGAGAAATATAAAAACAACTCCCAATCATGATAACTGGTGCCCGGCAAGATTTGAACTGGTTCCTCCCAGATGCAATTCTGAGGTGCTACCATTTCAACCAAACAGATCAGCAGATAACTGTAGCTATCCGCATTCCCATCTGACGACCTACTGCCATAATATTAATTCCCTATCCTCCTGTCCCTTTCGTTAATTCTTTCTTGATTCTTTGAGCAAACAAAGCTTTAATATTACTTATGGGCTTACTGCCACCTGGTTGCGCTCTGTTGTACTATATCCTCGATGATCCGTAGCTTCTTCAGCCTCATCCCATAGGTCACGAAAAACAAAACACCCGTTAAACTCGGTAATCATGATCGATACTTAACAGCCCATTTCTGCCTCAGCACGTACCTCACAGAGGGCACAGTTTAACAGTGGTCATGACAAATAGGCTGTGACCCACAAACGCTAGTTTTGACTCAATTGCTATGATATATTAGGGATTTAAGTCTGCGTAGCTTTTCTCACGCTACACAGAGTGTAGCTAAGGTTACTTGAGATCCTATCTTTAGCATGTTTCCTCTAGTATCCGACATTTTATGTGCCATCCTGTATATATTATTCTTAAATCATTTAGCCTATATATTTCTGTTATGTATTTTACGAAACTTGGAGTAAAGCAGATACATTGGCTGCAAAACAGGACGATGGAAATGTGATACAATGGAAAGGATTTGGAAGGAACCTCCGTGGCCTCTCTGAGACAACATTCATAATCCTTCCTGGAACGAACGCACGAATAGTCACGAGAATGTTAATTCGGGGTAGAATGTGTCCCAACCGAAATTCTTAGCACAGAAATTATGAATAAGGGTGTAGAACGTCACGGCTACATTAACCGGCTGGATAAGCTGTAATGTCGAATCAGAAATAAAATGAATGCTTTGATTTGGAATGAGTGTTAGAAGGAAGGAAAACACATTGCATTCAATTTGCCGTCAATTTTTCCACGCTCTTATAATCTAAGTGAGTAATGTAAGCACTTCTCACTTGAAAAGAACTTACTTCCATAACTGCCCTTAAATTTCTGGCCTCACCACATACAGTCTATAAATAATAACAGAATGTTTGTTTGTTTGTATTTATTGGAAGAGGCGCCGAAAAATCATTTTATATAAAATTGAATGATTTATTTAAATTATTATTCTGTTAAACACTTTACCACGGAAATTAACAATTTACGTGAGCAACAAAATGTGTAAGTGAAAGACCAGAAAGTTTATATTTAATCAAAGTATGACCAAGTTCTAATGTACCGCCGAACCGGCAATGTGGATTCAAGGCATACCAAATCGCGCAATACACTTATAGTGGTCAGTGTTGCGAGATTTGCTTCTGTCCGTCAATTCCATTGGTTAGATTAATTTAGCTTTGTCAGTGTCGATTTAATTTAGTAATGTAAGCACTGCCGATAAAGCCTGCACACCCAACAGTCTTCTGCCACAATTCCAGTTATTTGTTTTCAAAAAGACATATAAATAACAAAATAAACGGAGCTATACGGAGACATTTTGGAAAACAAATGAACAAAGAAACAAAGTTAAGAATTTACAACATTACAGCTAAAGCAGCATTGAAATTTGGAAGTGAAGCTTGGGTACTG
>Ga0123352_10020219_pt1 | contig 10608 bp, 8 predicted proteins | sample TergutLab28metaG_FD_89700 | JGI IMG/M metagenome (GOLD analysis project Ga0123352, IMG submission 89700) | Labiotermes labralis P1 segment gut microbial communities from Petit-Saut dam, French Guiana - Lab288 P1 | ecosystem: Host-associated > Arthropoda: Insects > Digestive system > Gut ... | reverse complement strand
TGAAGAAGAAGAAGAAGAAGAAGAAGAAGAAGAAGAAGAAGAAGAAGAAGAAGAAGAAGAAGAAGAAGAAGAAGAAGAAGAAGAAGAAGAAGAAGAAGAAGAAGGAGGAGGAGGAGGAGAAGAAGAAGAAGGAGAAAAGGAAGAAGAAGGAGGAGGAGGAGGGGAAGAAGAAGAAGGAGGAGAAGGAGAAGGAGGAGGAGAAGAAGAAGAAGAAGAAGAAGAAGAAGAAGATAACTCAGTCACAGAATAAAGCCTCACCACTTTCTGGTTCATCCACATCTACTACAGTTCCTAGAATAATAGCGACTGTTTACGTAAACGAATCGTTCTTTTGTAGTGGAGAAGCATCAAGCATCCTCTTTACTGTGAGGAAGGAGCTGAAGTTTTACATATAATTCAGACGAACTGCAATTTCAGAAGTTTAAGGAAGATGCAGTTCCATGGCAGCTCATGTACTGTTGTGGTATCTGTAACATTATACCACAGACACATATGAAGTCTTCTAGGCACGAGGGTTGAAAATTTCTATAGGTTTAGTGAGAATAACTCCTGCAGCATGAAGACAGCTACAGAGCTATCAATTCAGCAGACCATGGTGTGAGTCAAATCTAATGAGCTTTACTGACGAAATAAGAACCTGAATATTTCCCATGCACATTGACTTTGTCTTCCTCTTCAACTCAGTTCACAAACCTGGAATTGAATTAGGCATGCCAAGGATTATTTAGTAATGCTGGAAATGAAATGCAGCGACGACACACATAAGACACATATTTTTAAAAAACACCATGCTTAATCACACACTCAATGATGTAGGCTCCATACTCATTTTCCATTGACCAATGCAACCATCCTTGAAGAGAAAATGTGGAGTCACGAATACTGCCACAGTGTTCGAGACACTCCAAAGGCCAGCTAGTACACTCGGGGGGTTTTTTTTGGCTCAGTCAGTAATATTATAATAGTGTATTTTTTTAATAAGAAAGTAGAAATACCCTATGTTGGATCCGGTATTGATTAATCTAAAAAGGAATGTGCTGCGAAACAATCAGAGCATACAGATTATTAGAATGCGGAAATGACAATTATACACAGAAAAAATCATCTGCCGCAGGTAAAAGAGAATAAAGATAAAGAAGATTTTTTTTTACATTTAGCAGAACTAAATACCCAAAAACTTTAACAAATGAAAAAATATAAAATCCGCCTCGACGGAAATTTTTGGTCGAAATAGGAGAGTATTCTAACCTTTGATAACAATGTAAAATGGCGCGTACAGACCAAACGTCAGAAGAAACCTGGAGAGATTTTTAAAGAGATTTATAGAAGTCTTACACATGAACGGGTCAACAGTATGCCCACCTCCATGATAACAAGATGACGAAGATGATGGTGTTGATGATGATGAATTATGATGTGTATTCATGGAGGGCGTTGAACATTCTGCGCGTAATTGTGCGTATCTTACATTTCAGTATAAAGGCGTTACATATTTTCTGCATATTCCCTTACCCGACAACCACTTATTATTAGCCAGTCTCAAGCCTACGCGACTTCTATTCCTAAATCCAAAGCAATGCAGTGTTTTAAATCCATACAACTTATATGAAATGTGTGTATTTATATCAAAGAACAATATCTGCAAACTTGTTCCTACACAGGAAGTTTACTTCAAAAACTATGGAACTCCAAATAATGAGCGCGCAAATTACATTCCAGATACAACGAACTTTAATACAAACAAAATGTCTGCTTATAAGCACACGCAGCCACGTCAAGCAAAGTATTCTTTTGGCATTTCATCCAAGTCACTTGTTTCAAGAATGCAAAAGAGATCTCAGGTTCCCACTTAACAATACATGACGGAAACTTTGGTCATTACCTAACTACAGACCATCGGGAGAACAGAATAAAAGCCGACATATCCAGACTAAGAACAGCATTCCCGGACCCAAACGGTCTTCCGAACAGGTCCTTGAAGCAGCTTCCCCAGCGAGCAGTATCCCTTCTCGTCCAGATTTTCATCGCGGTTTTCCTCACTCATCACTTTCCGACAGTGTGGAAACACGCTCGAGTGATCTCCATCCTGAAACCGGGGAAGGATCTGGCGTTCCCTTCGTCCTATCAGCACATTAGTCTCTTGGACACGATTGGTAAATTATATGAAAAGATCATATTAACCAGAATCTTATATGAAGTAAGGTGGCGCTGACTGCTGCGAGACGAGCAGTTTGGGTTTCGACCCAGGCATTGCACGTCCTTGCATTTGGTCCGCCTTATTGAAAGAATAACTAGGAACTTTGGCCAAAAGACGCTAACGGGCGCGGTTGTCCTTGTTGTGGCCACAGCCTTCGATACCTTTTTGATCGATGGCCTCTTTTACAAGCTGTCCATCCTAAATTTCCCGTCCTACCTAGTACACAAATCTCATCACACCTTCGGGGTCGGACGTTTGAGGCGTCTTTCCAGACTGCCACGTCATCTCGTCGTGGAATGCGGGCTGGGTTGGCACAGGATGGTTTGGTCATTCCCGTCCTCTTCAGTGCGCATATGAACATGTCCACACCCTCCGCCCACGTCGAGCTGGTCCTCTACCCGGACCACGTCCCGTAAGCCGACGCTGATCATCAGGTACCTGGAGTCAAACCTCAACGATCTTTAACGGTGGTTGAGTTTATGAAGAATCGCCATTAATGTCTCTAAGAGCACCGCTATAACCTTCGCGCGTGCCGAACGGCGCTTCATCCAGCCCCGACCAGTAACACTCTTCGGGGAACCAATCCAATGGATCGACACAACTCGTTATCGGGGCGTGAACCTAGATACACGACTCACCTGGTCGCCTCACATAGATCAGGTCAGGAAGATGACTGCTGAAAAGACGGGTATGCTGGGTCCCCTCCTGAATAGGAAGAGTGATCTCTCCGTCAGGAACGGAGTCCTGCTATATAAGCAGCTCATCCGCCCCATGATGGATTATGCGTGCCCAGCGTGGAGGTCCGCTGTCCGCACCCATGGACGGAGGCAACAGGTGCTGCAATCCAAGTTTCTTTGCATCGTTACTGGTGCCCCCTGGTACGTAAGTAGCAGGCAGATACACGTGGATCTGGGTGTTTCGCTGTTTGCCGACCACATCAGAGCCCTGACCGCGAGCTTTGAACATCGTTATACTACACATCAAGAAAGGAGTATCAGTCTGCGACACATCTAAAAGGAGTAACATCGTTCGACCTCATATCCATGCTGCCCAAGACAGAAGTAACGCAGCACGGTACCGGAATATCGAGCACGATAGCGGGACCTACCGGTATCCAGCTCGGCCATCCAGCACACCAGCATCTAGCTGCTTCACTTCACAACGGCCCTTTGAGGAATTCTCAGACGCACTATTAAACACAGCATTCCTGCATCATCTAAAACGACTAGCAAGACTTTTAATAAATAAATACATACATACATATATTGGTATTGTAGTATGGGCTAGGCATGTGGCGCGTATGGGTGAGGAGAGGGGGGTGAACAGGGTCTTGGTGGGGAAACCGGAGGGAAAGAGACCACAGGTGAGACCTAGGCGTAGATGGGTGGATAATATTAGGATGGATCTCCAGGAGGTGGGATGTGGGTATATAGACTGGATTGGGCTTTCCCAGGATAGGGAGAGGTGGCGGACGCTTGTGAGTGCGGTAATGAACCTTTGGGTTCCGTGAAATGCGGGGAATTTCTTGACCAGCTGCAAACCAGTTAGCTTCTCAAGAAGGACTCTGCACCATGGAGTAAGTAAGTAAGCAAGTATTGGTACTGTAGTTGTTACTCTATAAACAACCTTACAGTATCCCACAACATAATATGTATATACAACTTAATCATAAGTCGTAGTTCTTACTTCAAATCTATAACGTTGTGGTAAAACATCTGCCAGTTTCTTGAAGACATCCTGGCCTTCCGCAAGTTAAAAACTGCTTCCCACCGTTCTTGGCGGCACAGTGTTTTCAGTTTTGCTAAGGCTGTGCCAAATTCTGACAGCAATGGAAACAGTCACATGTCCTCTTCGTAACCGAGATGAAGTGTTATACGGCCACATATCAGGTTTCATTACCCACTTTCAAAATACTGTATTATGAAGCAAGACTGCATTGCGGTTTAGCAGATACACACATACCAAATAATACAATGTCGTACGGATCCATCCCACTCTATCACATGTGTTTTCAGAACCTAGGAAGAGAGGAAATGTTCGTAAAACGTAACAATCAGGCTCGTTCGCGTAACCATCCTTGTATATTGATTGTTTCTATTGTTTCCTTAATCTTTTGGCGCCGGAATTATTTTTTTAAATTTTAGCACACCCTGTATATAAAATGTGAATAATACAGGAACCAAATACGTTAGAATTATGAAACAAACTGCACTTTGAAGAGAAAAAAACGGAGAGTATATACCATATTTAAAATAGTCAGTACCTTTATTTGTTGAATAAATATATAAAATGTAACTTTAGAGGTTAGCGGTGTGGTACGACCACTATAGTTGACATTGGGCGTCAAAAGGTTAATTATCTGTCATGCAAATTGCATCTTTGCTGCGTCCTAGAATATTGACATCTGTAGCCCCTCTGTCAGTATCTCTCGAACGGAACGATTTTCGAAAGAAAAAAGTTACAGAACATGAAATGTGTGTTTTGTTTTCCTCACTATAAGAAGATTGAGCAAGAAATCATAACTGTACACGGGCCTCTATGTAAAGTATTAGATACTCTCATCAGACTTCAATCTTTAATTTTCTTGATAGATTTTCGACACCCCTTGAAACATTAACTTTCGTACAAGTCCGTCCACTGGGAGCCCAGTTGTTCCATGTGGACTGATGGACTGAAGGACGGACTGGCAAACATTCGGAGACACATAGAGAGACAGACATGACGAAGCCATTAGTCGGTTTCTACAATTTTGCGAACGCGCCTAAACACAGCAAGAATAGTGGTCTTGACCAACAATACCGCTTATTCCCCACTACTTGCCTTATGGCGGAACCTGCACACATGCGGAACATACGTCTACGGAATTTATGGTGCTCCTTGTTCAGTGCTTTACTTTTGCTGCAGACTGTAATTTTAATTTTAACTTTAATATTGTCGCGTATATTTTTAAAGTTGGATTCAATAGACTGTGTAAACCTATATCGATTGTTAGCAAGCGTTCGTTCCTCAGATAAGACAGAAACTCCATACCGATCACTTCACCTCCCGCGGTTCTATTTCTGTAATTTTTTTATTCGTTTGATTTATATTGAGTTCATTAAATTTCCTAACACAAATGGCGTCTAATTAGACCCTCCCATTTACACTTATCAGCCTTTCTTTAAAACGTTTCCGTTCTGTTCATATCAGTACAGGCATATCTAACTCTGGTTTCCTGCGGCATCGTGATCTAACCTCTGCGCGCATGTGGGAACAGCTCCAATTATTACTAACTGCGGCACTAGATGAAGGCGAGTGGTTAGATTCGCGCCCCGGCCACCTTAACCCCGAAGAAAAAGCCCCGGTAGCAGTTGAAAAGGAGGCTGGATAAACACGAGACCGGTCTTAACTTTATCAAGTCTCACTCTTCCTTGGTCTACAGCAGGTCTGATCAATCCGCAGGTCGTCAGCAACATGTTGCCGCGGAGACACTTCAAAAAGAAGAAATGCGTTTTAACGCTTTTTCTGGCAAAGACGAGATAGAGCGCCGAAGTAGTTTTGATGACTTAGTAAATGTTTATGTATGGAGCATAAATTACACTACTAATTCGTTATGTGAACATGGACTAAAAATTCCCCTGCTTATAATGAAGAAGTCTATTCTATAAACGTCTACATCACACGTATCTTTCAATATCCTATTTCCACTAAACTTCCCATTATACGAAACATGTCTTAAGTATGCGACCCGAGAAACTCACAGCTGTGATGTTTAAAACCTGAGCATTCTGGCAGGAAGAAATTAAGAGCAGATTGAACTCAAGGAATGCCTGCTAACATTCGGTACATAATCTTTTGTCTTCCAGTTTGCTATCCAAATGGCTAAAAATTAAGATAAACAGAACTATAATTTTGACTGTATTTGTATGGGTGTGAAACCTGGTCTCTCACATTGAGGGAGTGACGTTGGCTGAGGGTATTTGAAAATAAGGTGTTGAGGAGAATGTTTGGACCTACGAGGGACGAGGTGACAGGAGAATGGAGAAAACTACATAATGAGGAGCTTAATGATACGTACTGCTCACCCAACATTGTTCGGGTGAAAAAAATCGAGAAGAATGAGATTTAAGGGGGATGTAGCGCGTATGAGGGAAAGGAGAGGTGTATACAGGGTTTTGAAGGGTAAATCTGAGAGAAAGAGACCACTTGGGAGACCCGGGCATAAATGGAAATAAAATATTACAATGGATTTGCGAGAAGTGTGATGTGGGAGTATGGACTGGCTACAGTTAGCTTAGGATAGGAACAGATGGCGGGCACGTAAATGCGGTAATGAACCTTTGGGTTCGAAGAAATGCGGGGAATTTCTTGAGTAGCTGAGAACCGGTTAGCTTCTCAAGAAAGACTCTTGCTCTATGGAGTAAGTAAGTAAGTAAGTGATTTCTGGATGTATCAGACGTACAATATACATGTAAGTTCATAACTCACAAAATCTGACCTAGCAATCGAAAGCACATAGTACTGACCGAGTAAACAGATACGAAAAATTTGCTGAAATAAAGCGCAGGTATACAAGCTACCAGTACCATTTAATTAAAAACGGGAAACGAAAATGTTCTGAATGGTAGAAACGTTGCTGAAAAATGGATAAGCCTTGATCAATAGTAGTTTATCCACGGCAGTCGTGCTTACAGATTAGAATTACGAAGTATTGACGTTGCAATGTTAAGAACCGTTGTACTGTCTTATCACAATCTGTCTGTTCTTGTCACGTGACACATGTCTCCTTTACGTACAAGTCAACACACCGTGCAACATGGCCACAGCCGGGTGTATGAATGTTTTTGGTGCGAAGTAATTCGTAGCGCTTTCTTACTGTCTACAGTTTCATTGGCAGATACAGCAAACGCATCCTTAGCTAATTTCATTTCATTTACAAAAGAGTGTTAAACGATCATGATAAGATTTTATGTCATTAGCTAAAAGAATTACTTGTTCTTCAACCCGGATATTGTTTCTTTCCTTTCTGACTGTACTGTGTACAGTTCCTAAGACCTCAAAGCAAGATTGGCAATCAAATTATTAAATTCCTTGAAAATACAGCACCACTAGTGAAGGATGAGTAAGACTGTATTTGCATGTTATAACTCCACTTGGTAAAGTGTTCTAGCGATGAAGCTTCTGGCTTAAAAGTGTTAAATGTTGCATTTTATTATTACTGACCACTGCATTTTAAACGTGCAAGTTGTTACCTTTTGATTGGGTTCGACACTAGAGGATGTTAGATTCTAAATTCTCCCCATTCCAAATTTATGAATACTGCAGCTTGTCACGTAAGTCACGTGAACTGGTGAAGCATGAATGTTATATTTCACACCTTCTCACAGCAGGTATTTTACAAAACACTTCGGTTTTCTGGAGCGATCAAAGTGTGTCCAGCAGTGACATTGTTTTGTAGGTTAAGGACTGGATAGAAGAAGATTCACTTTTTGATTTCTGTACTTTTGAGTAAAGATTTCTTCTGTCCAGCCATAACTGACTGCTGGATCGTTTACCTGCAGCAAAGGAGCACCCGGCACCACTGCTAAGCCCCATAGCCTGTCTGGAAGCTGTGGTAATTATCGCGAATACAGTAAAATGCCAATAGAGACTGCAGTGACTGGGGAAGGACGAGTTGCGTCCTGACGTCAAGAAATTGTATCATTTGCATCCCAAGTTGTCTGCGTCAACCCCAAAACATGACGAGTTGCGTCCCGCGGTTAGTAATGAAATGTATCCGTTGCATCGAGAGATATGGGTACACAAAATTTCCAACAATTGGAAGGTCCTTACACAGTTTTATTTTACTTTACTTTACACAATTATATGCACACATAGATAATTGTTGAATGATATCGACAACACAGTTGTTATATCATGTTACTCTCTAATGTTTAAACCCTATCACAAAAATCTTTTCGGGGAAGAAGACATGCACATTATGTTCCTAATATCGCCCATTTCAAGTTATTTTATGTTCTGATGAAAACGCTTTCTCCAGAAACAGTTTAAATGCAATAAGTCTCAGAGTACCAAGCACTTGACCACCGAAATGTGCTCATATAATTCTTATCCATTCTGCAGAATCGCCTGTGTGATATTTCATTAACATACTGTTGTTTCATGTCCAGAAGTTATTCAATTGGTTCACCAAATATGTCTGAAAATTAGTAGCACAATTTTGTGTGAACAGTTGTTTTCACTCATGATACGAAAAAATGATCTCCGAAATATCAGGATGAACAGATACCAATAATGACAGCAGCAAGAATATAAATGTTAAATCCGAAATTAATAAACTAAGCACAGATAAAAGATACCAGTTTCTTGAAAATATTTGTCTATAAATGAGACATCAGAACAAAACTCGAATGCATATTGTAATGTAGATTTTGTATTTACGTTGGATCCAACAAATGCTTCATTTATTTGTGGCATCACAGTAATTTTAGTCTTATGAATTTATATTTATTTTTAAAATGTATACCTTCCGACCTAAAATATCTTAGCTCATTGTGGTTTGACATGCGTAATATCTGTTACCTTTTGTGCAATAACATACACAATTACAGAAGTGGCAAGTGGCATTTTAAATGCAAGCAACGAGGAACTACAAGTGTGTGTTTGGTGGAAATATATACGACACTGATGAAACAAATACGATTCTTGAAATCAGGGTAATCGTACACTGTCCAATTTTTGAGGAGATTAACTCTTCTTTTATGAATGTAACTGAATTTTTAAATCTTCGTCTAGTGGCTCTTCTCATTTTGATGTAGGTCTCATTCTGTATTTCTTGCAGTGCAGATACAAGAACAAAAATATTATGATGCGCACTGTAAAACAGTGCATTGAAGTTGGCGTGGAATAACTCACATGCTTTTATGGTCCTCAATGACGATGCAGTACATTCGGATCAAACCGGCGGAGGAAAAGTGGAGTCTGCATCAATATAATTTTGTAGCAGGTAATCGCAAAACTGTTCCAATCGCTTGTCGTTCGGAAGACTGGATAAAAATTCCAACGCAAAGCAGTTGCAGACTTCCGCCGGTGGTAAAAGGGACAGTCCGAATATTTTCTTCAAGAACTGACTGACCTCAGCGTCAATATTTCCATACTGCTTGCTGAATCTCAAAGATTGTATTTTCCGCAACCAGCTCTGTCTTAAATGGAAACGACATGCTTTAAACTTCTGACGCCTAATGTCAACTATAGTGGTCGTACCGCACCGCTAACCGCTAAAGTTGCATTTTATATATTTATTCAACAAATATAGGTACTGAAAGTTTTAAGCATGGTATATACTCTCCGTTTTTTTCTCTTCAAAATGCAGTTTGTTTCATAATTCTAACATATTTGGTTCCTGTATTATTCACATTTTGTATACAGAGTGTGCTTAAATTAAATAAACAATTCCGGCGCCAAAAGGTTAACTTCCAAGCCTGGTCACACTTTTGTCACTGTTTTGTGAATGGCGGTTTCGAAGTCAGCATAAACAACTGTTGGAAAAACATTCACACCAAGTTTTGCAGCCTCTGATACCGTATGGCTGAATACATCCTCATAGGGCGTTGGATGTTTATTGGTTGATTTAAAAAAATGCAATTTGCACATAGTGAATCTATGAATTGTAAATAGCAGGTTGAAAAACTTCTGTGCTGATCTGAATGTCCTGTCAACGTAAAGCCCATCAATGCAGCTAAAAAAAAAAACTGTAAGTTGTTTTTGCAAGGAAATATTACAATACTTTTTTTCCGAATCAGTAACAAAGCAAGTTCTATCGAACTTGTTAACAGCGGTACGGCACCTAACGCTTCATGAGTTTCTTCAATATCTGTTGGGAGAGGAAGCAGTTGAGAGAAGCGTGCTGTATGCATGTTCCTGCTAATGTTCCTTATGTCTTTATAAGTGACAGAATCCAAGTACAGGCTTCGTAGTTCTTTGTGCATCAGTTTGCACGGTCTTTAACACAAGTCTTCCACTGCTTTCCTTTTTAATAGAATTACTAAATATCTGTCGGTTTAAGCAAGCTTCACTGTCTGCATCATGGCTGTGCATCACATCCCCCACCCCCTCCACCGGAAATCTCTGGACTCTCATTTACATTTACATTTTTCGTTAGTACAACACCATCGTTTCATTTCGTCAGCAATTTTTTTTTTGGAAACGGGACCTGGGGAAGCCCTGAATGACAAGGGGATCTACCTAAAAAAAACAACCGCAGAACGCAACTAATAAACCACGGCAGTGACTACATAAAAAAAAAAAAGCGGAACGATCCACGGTGCGATCTGAATTTTGTCCGGTCATAACCCCCCCCACCTCCTCCCTGGTACCCAATAAAAGTTTTCCGTCCTTTGTTGTTCTCGTGTCCCTCGCTCGGTATCTTACTG
>Ga0123352_10020218_pt1 | contig 10608 bp, 11 predicted proteins | sample TergutLab28metaG_FD_89700 | JGI IMG/M metagenome (GOLD analysis project Ga0123352, IMG submission 89700) | Labiotermes labralis P1 segment gut microbial communities from Petit-Saut dam, French Guiana - Lab288 P1 | ecosystem: Host-associated > Arthropoda: Insects > Digestive system > Gut ... | reverse complement strand
TTATTAGAATTATTATGCAGGCTAGACCAAATACAGCATGTAGAACATCATTCCGTGAAGTCGGAATCTTAACACTATATTCACAATACATATTATCAATGGTAATGTTTATTGTCAAAAACACACTTATTCACATCAAATGAGACAATTCACAACATCGATACGCGCCAGAAAGCGGACTTACATGTCCCTGTAGCAAAATTAACAAAGGTACAAAGGGGAGTTTACTACTCGGGCACGGCCCTATATAATGCTCTCCCGAAACACATAAAAGGGATTGCTCACAACATCAAAAAACTGAAGCAAGAACTAAAGAGGTTTCTGTTGGACAAATCCTTTTATTCTGTAAAGGAATATCTTGATAAAGAATGGTAACAAAAATAATTGTAATTGACAAATGCACAAAAAGGCACGATACATTATGTAATATGTTATTATGTAATTGTTACGTTTTAAGACAGTTCCGATATCTGTGGGAGGTATAACTCCCGTACGATCCATGGAATGTATTTTAAATAAATAGGCGAGAATATTACAACAATAATATAATCACTATATTAAATGAAAGGGAATCGTAATTCGCACTGAACTACAAGCTGGTATCAGATAAAACGGAACAGCACTCTCACCTTCGTGCGATGTTTAACAGTGTCTAATATAATACTGCTTCAGTACCTCGACAAACTTATATCTTCCAACACCACCGCCTTTCTGCCGACTAGTTACGCTGACAAATAGGAAGCAAAGAAAATACACCACACTCAAGGTGACCGTTGAAATTCTTGGTCAACATAAATTACGTGAACTTCAAATATAATGGCTTGAGTCCACATTCAATACACCTAAATGTATACTAATAAATAACACTCAGTTTAGAAAAACTGAAATGTATTACAATTTACAAGTTATATAGGTTATTGAACTTCATTTGATCAAAACCGGCGAGCAGTAGTGTCACGTACAATGGCGCGCTCTAGTCCAGTTCCAAGAAGGTAACTCACGTAGTCATTGCATGAACCTGTTCCCGTATTGCATAATTCCGACCGCAGTTTTTGCATGATACACTCGCACAGTGAAACGTCACAGAAATCATATGGACATGTGTTCTTATCATGCCTCATAGGGCGGCGCTTTTCCTGGAGTGACAGTCATGACGACGCGGGATGGCCCGGATATGAAACAAGAAGTACCCTTATAAAGTTCAAGCAGATGTTATATTTCAGTAAACTTCTAAAAAGCTGTAACTTGTCTCGGGGCTTAACGGACAATGAACCTTAAAAATACTAAGCCCTCCGGATTAGTGCACACTACCGAACATAATTTAACAATTGCACAAATGACAGTTACCAGCCCGCCCAGTACGGTGAGGGTTAACAACACAAAAGGCAGTCTGAATATGTGTAGAGCAGTTGAACATCACAAATTATATCTTAGAATTAATTAAGTAATTATAATTAGTTACTTGAGAATGCAAGAAATGCTATGCAAGGACGTAACATCGCGTGACGAAATTTCCGCAAACCAGACCGAGCGCTGCTTATACCATTTGACCGACGCAATGGCCTGCTTTTCTACGTGGGTTATGTCTTGCCCTCTGCATTTTGTGCAAGAGGTAGAGCTCGAAAAATTTAGGGAACAACAAATTAACTCGGTAGTTCTAAACCGGTGACACTGGAACAGATACTCAAGCACGACACATATTTTTGCTCATTCGATACAGTTTAGTGAAGGAGAGTCCTAATTATCGATAGCCGCTCAGTTTGCCAAGAAATCCTCCACCTTCTACTGAAATCCGAATATTCATTACCGCAGTACGTTCCATATTCCGCGCATTAATTTGTATAATGTGTATCAAGAACTTAATTTCACTGAAATATTCTTATTGTGATATTTTCACCTGCTTGTTTCGGCCGGTAATCCGGCCACCTTCAGGGTGACATTTCTGTTGCAAGAATACAGTGTGATCAACTGTGTCAAATTCCTCCACATTATTGAAATTCCTATGATTATTAGTTACAATTTTCTGTAGGATGATGGTATAAAATGATATAAAATTAAATAAAATATAGATTATAAATTATATCCGTATACTGCACCGGCCACACAACACAGTATCACACCCACAACACTTACCGAATGTATACATCACTCCAAACTTAACGTAATTTTAACTTCTGACATTTATAATCTATATTTTATTTTATTTTACATCATTTTACACCATCATCCTACAGAAAATTCCAACTAATAATAATAAGAATTTCAATACTGTGGAGTAATTTGACACATTTGATCACACTGTGTATTTGTAACAGGAATGTTACCCTGAAGATGGCCGGATTACCGGCCGAAGCATGTACGTGAAAATATCCAATAAAATACATACGACATTAAGTGCATTGGTTCTTGGTACACGTTATATTTTATTACTGTGCTCACGATGTCCCTACCAGGCACCTATGCTGAGCCAAACGAATGGACACCAAGTGCCCCGCTGTATGTTTCGCCTGCCCTTTCCTCATTGATTTGATCACTCCAGTGTTTGTGAAGAGAACTAATCATACATAGATGAGTAAAAGTAAACTCCTTTCTGTGAACGCCATAGAGTCAAATGAGGAAGAGGAGGTATAGTATCACGTATTCTTAACCATGACACTAGATGGAAGTAGTGGTCGGCGTCACGCCCCGACTGCTTTATCGCCATATATAGCACTTCCAGTAACCACTAAACAGAAAAGGGTCCCAGAGCCAGCCTGGTCAATTTGAAGCATACAAAATCTCTTCCCGCTGAAAGGAATCAAACTACGAAATCCTCATGCAGAGCCCACTACACTCACTGGTCTCCCCATGAGTGTAGGTCCCTATACCGCACATATAGTAAGATATGGCGGGTATAATGCTCTTCGAAACATGTGGTAAATCAATAACGTACGAAACTGTTATCAAACAAAGGCTACTGCGTTATATGAAAACAGCCTGGCTAATCTTTGAGATAACGTAACTCGTGTAGGCATAGCACGGGTGAGCACCATGTGGCAATGACACGTGCAGTACATAAGCGGGCATGGTAATGAAAAGTTTATAGGTCTACTGTACATTCCACTGCAGTCGAGATATTTACTCTCTTTACGTCAATGGTTCTTGCACTCGTATAGGTACATCAAACCGCAACAACATTAGCTCTGAATTTATGTTTTTTGTACCGTGCATTGTGATACAACTATGTAATGTCAACCAGCAGAATGCACACTTTTTTTTATTTCATTAAAATATTAAATTGAATTTTAAAAAAGTGTGCATTTTGTTGGTTTACATTACATAATTAGCTCTGATGTTAGTAAAACCAAAATGATATGGAAAGTTTCGAGGGACACTGACATAACTTTTGTGTTCAATGCCTAATGTTCATCTCGAAGTATTCAACCTACGTCAGCATTTCAGTTGCACCAGACCACATTTCCTTACGTGTGGCGGAAGCGGTGTGTCTGATGCAAGACACCGACAAGACGAGTAAGGAGAAGTACATCATGAATATGGCACTTGGTACTGCAACGCTTATAACGGCACGTCTGTATTTGCACTCTGGTGACACACATACGGCCAGGCTTGCATCACTCAGCGACGTGACACTGAGAGTCGAAAAGAATCATGGCTATCGCAGTGGTATGTTCCGCGTAGGCTGTTGTGCGGTGGTTTACATAATTGGCAAATTTATGATACCTAGCTGTTTGATGAGAGGTCCGTTGCCCATAGAAAGAGGATTATAAAGCTATAGTTGTTAAGAGATGGACCAGATTAAAATTGCTCAGCATAAGACCCGGTGGTGAGCGCTCTTCGGCACAGCGATGACTATTTGCTTTCAATAAAACGCAAGTACTTCCTTGGTTACGTGAAAGCCTATCCACTACTCAACGAGGAAGCCGCTCTGAAAGGTTAGAATAAAAGTGACTACATTAATTACCGGGGTACCGCGGTAGCACAGTGGTTAAGGTGCTGTGCTACAAATCGAAAGGTCGCTGGTTCGATCCCAGCTGGTTTCAGTGGATTTTTCATTGACATAAAATCCTTCCGATCGCACTATGGCCCTGGGGTCGACTCAGCCTCTAACATAAATGAGTACCAGGAGTATTTCCTGGGAGTAAAGGCGGCCGGTGCGTAAGGCTGACAACCTACCACAATCCTGTGCCGTTGTCACGAAATCTGGGAACCTTAACTTCCTGGAACCCTCTGGGCCTGTCCAGTCCTGTAATGGGACTGCTTTACCTTTACATTAATTACCGTGTAGGCTCAATGGTCGTGAATCTTGATATTCCAAATTTCGACCTGCCGGTACTAAGAATTTTAATACCATTGTTTCGACCTCTCGTGAGTGGTTCCAACGACTCGGGATAATACCGCGTGACAGGAGAATCTGCTTCACCACTGCCGCTATTGCCCACATCACTCTCAGCGCAGTCAAGTTTGCGTTTCATTAAGTGAGGTTGACTGCTTTCGTGGTTTGTGGAATGACACTTTTCGTCAAACATGTAATGTATGTGACGCCTCAAAAGGTGTTGGTATTTTATTAAAATAAACTTTCGTGTGTATTATGTTTGTGTGACCGTGCATCACTGATACAACAGTATAAACAACCAACTAGATGCAACAATAACAATTTATTAGTAATTTCAAACAGCTCAACATGTTTCGGGCGATAGTTTCGCCCATCCTCGGGAGCACTAGACTGTGTTTACAGTTTGTGGTATAATGCACCGAAGAAATTGCCTGCTGGTGACAAGGTTGAGTTGGAACTGGTTAAGTGTTTGGTCCGGGGGATCCCCCAGACCAAACACCTAATCAGTTCCAACTCAACCGCTCACCCCACCCCGAGCTACGCCACTGTTTGTGTATAATTTTATGTGGCAAAACTGAAGGGACGAAATGATTTGGGCAGTGGCGTACCCAGGGATTTTTTCGGGGGGGTTCAACAAATTCAGTTGAGGACAGAGGACAGAGAGAACGGGAATCTGGGGGCTGTAGCCCCCTAGTCAGGGGTTCTGGAGGCAGCTGTAATTTGGTACAAGAAATTTCATTTCATATAGTAAAATTTTTTTAATTTTTGGTACTTCCCTATTTATGATGACAACCAATTTATTTGTCATTGCTAATGTAAAACAATTGCGAACCTAGGTAGTTTTAGAATATTAGTGCCTGTTTTCCAAACATCTTGGGGTGGTGGCGTCCTAAATTAAGCAATTTTTAACAGTTTGCACAATCAGGTTGAGTTTGGCACGATTTTGGAGGGCCTTCGGTACTCCACTGATTTGGGATATTTCCGTGAACGGACATTTCGGTGTGAGGGTGTGGACTGGATTCATCTGGCTCAGGATACAGGTCAATAGCACGTTCCTGTTGAAAGTATCTAGGGATCCATAACATGCGGAAATTTACCGACTAGGTAATCGATTGTAAGCTCGATGCTGGATGGTGGCCCTGGAATTTAATCACGTATACGGTATCAGCTGCGGAGTTACTTATCGTATGGTCTGAAAATGGAAATATGTTTCCACTACAAACTGCAAAGAAACAGGAGGGAACGACCGCTGCAAATCTCAGCATAGGGTCTGTCAAATGTCACGGCCTCGGGAACAAGACGCCTGCTTCGTAATCGGCAGGTCCAGTGTTCAAACCTCAGCCCCGCAAACAAGTTACGCTGACTGAGGTTCCTAATGGTTTTTCTGAGACCCTCCAGCAAACTCCGGGAAGAAACCTCCAATTAGACCCCGAACGCAACCGTCCACATCAATTATAATGATTGTCTGCTAATTATCCGATCATTTGGCGTTATATAATCTGAACTACTGAACGCCTCGTTAAATAAATAAAGAATATATTTCATGGTGCTGTTCAAGCCGGCAGGGTGGGAAATCAGTACGGTGCTTTAAAAGTACTCCATGATGCTCGCTGCCTGAAGCATTACTTCTTGAGCTAAGTTGTTCGGTAATGCAAATGCATTGAAGATTCGTCAAGTCATTCGTTAAGTCACTTCATTATCACTTAAATCGCCTAGAGTGTGTTATTTAGTTTCTTTCTTTGTATACGTACTCTTCCGTCCAGTGGTCCTCCGCTATCCGAAAGGGAAATGGTTTGAAGGTTACCAGGTTTCGCCCACTCGTCCTTCTGGTCAAAGTAGTACTAAGACGAAAATACCGAATCAGCTATCCCGAATCCAGAGAGATTAAGTTGCGTATTCAATTATTTAATCAAATTAGGAGTGATATAAATAATTGTAAACGCCATTCGGTAAGAATGGAACCCCATAGCTTACCCAGACACGTAATAAAATATATATATACATATGTTTTATATATATTATATAGTTGTAGAATTAGAGGAAGGAGAATCACTGCATGCCCGTAACTGCCATTCATCAGGGGGACGGGAAGAGCTGAAGACACGAGCCTTGAACGTTTACGATAACCGTAGTGATGGTTTGTATTTGTGTCAACAGCTAATTTTATGTAGTCCGGACTAATGAAAGTAAGAGTGATTATAATGGTGTAAAACTTAGCGACAGCCTTACATTAACCCGATATCTTGCACAGCAACAAGTTACACGAAAATTCGGAGTTCCCGTTCAATTAAATCCTACTGTTTCTGTACTGGGACTTACAAAACTGTACGTTATTAATGTAAAAGTTGACGATTCCGTATCATAAATTTAAGCTATTTATCCCCGCAAGGCACAACCTCAAAGTTTCACACCGTCTTCGTGTTTAAGTACACAATATAGATTAGCAACGCCATATCAGTACGTATGGTTATTATTGAGTCCCATCTAAAATTTGACATACCTAGCTCCAATATCATATTCGTTGACAGTGTCAAATGGAAAAATATGCAACGCGGACAAGTTGATTATTTCATACTAGGCAAACAAAAAGTTATATCGATGAAGACTTGCGTTTTTTTTTCAGATCTATCGCCGTTCACAATTATGTATTATTACACTAAACGATCTCTTCCAGCTCTTAACTTCGCCGGCAGTCATGTTGGTATTCTGGAACCTTGATATAATAGGTAGGAATGCTTATCAGTAAGCCCTTGCGTATAATTCAAAGGAAGAAGGCGAAGAAGAAGTAGGGGTAGAAAGAAGGCGAGGAGAAGTTAATTATGGTGACGATAGTTGTAACGACGAAGCTCATCCTATTGTTGGTCACGATGTCCGACACGTTAAATTTACGTTAAGCGGATATCGTGTCTGATGACGGCAAATGTGGAATCTTAATATTCCACCAAGCTTACCTCATCCACATCAGAATGTAATAAAGGCCGTGAGGGTTCCTGGAGGCTGAGACTCCCAGATTTCAAGACAATCGGTACATGAAGTTGTCAGCCTTACAAACCGGCCACCTTTAACCTCCAGGAGATGTTATTGGTACTCATTTGTGTCAGCGACTGAACCGCCCACAGGGCCATAGTGTGGCCGGGAAGAGTAACTCAACGAAAAATTCCAATGACAACATCGGGAATCGAACCGGCAACCTTCCGACTTGTAGCGCAATACCTAAACCAACTGCGCCACAGCGTATTAAATAATAGTGAAGAATAAAAAAACCAACTAGATGCCACTTATTATTTTATTGTACTTCTTATATCCTCAACATGTTTCGGGCATTACTAGGCTCATCATCAAGAGCTCGCGACTATGATGTTGATTACCACACTGGTCGTTTCGCTCTTGGTTTGCTGTTTGTTGGAATTTAGGTGCGGTTAGCCTGGAGTAGTGTCCGGGCTGCAGACTAAAACACAACTTCAGCCTGCTTTAGCCTGCAGCCCGGACACTACTCCAGCCTAACCGCACCTAACCTCCAACATACAGCAAACCAAGAACGAAGCGACCAATTTGGTAATCAACATCATAATCGCGAGCTGCTGATGATGGGCATAGTAATGCCCGAAACATATTGAGCCTAAAAGAAGTACAATAAAATAATAAGTGGCATCTAGTTGGTTTTTTATTCTTCAGTTATCACAATGATGCACGGTCCAATATGCATCAGATAAATAATATTATCAAATACTTCGCCAACAAATTTAACTTTGCACGTTTTTCCTTTCTCCTAGGCCTGCCGACAGATCCGTTCCGGCAACCAGCCTTGATAAAGCAACGAAGCAACTGAGGACTGATAACGGTGAAACCCGTTGCGGCGGTGATAAAATTCACGCAGAAAAGCGCTGGGTCAGAAGCTGATAACAAAGCGGCCACGCACTCTTAAGTTTTTAGGGAACCCATATGTTGCAACTGTTCTAACAATTCACGTATCAGCAGCCGGTTTTCGACTCGATTTTGTTGACTTTCTATGGGCCTGTCAGACTGCATATGGGAACGGACACTTGCTCAACTATACGCTTCAGTTAGTGCGAGCCCTCTTCGAGTCAACTCTCAACACTCCACTTCGTCAGTTAGCTGTTCGATATTATTACAACGCTATCAGAAGTGTTACTTCACATAACGGGACACGTGGCTATGTAGTTGGTAGAGAAAATGCGCTACGAACCGGAGGTTTGCGGTTTCGATTTCCGATGGTATCATTGGAATTTTTTAATTTATATATATGTATATATATATATGTGTGTGTGTGTGTGTGTGTGTGTGTGTGTGTTCCTTTATTGACATTCCTACTTTATTTTTATTTTTCATTGACATAATCCTTCCGGCCGCACTATGGCCCTAGAGTCGACCCAGCCTCTAACAGAAATGAGTACCAGGAATATTTTCTGGAGGGTAAAGGCGGCCGGTGCCTAGGGCTGACAATCTTGCCACCTTCATGTGCTGGCTGTCTTGAAATCTTGGAACCTCATCCTCCTGGAACCCTCAGGGACTGTCCAGGCCTGTACAGAGATTGCTTTACCTTTACCTTTTACTTCACATTTAATTTCATCCCTCGTCTTAAAACCTGCTTAAAAAGAAACTATTCTATCTGCGTAATTCCTGAGTTGTGATACGTAACAAAACACACCCTATCACAAAATTATTATTATTATTATTTTAGAGCAGATTTTTTAGGCATAGTTGCATAGTTGATCCCCTCCAGTAAAGAACCACTATGATTCATAGAATTACTAACCTTGCACATCGGATCCATCCGAACGGTTGCGCTGTTTGCTATTGCTGGACAGGTGGCTGGTTTAGTGTGTCCACTAACCTGAGCTAGATCAGTCTACAAGCTAAGTCTTTAATTTTAAGATATATTTTAATATTATCATCTCACATATAATTCTTCCAAATGCCTCCTTCCTTTTAGGCTTTCCGACCGAACTGTTGCATGTATCTACTCTTCCCCACACGACTTCATGTCCTGACATTGTTAGCGCATTTTGCAACGAATGTAAATCACGAACATCCATATTAAGAAACATTCCTAATACTTCTGTTGCTTCATTTCTCTTTGGTCTACGTAAATATCTTCATGAACACATTACTACTGAACACACGAAATGCTCTCTTTGCCGTTGCAGATAAAATTTTCAATATACATATTTAACGTTCATAGGACCGTGCATCGCTAATAAATTCGCAGGGTACAACCATCAAGATAAGTCTCGCTCCTTCAATAAGCCTTTCGTTTCTTCTGTTGTTACCATTGTAATGAATAAATGTGAACCTATTTACAGCGGTTACTGGCTTCATAATTCCCGTTGCCAGTAAATATTTCTTTGATTGACGGGCCCCAAAGTACGCATATTAAGATGTGGGGATGGAATCGTTTTCTTTTCAAACTCACTTTTTTACGCGCGTTCGCAAAATTGCGAAAAACTACTATTAGTTTCGTCATGTCTGTCCGTCCGTCCGTCCGTCCGTCCGTCTGTCCGCATGCAACAACTCAGCTCCCACTGGACGGATTTTCATGAAATTTGATATTTAAGCATTAAAAACTGTCATGAAAATTCTAGTTTAATTAAAATAGGATAACATTTACGGACACTTTACATGCAGACCAATATACATTTTTTATCATATCTTGCTCAGTTCTTCTTAGAATGAAAAATATTTCCGAGAAAAGTTGTAGAAAAAATCAAAACACACGTTTTATATTCAATTACTTTTCTTTTTTCCGAAAATTGTGCCTTTTATGAGATAATGTGAAAAAAATATTGTAGAGCGTGACTGGCCACAGGTGACAATATGGAGCATGCGCGTTTCATGCTTGTTATCTAGGGCTACAAACACACACAGTTTGTGTAATTCTTATTGCTTTCCCATTACAACAATGGTTGCACGAATGTGTATCAATGTTACGTTACATGTACAGTGCCTGTCTTGTTTTATCTCAGTATTTAACCAACTTGATGCACAAAATTTGTTTCACAGTAAGTTTTATTTCATGCCTCTACATGTTTCGAGCACATGTGTTTATCATCAGGAGGTCAAAATTGCATTACACAGCCTCTGGTATCATCACACCTATAGGTGGCCGCCCCGTGCACGAGACAACCACCTACAGGTGTGATGATACCAGAGGCTGTGTAATGCAATTTTGACCTCCTGATGATGAGAACATGTGCTCGAAACATGTAGAGGCATGAAATAAAACTTATTGTGAAACAAATTTTGTGCATCAAGTT
>Ga0123352_10020217_pt1 | contig 10609 bp, 5 predicted proteins | sample TergutLab28metaG_FD_89700 | JGI IMG/M metagenome (GOLD analysis project Ga0123352, IMG submission 89700) | Labiotermes labralis P1 segment gut microbial communities from Petit-Saut dam, French Guiana - Lab288 P1 | ecosystem: Host-associated > Arthropoda: Insects > Digestive system > Gut ... | reverse complement strand
TGCTGCTGCCGGCCGCAGCCTTGGCCATCGCGTCCTGCAGGGCGAGGTTGACGGTCTTCTGGGTCGGGCCCCAGGCGAAGCTGGTGTCGATGTTCCTGGACGACTCGGCGAAGACGTCGAAGATCTTCTCGTTGTTGTAGTAGGGCACGCCCTGGGAGAGCGACGGCAGTTGCAGGCCCGCGGTGGCCGCCGGGTAGAGGCCGCCGAGCTTGTTCTCCAGTGCCAGGGCCTGCGGGTCGGTGTTCAGCCAGGTGTTGAACTTCACCGACTCGTACAGGTGCGCGCTGCCCTTCATGAACGCGACGGTGGAGCCGCCCCAGTCGCCGGACGCGGCGTTCGTGCCCCACGTGGGCATCGGCACGATCGACCACTTGCCGGCCTGGCTGGGCAGGTTGTCGCGGAACATGCTGTAGCCCCAGGCGGCGCCGACATAGCTGGCGATCTGGTTCTTCTGGTAGGCCGCGTACATCTGCGTCGAGCCGTTGGCGAGGTCGGTGCGGACCACCTTGGCGTCGATCAGCTTCTGCCAGTAGTCGGCGACCTGCGTGCTCTGCGGCGAGTCGACGGAGACCTGCCACTTGTCGTTGCTGTAGCCGTACATCTTGGCGCTGTTCTGCCAGAGCAGGCCGTTGAACCACTCGGCGTTGTTCGGGTCGAAGAACGTCATCGTGAGGTTCTTGTCGGCGGAGTGCATCTTCTGCGCGTCGGCCGCGTACTCGTCCCAGGTCTTGGGAACCGGCAGGTGGTGCTTCGCGAAGATGTCGCTGCGCACGTAGAGCGCCATCGGGCCGGTGTCCTGCGGGATGGCGAAGACGCCCGTGTCGCCGAAGCTCGCCTGCGACCAGGTCCAGGGCACGAACTTCGACTTGGCGGCGGTGGCCGCGCCGCACTTGGCGGCGTCGACGAAGGCGTTCTGGGTGCGCAGGTTGGGCAGTTCGTCATAGCCGACCTGGGCCAGGTCGGGGGCGTTGCCCGCCTTGAGGGCGTTGCTGATGGTGCCGTACTGGTCGTTGGAGATGTTCTTCGTCTGGACCTGGATGTCCGGGTTCTGCTTGTTCCACAGAGCGACGACCTTGTCCATACCGGGAACGGTGTTCCAGTACTGGAGGGTGACCTTGCCCTTCGCTGGCGCGCAGGAGGCGGCCGAGGAGCTGCCCGAGTTGCCGGACGACGACGAGCAGCCGGCGAGCACGGCGATGCTCGCCACCGCGGTGACCGCGGCGGCGAGACGGACGCGCGAGGCGGTGTTTCTCATGGGTTCCTTCCAGGGTGTCCAGCTCCAGTGCTGGACCGGTCGACGTTGACACCTCAAGGCGGGGCTGCCTTCTGGTTGGAATCACGTCCTCGGCGCTGGCCGGTGCGGACACGGGCGGCGCCGCACCGAGCGCCGGGCGGGGCTGGTGAACCCCGTCCCGTGAACGCTCCCGGGAACGTTCACGGACGCTCGTGAATGGTCGGAAGTCTGCGCTTCGCTTCAGATAAATGTCAAGACATACGGGTCAATCCTGAGTCCGGCAGGTTACGCCGAGCCGGCCAGCCGGAGTTCGGCGCGGACTTCCAGATCCTCCGGTGGCAGCGGATCGGCGCCGGTCAGCAGCCTGCCCACCTGTTCGACGGCGAGCGTGCCGAGCCGGCCCGTGTCGAGCGCCACACTCGACAGCGGGGGTTCCATGAGCGCACCGAGTTGCAGCCCGTCGAAGCCGATCACCGCGAGATCGGACGGCACCTCGCGCCCCAGCCGGCGCGCCTCGCGCAGCGCGCCGAGCGCCACGATGTCGTTGAACGTGAAGACCGCGGTGACCTCCGGATAGGCGTCGAGCAGGGCCCGCAGCCCCGCTCCGCCGCCGTCCGCGGACTGCCCGGCGCCCTTCACCCGGCCGGGGTCGATGCCGTGCGCGAGCGCGGCGGAGACGAACCACTCGCGGCGCAGGCTGGGTTCGGCGCGGTTGTCGTGGTCGAGCATGCCGATCCTCGTGTGGCCCTGGGCGACCAGGTGCGCCACCGCCGCGTGCACTCCGTCCTCGCCGGCGATCCGGATCGAGCTGAACCGGGCCATCCGGTGCTCGCGGCCGATCAGCACCAGGGGCATGCCGCGCGTGTACCGGTCGAGCTCGTCCTCGTCGCAGCTGAAGTAGCCGACCGCGCCGTCCACCTGCGAGCCGATCACCTGGAGGGTGCCGAGCTCCTCCTCGGGCCGGTCGGCGGTGTCGTACACGACCACGTGCCAGCCGCGGGCGCGGGCGGCCTCCAGGGCGGAGGCGGCGACCTCGGTGAAGAACGGGTTGCGCAGGTCCGGGATGACCAGGCCGATCGTGGTGGTGTCCTGCCGGACCAGGCCGCGGGCGAAGCGGCTCGGTCTTTAGCCGAGTTCGCGGGCGGCGTCCAGCACGCGCTGCTTGGTGGAGCGCTCGATCTCGTCCTTGCCGTTCAGCGCCCGCGAGACGGTCTGCCGGGACACCCCGGCGGAGCGGGCGACATCATGGATCGTGACCCTCCGGGACGAGTCCGGCCCCGACGACGACACCATCACGCACCTCCGCTGCTCGCGGGTCGAAGGTGAGCCCGCGTCGCCCGAGTATGCCCCACGTTTTCCGCCGGACGGCTTCGCCCCGTGGGTGTCCGCCGTCACTCCCACCTCTTGACAGGCCCACGGCATCCGGTGCTATCTGTTGATCTGCGTTCGATCGTGTGCGCTTAACGCCCCCTCTGTCGGTGGATGTTGAGCGCACCTGGTGCGGTCGGACGCAGTTGGACGACAGGGAGCCGGGCGGGCTCCGGGCCGTTCCGCAGACCCGCATGCCGCGTCCCCTCTGCCGGGACGGCGGGCGCGGGAAGCGCGGTGCGCCGAGCCGACGCCCGCCGCTCCCCTCCCCCGCCCCTACCCCGGCGCCGCCACCCCACCCTCTCGCGCTGTCAGGGCGCTGCGACGGAGGACATCACCCATGAGGAAACCGATCCGGGGCGCGCTCGCCGCGTTCGCCGGAGCACTGCTGCTCGCCACCGGAGTCACCGCGGCCGGCGGACCGGCCGCGCAGGCCGAGAGCAGCACCGCGACCGCCAAACCCGTGCTGGGCTGGAGCAGTTGGAGCTTCGTCCGGCGTCATCCGACCGCGCAGAGCATCGAGGCGCAGGCGAAGGCCCTCAAGGACAGCGGCCTGGCGAAGGAGGGCTTCGTCTACGCCGATGTCGACGACTTCTGGTACCACTGCCCGGGCTCCCAGGGCCCGGACGTCGACGAGTACGGCCGCTGGGTCACCGACGAGACCGCCTTCCCGCCCCGCGGCGCCGAGAACGGCGTCCAGGCCGTCGCGGACTACGTGCACTCCCTCGGCCTGAAGTTCGGCCTGTACGTCACGCCCGGCATCTCCCGGCAGGCCGTCGCCCGCAACACCGCGATCGAGGGGACCCCGTACCACGCCGCCGACATCGCCACCACGGCCGGCGAGGCGAACTACAACTGCGGCGGCATGGTCGGCATCGACTACGACAAGCCCGGCGCGCAGGAGTTCGTCGACTCCTGGGCCGGCCAGTTCGCCGGCTGGGGCATCGACTACCTGAAGATCGACGGCGTCGGCACCCCCGACATCGGCGACGTCCGCGCCTGGTCCCAGGCCCTGCGGCAGACCGGGCGCCCGATCCACCTGGAACTGTCCAACAGCCTGGACATCGACAACGCGGCCGCCTGGCAGCAGCTCTCCGACGGCTGGCGGACCGGCGGCGACATCGAGTGCTACTGCGGCCAGAACGGCAGCAGCTACCCGCTGACCTCCTGGTCGTCCATCACCTCCCGCTTCGACCAGGTCGCGGCCTGGGCCCCGTACGGCGGGCCGGCCGGATACAACGACTACGACTCGCTGGAGATCGGCAACGGCGCCGACGACGGGCTCACCCCCGACGAGCGCAGGACGCAGATGAGCCTCTGGTCGCTCGCCGCCTCCCCGCTGATGCTCGGCAGCGACCTGACCCACCTGGACCCGGCCGACCTGGCCCTGCTGAAGAACACCGACGTCCTCGGCGTCGACCAGGACGGCATCGACGCGCGGCGGATCGCGAACGGCGCCGACAGCCAGGTGTTCGCCAAGACCGAGCAGAACGGCGACGCGGTCGTCGGCCTGTTCAACACCGGCACCGCCCCGCGCGAGGTGGCGACCACCGCGCGGGCGCTCGGCCTGCCCTCCTCCCGCGACTACGCGCTGACCGACCTGTGGAGCCACGGCACCACCGAGTCGGCCGGCCGGATCGCGGCCGACGTCCCGCCGCACGGCGTGGCGCTCCTCCGCGTCCACCCGGTCCACCAGGTCACCGGCAACGCCGCCCCGTCGGTGACGCTGGCCCTCGACTGGGCGCCGGCCGCGAGCGACAGCACGACCCGAACGGTCACCGCGGTGCTCTCCGACAACGGCTCGCGGCCGGTCAGGGACGCGGCGCTGGATCTGACCGGCCCGGACGGCGCGACGATCAGCACCACGTCGCCGACGCGGGCGCGGACCCTCGATCCGGGCGGCAGCCTGCGGGCCACCTACACCGTCTCCCTCAAGCCCTCGGACGAGCTGTTCGCCAGCAGCGACTTCACCGGGACGGGCGCGTACCGCTTCGGCCCGGCCACGACGCACCTGGCGGTCGGTGACGAGGTCACCGTCAACCACCAGGTCGGGGAGCCGTACCGGACGTTCGCCTCCACCACGGCGAGCTTCAGCCAGTCCGGCACGCGGCTCGGCATCCGGGCGCAGGGCGCCGACCTGTACACCCCCGTCGACGAGTACGGCACGATCTACCTGCCGGGTGCCGAGCACGACGGCTCCACGACCACGGTGAAGATCGACTCCCAGGCGGACACGAACGTCTGGGCCAAGGCCGGGATCATGGTCCGCAACGACATCACCGAGGCCGGTGCCTCGCCCGGCTACCTGGCCCTGGTCGAGACCCCCGGCAACGGCTACCTCCTCGACTGGGACAGCGACGGCGACGGGCAGTTGGACTCCCAGGACTCCACCGGCGCCGCCACCTATCCGTCGTGGCTGAAGCTGGTCCGCCACGGCACCACGTACAGCGGGTACTACTCCACCGACGACAGCACCTGGAACCTCGTCGGCACCATCACCCTGCCCACCGCCGCTCCCACCCAGGACGTGGGCCTGACCGCGACGTCGCACGCCGCGGGCACGACCGGCGAGACGGACTTCGACGCGTTCACCACCAGCTAGCCGCTCCCCCTCCCGGTGTCCGGCGCTCCCAGGGGGCGCCGGACACCGGCCGTGCGCGGACCGCGCGGGAGGGTCAACGGGCGTGCCCTTCCGCGGATTTCCCGCACGGGACCGGGACGCGTGCGGGGCGGCGCGATAACCTCGGACGGTGACGATGCGGTACTACCTGTACATCAGCGACGCCAAAGTCGACATGCTGCTCTCCCAGATCGACCCCGCTTTCGGCCGCCCGAGCACGACGGAAGCCGGCTTGAGCGTCAAGCTGTTTTCCTTCAGGCGCAGCGTCGAGGCGCCCGCGCCGGACCGGACGGCGAAGCTGGAGCGCGTCCTGCGCCACCTGGAGGAGACCGGGCAGACCGGGTCGGTGGACGAGCCCGGACAGTACTTCCGCGGCACCCTGCCCATGCAGTGGGGACCCCTGCAGAGCGGCAACGGCGGGTCGCTGGTCTACTTCGGCGGCCGGACCGGGCAGACGATCCTCGGCCTCGGCGGGGCGAGCAGCCATGTGCTCGGTTCGAGCGGGCCGCAGGCCCAGGAGTTCGCGCCGTCCTCGGTACCGACGCTCCTGGCGGGTCTGGCCTCGGCGTTCGCCGCCGACGGCGTCGAGGTGCCCGCCGACCAGCCGTCGCTGGCCTGGGTGCACAATGCGGGGCGGCTGCTGCGCGGCCCTCAACAGACCGTGGAGTTCGTCGCCCGGCGGCTGCTGACCGGCCCCAGCCCCTACCCCGAACTCGACGCCCGTCCCGGCATGCGGGTCCTGCTCGGCAGCCCCCTGTACGTGGCCCTGGCCGACTGACGACGTGGCGATGACGCCCGACGTGTGGCTGCCCGGCGACGTGGTCCTCGACCTCTACGAGGTCCTGGGCGACGTGCGCAGCGGCGGGATGGGGACGGTCCAGCGGGTCCGGCACCTGGGCTGGAACGTGGACCTCGCGGTCAAGACGCCGCAGCCCGAGCAGGTGAGAACCGAGCGGGGCAGGCGCCGCTTCGAGGCCGAGGCCGGCACCTGGGTGGGCCTGGGCCTGCACCCGCACACCGTCAACTGCGCCTACGTGCGCACCGTCGGCGGCATGCCCCGGGTGTTCGCGGAGTGGGTCGACGGCGGCGACCTCGCCCACGCGGTGGCGGACGGCCGCCTCTACGCGGGCGGGCCCGGGGCCGCCCTCGCGCGGATCCTCGACATCGCCGTCCAGACCGCGTGGGGACTCCAGCACGCCCACGACACCGGCCTGGTCCACCAGGACGTCAAACCCGCCAACGTCATGCTCGAACCCGACGGGACCGCCAAGATCACCGACTTCGGGCTGGCCGGGGCGCGCACGCCGGACGCCGACGGGACGTTCGCGCCCGGCGTCACCTACGGCGGGAGGACCCGGCCGTACTGCTCACCGGAGCAGGCGCTCGCCGCCGCCGGCCGGGAGATCCGGCTGACGCCCGCGACGGACGTGTGGTCGTGGGCCCTGACGGTGCTGGAGATGTTCACCGGCCGCCGGCCGACCGACCACGGCCAGGCCGCCGCCGAGGCACTCGACGTGCTGCTGGACGGCGGCCCAGAGGATCCGCGCGTGCCGCCGGTGCCGCCGGCCGTCGCGGGGCTGCTGCGGCAGTGCTTCACGACCGCGGCGGCGGCGCGGCCGGCCCGGCTGGACGAGGTCGCCGGCGTCCTGGGCGAGGTGTACGGCGACGTCGTCGGCTCGCCCTACCCGCGGCCGGTCCCGGAGGCGGCCGCGCTGCTCGCGGACGGCCTCTCCAACCAGGCGCTGTCGCTGCTCGACCTCGGGCGCACCGAGGAGGCCGAGGCGCGGTGGATGGAGGCGATGGGGCGGGACGGCCACAGCCTGATCGCCACCTTCAACTTCGGCCTGCACCGGTGGCGTTGCGCGAAGAAGACCGATGCGGAGCTCGTCGCCGAACTGGAGACCGCCCGCGAGATCGGCGGCGACGAGGTCCTCGGCGCGCGGCTGCTCGGTCTGGTCCACCTGGAGCGCGACGACCGCGAGCGCGCCGCGGAACTCCTGCGCCCGGCGGCCCCGGGAGAACCGGAACAGGCCGAGGTCGCCGAGGCGCTGGCGGAGCTGGCACGCGATCCGGGAACGCGCCCGGTGGTCCTGGCCGGCCACGAGGCGGGCGTGAGCGCCCTGGCGGTGTCGGCCGACGGGGGCCTGGTGCTGTCCGGTGACCATCAGGGCGCCCTGCGGCTGTGGGACACCGGAAGCGGCCGCTGCCTGCGCGAGCTGACGTCCGAGGGCCCCGGCGTCGGGTCGGTCGCGGTGGACGGCGAGGGGCGGATCGGCCTGGTCGGCCGCATGGGCCTGCTGGAAGCGTGGGATCTGGCACGCGGCGAGCGCCTTCCCCTCCCGTCGGCCCCGAGGACCGACGGCGTCACGGCGGTCGCGCTCAGCGCCGACGGAAAGGTCGGCGCCACCGGGCATGCGGACGGCACCTTGTGGTTCTGGCATCTGGACACCGCAGGACTCCTGGGGCCGGTCCCGAGCCAGGTGGAGGAGTTGCGCGTGCTGGAGCTCAGTGACGACGGCGCCGTGGCCGTGACCGCCGGCGACCTGCAGGACGCGAAGATCCGCGGGTGGGACGTCGCCACCGGCGAATGCAGGGCGGTCCTCACCGAGCCGCGGACCGATCCCCTCCGCTCGGAGTGGGGCGTCTTCGTGCGAAGGGCGGCCGCGGCCCCGGGGGCGCGGTACGCCCTGCAGATGTGGGGCGGGCCGATGGTGCTGTGGGACATGCGGACGGGCCGGACCGCCGCTCAGGTGCCACACCACCTGAAGGACATCTCGGCCCTCGCCCTCACGCCGGACGGGTCGCTGGCCGTCGTCGGCGGCGGTCAGCCGCTCCAGGTGCTGCAGACGGCAACCGGCCGCTGCCTGCGCACGGTCGACGACGGCATGGCGCGGCACACCTTCCACCTCGCGGTCAGCGCCGACGGGCGCCGTGCCGTGCTGGCCGCGATCGACGGGCGGATCACGGTGCAGCCCCTCCCGGTCCCGGGCTACCGCGCGCCGTGGGCGTACGCCCGGCCCCGGGCCGCCGGTGAACTGTCCGACCACGCAGGGCGGTTCCGGGCGGCGATGCACGAGGGGGAACGCCTCTTCGAGCAGGGCGACCATACGCGGGCGGGCGCCTGCCTGCGCACCGCGCGGGCCGTGCCGGGCCACGCACGGCACCCCGATCTGCTCCACGCCTGGAGCGCGCTGGGGCGGCACGGGCGCCGGACCGGACTGCGCGGTGCGTGGCAGACGTTCGACTTCACCGCGCGCCTCGGCAGTCCCTCGGCGCTGGCGTTCGTCGGGGACACGAGCGTGTTCCTCGCCGGGCTGTTCCCCGACCGGTTCCTGCTCTGCGACGCCGCCGACGCCCGGCAGAACCGCGTGATCGCCTCGCCGCTCACCGCTTCCGGACCTCCGCTGGTGACGAGCGACGGCGAAGCGGCCGTCGTCCCCGGCCGGTCCGAGGCCGGCCTGCTCGATCTGACGGACGACCGGACCGTCACGCTGGAGCGGGACGGCATCCGGGCGGTGGCCGTGACCGAGGACAGCGGCTGGATGCTGACCGGTGAGGACGGCGGGGTGCTGTGCCTGTGGGACGTCGACGACGTGCGGCTGCGGCCGCGGTACGCCGAGCCGTTCTCCGGGTTCCGCGCGCACCAGGGGCCGGTGGGCGCCGTCGCGATCGGTCCCGACGGCCGGTACGGGGCGTCGAACGCCTCCGCCGACGCCGAGGAGGACGGGCACCGGCGCTCGGACCTGGACGAGCTCTGCGGGTGGGACATGGCGGCGGGCCGGCGTCTGTGGCGGCACACCGGGCGCCGGGGCGGGGCGGGCCTTCGCTTCGCTCCGGGCGGCCGAAGCCTGCTCGAGTACGGCCCGTCCGGCGTGCACGCCTACGAAACGGCGAGCGGCCGCCGGATCTGGTCGCTGGAGGGCCCCTACAACATCACGACGCTCGTGGTCCCCGCTGACGGCCGGCGGGCGGTGATCGCCGGATACGGCACGCTGGTCGTCCTCGATCCGGCGACCGGCCGCGTGCTCCGGGAGATCCCGGACCCGGGCCTGGTCAACTCCCTCGTGCTCACCTCCGACGGCCGGTTCGCCCTCACCGGCCTCACGGACGAGGACGTGCACGTGTGGGACCTGGACGAGGGGCGGCGGCTGCGCGTCCTGGAAGGGCACCGCGGCCAGGTCTTCGGCCTCGCCCTCAGCTCCGACGCCCGCCGGCTGCTGGTGGCCGAACTCGAGTACGTGCGCTGCCTGGAACTCGACTGGGACTACACGTGGTGACATGCCCTCCTCCGTCACCCTGACACTGCGCGGCTCGCCGGCCGCCGCCACGTACGTCTTCGACGACCGCACGACCTGCCTGGTCGGCCGGGCCCGCGAGTGCGGCATCCCGCTGGCCGGCACGGAGAAGAAGGTCTCCCGGCACCACTGCGTGCTCGACGTCAATCCCCCGCGGGTGCGGGTGCGGGACCTCGGCAGCCGCAACGGCACCTACGTCAACGGCGAGCGGCTGGCGCCCGGTCCGGCCGGACGGGACCTGTCCGACGGCGACGAGATCCGCGTCGGCGGCGCGGTGCTGCGGGTCTCCGTCCGGGCGGCGGAGCAGCCCGCACCCGCGGACGGAGAACCGCGGGACCCCGTCGACGCCGTCCATGCGCTCATGGCCGCGGCCGAGGCCGGCGCACCGGACGCGGCCGGCATCCGGGGCTACCGGCTGCTCCAGGAACTCGGCCGCGGCGGGCAGGGCGTCGTGCACCTCGCCCGGAACGAGGAGACCGGTGAACTCGTCGCTCTCAAGACCCTGCTGGCCCACCGCGCCGTGGACCCCTCCGCCCGCGACGGCTTCCTGCGGGAGTTCGCCTGTACCCGCGCGCTGCGCCATCCCCGGATCGTCGCCTTCCACGGCGGCGGCGCGCACGGCAGCACCTTCTACTTCACCTCCGAGTTCTGCCGCCGGGGCAGCGTCGCCGACCTCGTGGCGCGGTCCGGCGGCAGGCTGAGCGTCGACCTGGCGGTCGGCGTGACCCTCCAGGCGCTCGACGGACTGCACTACGCGCACACCGCCGAGGTGCCGGTACGGCTCGCCGACGGGACCTCGGCGGTGCACCGGGGGCTGGTGCACCGGGACATCAAGCCGCAGAACCTGCTGCTCACCGGGTCCGGTCACGAAGTGACCGTCAAGATCGCCGACTTCGGCCTGTCCAAGGCGTTCGACAGCGCCGGCCTGTCCGGCTACACCCTCACCGGCGCGATGGGCGGCACGCTGGCCTTCATGCCGCGCGGCCAGGTCATCGACTTCAAGTACGCGCGGCCCGAGGTCGATCTGTGGGCCACGTCGGCCACCCTGTACTGGATGCTCACCGGTTCGCCCCCGCGCGACTTCCCCGACGG
>Ga0123352_10020210_pt1 | contig 10612 bp, 5 predicted proteins | sample TergutLab28metaG_FD_89700 | JGI IMG/M metagenome (GOLD analysis project Ga0123352, IMG submission 89700) | Labiotermes labralis P1 segment gut microbial communities from Petit-Saut dam, French Guiana - Lab288 P1 | ecosystem: Host-associated > Arthropoda: Insects > Digestive system > Gut ... | reverse complement strand
GTTTTTTTAAAAAGTTTGTTGTTTTTGTAGTGTTGAAATTAGTGGGTAATTTTTTTTTTTTTAACATTTTTTTTTTTTTTGGGTGTTTGGTTTTATGTTGGGTAGAAACCTGACCCCTGGGGAGATTTTTTTTGTGGGGGGGGGGGGGGGGGGTCGGGGTGTTGTCGTAGAGTAGAGTCGTCTTGCGTTCAGGTAGATATTGTAAACAAAGCAGGATATGACTTTGTTTCCGCATTGTATACAGTTCATCCTTCATTTAATTGCATTTTGTCCCTTCCCTCTCCTTTATTGAAGAGTGAATCCAAGCCCCACTGACTCTGCTGTTTGATGTTTCTCTTTAGATGTTAATTTTCATTACAGTAATTAATGGATTTAGTGACTGAGAGTGTTCAAGTTCAAGTTTCTTTATTTTCATACTATCCCATTACAGGCATAACCATTAGGATATAAAAATTGTCACAGAATCATATGTACGTCCGTAGTCTTACAGATGCCAACGGTAACAATAGATAAATTTACCATTCAACCATGAAGTATTATACTGTATTGTACTGATTTTTTATATTCATTAAAAACCTTATTATCTCTGTATGGTAAACACCTAATTACTTGATCAAAATTACAAATTCATCTATGAAATACTCTGTTGTAAATAATTAGCTTTTACAAGTATAAGAAGTTATGAAAAGTCACCCCTCATATCATAATATTCTTGCATAGAATAAAAAGTGTGCTGACACAAGAACCCCTTCAGTGTTCTTTTAAAGGTTTTCACGTCAGACGTTAGGGCTTTTATATATTCCGGGTGGTGTCCCATGACCTTCATAGTTCTACGTTAGTGTTCATTAAAACAGTTGACACCACTACAAACTGAAACAGTGAGACATGAGATATTGCATGAAAGAAGTAACAAAGTTTCTTTTAGGGATTTCAGATGTGGCAGCTTGTTGAACTACAGAGCCATGTGCTTTGTCCTAGGTTTTACACAGAAGAGGCCAGTCACAAAATTGCTAGACACACAAGACACATAGTGTTCAGAAGCTTTTATGTCCTTGTAGAAAATTTGTCTGTAAAATAACATGTATTATCAGCTAGAATATTGCTCTCTCTTTTGAAATTTATGCTGTAATTGTTAATGGAGCTTGTTGTTGTAATTATTGTTAACTGTTGCAACATCTGTGTAAATTGATATATAAGGTGAGGTAAATTCAGTCAAAAACACAACTATAAATGTATGGCTAAATGATGGTGTTTATTAGCAATAGAAAAACTACATGTTTCGGCCTGTAGCCACCATCTTCAGGTTTTGACAACTTTCTTGGTAAAGAGATTTATATAATATGCCTAGACCGCATGGTGATGTTTAGATCTCATCATCATTTTACGTGCTTTTGTTAAGCTAAATTTGGTGGGATGATTATTGGGTCAGTGAATTTGTAGGTAGCTGGGTGTGGATCTTTCCAGTTGGGTAGGAAAGATCCACACCCAGCTACCTACAAATTCATTGACGTAACAGACATCCCACCAAACTGAGCTGAACAAAAGCAAGTGAAATGATGATGAGATCTCAACATCGCTACAAAGTTTAGGCATATTATATAAAACTCTTTTAGCAAGGAAGTTGTCAAAACCTGAAGATGGCCGCTGTAGGCCGAAACATGTAGTTTTTCCATTAGTAATAAACACCATCATTTAGCCTTATATTTATAGTTGTGTTTTTGACTCAATTTACCTCACCTTATAGTTTAAACATACAACAGGGATGGCACACCTCAGAAATGTGTAAATTGATATTATTTGCATTATCTGTTTACCCCTTATTCTTACATTCTGAAAATTAATACCCACTGCTTGAACTTCAAGATAGGTGATTCTTCCAACAGAATGTTGTTCTAGTCTCCAAATAGCATTTTAGTGTTAAGTGAAGCAATTAGCTTGCTGGTGCTGAAGTGTAAATGCCAGCGGAATTTCCATTACATAACACCATGTATATTTTGTTCACAGAATGGCCTTACTCCACTACATTTATGCGCGCAGGAAGACAAAGTGAATGTTGCAGCAGTACTAGTCAAGAACAGAGCTGAAATAGATCCCACCACAAAGGTAAATTTGTTTCCCACATTTGTTCTGCACACATCCAGATTAATTAGATGCCTGTTCCTGGTAACTTTTACTTTTTATCCCTTTTCGGATCCAGTAAGGCAGGCATTGACAGGTCTGCTGGTGTTGACAGGCCAAGTTCATATTGTGTAATTTATGTGAATGGGGCACAGCCTTGGAAATTAATTTTTCTTGCATAATTTACACACATTTTTAAACCAAGTTTTGTGTCTGGAAGTTGGAGGCTAGGTATACTATGGTTACGTAATATCATGAAAAGTTGTATGTGAGAAAAACTGTTATTTTTATCTTTTTCTGAAAAGTAAAATGTTGTTGTATACTAGCTTGTGTGAATAAATTATATTATAATTATGTAGTTTTACTAGACATTTGTGGCAGACAGGGCATGGGGGAGGGGGGAAATTTTGAGGCACTTGGTTAAAATTATTAATGCGAATTTATGCAGTTGTTTATATGTTATATTTAAGTAGCATTATTACTGTCCTTGAGCAATGAGTTTTTAATGGAGAAATCTCAGTAGAGATATTATTTGCATGCGTAATGCTAAATCCATCACAGTGTGTCAAAGGTGATGATTTTCTGGTCTCTGTGGGGGTTCAGAGTAGCCGAATTGTGTCACTTCTCTTAAGAAAGGGAATGGACTGCACCCCTCAGCCATGTTGATCTGTTGCCAGTTATGAGTTAGCAGCCAGGAAGTAAGTTTATTGGAAAACAAACAGGTTCAAGGCATACAGAATGTCTTCCATGTTCACCAGAAGAAGCTGCCTGCTGTTATTTTTAGGAAATGTTTTGTACTTTCTCAGGAGTAAAAAAAAACCCCTAAATGAAGGCTGGGGTTGAGGTATCAGGGGGGTAGGTGTCATTTCCTGAGATGAAGTGGTACATGAATATGGCGTATTGGTTAAACAGTCATTGATGGAGGAGAATTCAAAATTTATGCATTTACTACTGATGGTTAATGGCTGACCATATTGCAGTATAATATAGAACAAGACAGGCAGTGGACATAATGTAACATGGGACCTGTTCATGCAACCATTGTTGCAGTGGAACAGTAATAAGTATTACATATTATGAGTGTGTGTTTGTGGCCTTAGTTATCCAGTATCTGTGCATGCACCATATTGTCACCTGTGGCCTGCTGGGCCCAACAGTATTTTTTGCACACTTTCTTATAAATGGCACTATTTTCAAACAAAAGTTATTGTCCTTAAAGTATGTGTTTTGATTATCTGTACAACATTTGTCTGAAACATTTTTCATTCCAAGAGAGTTCATCAAGATATCGAAGAAGTATGTTGGTCTTCGTGTAAAGCACCCACTATTCTTATCAGATTTTAACCCTTTACCTGCTAAAGTGGAGAATATGGTGAGCTATGAATAATGCTAGCGGATGGCAGATGGGATTTAATTCGGCGTATAAAGGGTTAATGAATTGAATTTTCTGGACGGATTTTAAAAAAACAGGAAAATATCAGATATCATGATAATCTGTCTAGTGGGAGCTGAGTCGTTCCATGTATTGTATTGTATTATATTGTATTTTATTTCGGTTCCATAAAATCCAGTACATATTGGTAAAAAACCATTTGGATATAAAACCAGTCATCTTTCAGCTACTATGTATACTTAATAAGTAATGAAATGCTAATTACAAAAATCAATAAAAATGACAATGTTTGTTTTACATTGCCATAAAAATACTTTTTTACGGTTGTAAATCTATAAATTTGTAAAATTCGCAATCCAAGTATTATAACAAAATTGATCGTCAAAATAGCATCTAACATCACATAATAAATACAAAGGTGCAGCAAAGTAGGTAGTTCGAAGGGTGTTATGAAAATACTAATACCCTCAGATTTTTCTTCATGTAATTGATTATGTCATTATACCCTATTATGAGCAATTGATTTCAAATGTCAGAGTAAAATTAATATTTGTAATACTCTTCCAGTGAGTAGTAAGAGTGGTGATACAGAAATTCTTTTAATTCTAGCTCAAAGGATCTAGGATCATCAGACAGCTGTTTAATATGATAAGGGAGGTTATTGTATATCTTCACACCTGAATAATAAATACCGTGTTTAAAACCAGTCAAATATGGTGCTGGTTGATGGAAATTTAAGACGAATAGACATGACAAAGCTAATAGTCGTTTTTTGCAATTTTCGTATGTGCCTAAAAAGCATGAAAACTACGACAAATATTTTTGTGTAAATACGTGAATATTTTCGAAGTCAGTGAGTTGAGTGCGGTTTAAAGTGTTCCTTGCATGAAAAAAGAATCACATTGAAAAACCATTTTTATATCCTGTTATTTGTAGATAGGTGAACTATTTGCAAAATAAAGTATGAACTAAAATTTTATAACATGTCTCCATGTTTGCAACAGGCTGGGTACACACCTCTGCATGTTGCATGTCACTTTGGTCAAGTGAATATGGTGCGTTTCCTGCTACAACATGGTGCTAATGTGGACACCAGCACATCATTTGGCTACACCCCACTCCACCAGGCAGCACAGCAGGGACACATACTTGTTATCAGTCTGCTTCTTGAAAACAAGGCAAAGCCAAATGCTGTTACCAATGTGAGTCCAGTTCGCACTAATTCTGATTACTGTTCTGCACTAAATATGCTCACTGAAATGCCTTTTATGTTCAGAACCTTTTTCATCTTTAGGGGAAAATATTTCACACGGTACCAAATGCAACAATGAGTTTTATGTAACATGTACAGTTACAACACAAGAAAGATAAGGATTTGTAATGGTATGTGAATAGCTCTGAGGCTTTAATCTTGTTTTCAGAATTTGGGGTTGAATGTTTCCGTATTCCCATGAATTTAAGACTGTACATTGTTTCAGTGAAGGGGGTGGAATCATTTTCTAGTTCCTGTTTCGCAGATACTAAATCCACTAACAACTTGGCTCTTAAATCCGTGGTAGCATGCAGAAATCGTAGATACAGTTTACAGAATCCTTAATGAAAGAAATGCTGTGTGATATCCATATTAAAGGGTAAACCTTGTAATTATGGCTCTACTCCTTCTGAGTGTCATTAAGTCATATGTGTAAGATTAAGGATCATAACACAAGGTTTGACTTACTTGTGTATTTAGGAAGTTTTACTAGTATTGCAATTCAGATCAGAATTTTAAAACCAAATGCATTGTGCACTTAGATCAGTACATTGTGCCTTTTGTTATGTGTAACATGATACTAGCACGACTTGTTCGTCAGAGCCTTATGTGTGTCATTGGAAGTGAAGATGAGGTTAACATGAACATAAAAATGTTTGTGTGCCACAGGGGGAGGGTGGGGCATTGTTATCCCTTATGTTGTTTGTCCAAGTGACATAACGGTTTGCTGGTACTAGCAGCTTAGTAGTTTTCGATTTTATTTGGTCTTGTATCAGTCAGTATAATCTATGTTCAATTGTGGGTTTGGCGTTAGACATAATTTAATTAGGTTTGTGGCGTTGTTTAACAAGGACATTGTCCCCCTCACCTCCTCTTCCAGTGTTAATGACATAATTACATATATCTGTAAAACTATGAGTTTACCTAAAATCATACAACCAAACTGTAATAATGAAAGAACCATGCTCATGGAACAGAGCTGGTCAAGAAATTTCTTTGTATTTATGAAGTCTTAAAAAATACATTAATGTGGTCACAGCAGCCCTCCACTGATCGGTATCCTGTGCCAAATGAATCCAGTTATTGCCCTCATATTCTGTTTGTTTACAGGTTTATTTTAATGTCCTCCCATCTATTACTGGGTCAACTAAGAGGTCTTGTTTGAACTCAAATTATGTATTCATTTTTCATCTCTTCTATGTGTATCACACAAACAAAACTTCACCAGGAAGTCACCAGAAAGGAGCACTTGTTTAGGTCATTACCTCAATTCAGTTAACTAGCTTGTGTCACTCGCTATAAGCCACACAGTCCGTTACATCTTTAGGTACTGAATTAAGAAATCCTTTGTATTGAAAGCTGGTAGTAGAAATCCTTAATAACACTATTCAGGAGACATATTTTTCAGGCTGAGTACAGTCATGTGTTATACACAGAATGTGAAATAGTGTATATTGTTAACATATTTGTGTCAAAGAATACACCGATCCCATAATATTGTTACAGCAAGGACAGACTGCACTGTCAATTGCCCAGAAGCTTGGCTATATCAGTGTAGTGGAGACACTTAAAGTGGTAACTGAAACGATCATCACAACTACTACAACGACTACAATCGAGGAAAAATACAGAGTGGTAGCACCAGAATCCATGCAAGAGACATTTATGTCTGACTCAGAGGATGAGGGCGGTAAGACTGTGCTTACTGCATTCTGGCTGGTGGAATTATTGAAGTACTATTGCACTGCATGCTGTTACTTGTGGTTATGGTGTGTAATGTGTAATGCAGTATACAGGTCATGCATTTTGGGAGTCAACATTTTGACAAGTTCTGACCCTTCATTGAATTGCCTTCTTTGTATAATTATTATGCTCTAACCCATAGTAATTGTAGTCTTCTAACATGTGTTTACCGATTATACCATCTGTTTTCCAACAGTGTGTCTGCCTCCGGTAGAATATTTTGGGCAGCCTGAGAGTTGCCAGACTTCTCAGTTGGCATCAAGATTGTGACTGTTGTGTTCTCATAAGTGTGCATACTTGACTGTAGAGAACTGTTTCATACTTGTCATGTATATTTATACAGCTCCAGTTTTAATGAAAGCACTGACAGTCTGGAGTAAGAGCAATTTGTTATAAGCACTGCTGTTATTCCATCTTAATATAAATTCTTCAAGTGCCCTTTACTTTCCATTTGTTCTCTCATTTCTAGAGTTGCTCAATGTTTTAGTACGTGATTGTTAGTGGTCTGTGCCGTCAATATATCCAGCTGGTCTTAAACTCTTCCATACTTTGAATTCAGAGCTCACACATAGGTATTTTCTATTCCTGGTATTATGTTAGAGGACATACAGTTTTATATACATATGTATATAAAGAAGTGATATAAAGAAGGCTAAGACTGAATTAGAACTGCATTACCACTCATTTGTTGCAGAATTGCAGACATTTATGTAATTTTATTTTTTAAAAATACAATTTAAAATGAAAGCTGAGATGCTTATTCTATTTGGCAGTGCTTTATCAATTGCGTAGGTATCATAGGAACCTGGATAGCATAGTTGATACAGTGACTAGGATAGAGGCTAGGTGTTCAAGGAATCTTGATTTGATTCCTGGTGGAGGCTACAGATTTTTTCCTCTCCTAAGCCTTCAGACTGGCTAAGGGGCCTTCCCAGTCTCCCATTTAGTCAGTATTGAGGGCTGTTTCACTGTGTGTGAAGTGTCCATGGTGTGATGCTATCCAGTAACCTACATCTGATGTCAAGGTTAATGTGTGGAGCTAAACTTCCATTGCCCCATATGCCTCATGACATGTATAGTTAAACTTTGGGGACTACTTTGTCTTCACACTTTTAGGTTATAAAGAATGAATTGAGAGGATGATTATGAATTAGAAAGGATATGGGAAGAAGCTGTCATGTCCTGTTCTAAGGTCCTAAGCCCATCACTTGCCTGAAAGGACTGAGGAACAGTGCAAAAGTTTGGTCATTATACACAGAGTCTCTGGGCCAAGGTATAATCCTGCAGCAACTTTTGAGATACGAAAAGTGAATAGTAAACGACTTCAGTGCAGTACTGATGAGCTGTGTGGATGAAAGTGTCATTGGTCTGTGATGGTGTAAACTTCGCTAACAGAACAAGTTGCTGGAAAAATGTGTGACTTGTATCTTAGTGTGTCCAGTGCTCTTGCAGTTCTTGCAGCATGTGATATAATTAACTTGTTGTATGTAAATTTTAGTTTGCTGCTGTCTACATGCATTGTGTTGTGTCTGTTTCCCTCATCTGATATACTTTTTGTTCAGAGTTGTGATTAAACAGCAATTAAATAAGTGACCTACAGTAAGGTAGACATCAAACTCAGAAACTGTGTGTGTGTATTTGTGTGTGTGTGTGTGTATAATGAATGTTTAAATTCTGGCTTATTAACATTTCCTTTCTTGAAGGTGACTAATTAACCATTCAACCACCCAACTAACTAACTAGCTGACTGACTAATGAATTAACTAGCTAACCCTCTAAGTAACCAACTCCATGGAGTTGGGTCCTTCTGGTCAAGCAAATATTTCCTCAGCTAGTACAGAAATTCCTTGCATTGTATGGAACCCAGAGGTTCATTACTGTGTTGATAAGAACTTGCTACTTGTTCCTATCCTGAGCCAGATTAATCCAATCCCCACCCTAATTTATGTTGTTGAGGATCCAGTTTTCCATTATGCTCCTGTCTGTGCGTGATGGTGTCAAAGCATAAGAGAAATAAATATTTCACATTTTCCAAGAGTTCTGCGACTTTAAAAGAATTGTTTGCTTTAGTAACCTTAATTACATTTCAGATTTATGTGGAAATTGCAGGTTGAATGTATTACTACTTTTTTCTGTGTTCCTTTTTGTCATTCTGCCTAATAGCAATCTTGAAACAACTGTTGTATGAGGATTAAGGAATTGCTTTTTTTAACTGCCAAATTTGAAAGTGCTCTTTACCTGTTGTTAATATTTATGTTGATTGCTGAAATTAGAAAACTTAATGGTAAAGGGATACAAGAACACAGTGCCTTAAAATACCCTGCAGTCTTTGGCTTGTGGCTGCTTTCTGTATTATTGTCTCCTTTTACAAAACTGGAAAGAATTACATGTCAGGACCCACATTGAGACTAAACACCAGGTCTCTCTCTCCCCTCCCCTTTTTTAATGACAGTTGGGCATTAAACTTTGAGAACAATGTTTAGTACAGCTTAATGTTGTGTGATTTGAGCTAATGGAAATCAGAACTGGTAGACACCTGAATTTACATGTCTGAAATTAACACATTGAAACCTGCATTTAAGGTTTGTTGGGGTCCAGAGGATTTTAAAACAAATTTGAAGGAAGTGTTAAATGAAGAAAATTAGCTTGGGGTTGTTGAAATTTAGTCTGCATGAGGGGAAAACAAACTGAAAAATATTAAATGGGGGTTTTACTGTATTTGTAATCAAAGTATGAGACAGTTAGTGACACATTGTAACAAGGTGATGGCTGCTCTTGAGAAGTGATTGTACATACTGGTGTCTGAGCATACTGCCGCAAGTGAAGAAGAAATTTTATTATGAAGTGTTTGACATTGTAGAAGAAAGACATGCTGATTTATGAGAGTTGTTTCCCCAACTTTGATAATAGTAATAATTTCTTTGTTACGGTTGGTGGAACTTATGCAGCTTTTTGGCCGGGATGGAGAGGGCATGTAACATTTCATGGAGGACACAAGAAACTTGTACAATTTGGATTTTAGACTCTAAGTGTATGAGTTACATGACCCGGAAGGACCCTTTACTATATGAAGTTGGTTTGTTAATTAATTCATTAAAGAAATTAGACTCAAGTGTTAATTTTTATGTTTGTTTTTAAAAAGTAATGTTTAACCTTTTAAAGACCTGTGTTTGTGTATACACATGTTGGAGCATATATGATGCAGTTTCGTGATGTTCAGTGAATGGCCCTTTCAGGAAATGCTGTGGAATTTACTGTGTCTATAACATCGCTTCTTACAAGTTGTACAGATATAGGCATTGGAGAAATCATGTGTACCATATTTTTCAGTTTGTAGTAAGTTTGTTTAGTCTGCATGTTACAGATGTAGCAGATTATAACTTTTGAGCTTGTTGGACTGTTTGCAATTACAATTTTGTAATATTTCTTGACTGTAAATTGCTATGCAATTAATATATATATGCATGAAATGGATAGTGAAATTTTGTCAGTGATGTTTTTCCAGTGCGCACATTCTTTCATATCTGTTTGCAACGTGATGCTCCACTGAAACTGATATTTCTTTGAATCTGAGTTTTGTGTCTGCTCTTCTTCCCTGACTTGGAATTTTAAAGGTCTAACTTATGACAAAATTTGAAGAGTCAAGTTCCTCTTTCTCTTGTGATGCTAGGAACATGAAGTAGGTTTGTGCACCACATGCACTAGTGACAAAGGTTTAGTATATTGAGTTTACACAAAATAACTTTGTTTAATATGACTTTCCTAAAGTATTTCTTTATGTTCTGTTTTATGATGTTAGTACCTTGGAAAATAAGTTTGGATTGGTAGGATGATTAATGAATTACAAATTTGAATGGATCTGAAAGGAAGCAGTAATGGCCCATCGAATGTATTATTTTGACATTTTATGACAAATACTGGGGCATGCGGTGGCACAGTTGTTGAGACACTGCACTACCCAGAAGGTCACGGGTTCGATTCCCAGTGGTATCATTGCAGTTTTTCATTGACATTATCCTTCAAGTCACACTATGGCCCTGGGGTTAACTCAGCCTCTAGCAGAAAGGAGCACCAGCAATATTTCCTGGGGGGGGGGGGGGGGGGGG
>Ga0123352_10020209_pt1 | contig 10612 bp, 7 predicted proteins | sample TergutLab28metaG_FD_89700 | JGI IMG/M metagenome (GOLD analysis project Ga0123352, IMG submission 89700) | Labiotermes labralis P1 segment gut microbial communities from Petit-Saut dam, French Guiana - Lab288 P1 | ecosystem: Host-associated > Arthropoda: Insects > Digestive system > Gut ... | reverse complement strand
CGCTGACCACGTGACACCCCTCTATCCGCAAAAGTTGGCACTAACTTCGCCGACCGGCGGCGGCCGCTCTGTCGGTATAGTTCGCGTGCGGACTAAGGCCACGGAGTTTAGTTTAGTTATGTATATTCCATGTCACACGTACGGCATGTTTGCTCTTTCTGGGTGAACAGTGACAGTGGACCACTGAACGATTTACAGAGATTGAATAGACGCAGACAAAAGAAACGGTAAAGAATACTCCTGTCATGCTTAACATGGTTCTTATTTTTAGACAAAAAATGGACATGTAATTCGGACGGAATAAATAAATGGATACAATATTTTGTTGGGGAACACTCTAAGAAATAACTTTGATGATCGAGGTTCAGGTGGGAAGAGTCTTAAGTTATATGGGATAACGTGATAATTATAGTGACTTAACTATAGGCTGGACGATGCGAGATTAGATTCCTGGAAGGGAATAGAGATTTTCCGTCTTCCAGAACGTCTAAAAGGGCTCTGGGACCCACCCAGCCTCCTAATTATTGAATACCGGCGTATATTTCCTTGAAGGTAAAGAGGTCGGAGCTTGAAGTTGATCATCCGCCTCCGTAATTGCTGATTTTAAGAATGAGTGAGCCATAAATCTCGTCTTTCTATATGCCACTCTCGAGTACAGCGGAACATCTTTGGTTTTACATTTACCTTTTCCCTTACCTTTACCTTTACCTTCACCTTCACCTTTACCCTTACATTTACTTTTACGCGGTAGCGCAATTGGTTGAGGCACTGCGCTACAAGCCGGACGGCCTTGTGTTCGATTCCCTATGATGTCATTGGAATTTTTCATTGACATAATTCTTCTGGCCGCGCTGTGGCCCCGGGGTCGACTCATCCTCGAACAGAAATGAGTACTATGAATATCTCCTGGCGGTAAGGCGACCGGTGTGCAGTGCTGACAACCTTACCACCTACATGTACCGAGTGTCCCGATATATGGTTGCCTCATCCTCCTGGAATCCTCAGGGTCTGTCCAGGCCTTAACAGAGATTGCTCTACCTCTTTACCTTTACCAGTTTAGTGGCCAATGGCAGACTTCTTTCACTTTTTAATCTTGTATTTAATATTTCTACACAACATCAATAGTCTGAGAGGTTTTAACCTTCTACTTGTTTTACCACAGCACATCTGTGCATCTGTAGAAGTGTATAGCTATACAGAAGAACGAGTCTGTGATCTTGACTATGAACTTTTAACCTTTTACTAGTTATATGTTTTAACAGAAACACTTTAATGTTACAGGAAGTGGCGTATTTGTAAAAAAAAAAAATCCCTGAAATTTTTAACAGACTACTATAAAGTGCACCTAAAAATTTAATGTTTTGTAATGGAACCGTAGTTGGATTGAATGTTCCTGAAAATGGTGTTAATAAACACCTAAACACGCAGAAGTGAAGAACACAATGTAGTGCACGACAGATGGTAAAAAAGAAGAATAGTGTTCTTTTACTTGTGTTCAAATCTCGGTTTGGGCTTCCAGTTAGAGCACTTGTCGGTCTATATAGCTTCAAACTTTGAAGTATAAAGTTTACGTGAATCATGTTTGAAAGCTGGTTTGTACCTCACAGAGAACCCAGGGAGTCTTCATTACAAAAATCAATTAGTTAATAATTTTTGCAGGGAAATAGTAGCTTTTTATTATGAGCGTCAAAGTGATCATGTATGTGCAAACGTTGTGTGTAGACAAAACACATTTTAAGTGTTAATACACGTGGTGCATATAGTTACCGCTTAGCTTTAATAGCTTTACTGATCTCCCTGTAAGCTGATCGTACACAAGAAATTGTAACATTTTAAAGTTGCAATTTACTTCACTGAGTATGAGTTATCTACTTTGTCTCGAATACACAGTTAATTAAACATTATCTTTTTTTTTGCTGTTCTCCATTTATTGAATGCTTAAATAAATCTCTTTACATGAAATCTATAATTTGAAAAACCTTGTTAACAATTTTTGCAGTACATAACACACATTTATTAAGCGAGTAAGCCAGTCCCAGCACCGTGATAGTCTTGTTAAGCTCTTTCGTCATGGACACATTTAACTGGGGTTTGTACGACGATTTGTTTGATGTTTGTTTTCTTACTGAAATCAGGATTCACACCCCTCTCCACCAGCTTTTTATAACGCTCAATAAGAGAGTGATCATCAGTACAATAGAATGGTTCTCGGTCCTCCTCAGTGCTAGTGGCGTGGTAGCCTGAACCGCAAGCTGGCAGAGGTTTCGTACTGAAACAAGTTTCATCATACTGTGTGATTATTCTGGTTCTGTATGACATAATGCTTCCCTCTTTCTGGCTCTTTCGAATAATCTTGTTATCGTGGAGGGAGGGGCTTTTGGGTTTCCTAGATTCATTTGATTCAGAGCTGGAACTAGAGCTTGAATTAGAATTAGAACTGGAGTTGGATTCCGAAGAGGAAGAGGATGATGATGAGGAGGAGGAAGAGGAGGAAGAGGAGGAAGACGATGAGGAGTTATTTTCGGAGTGAATGATATAGAATCCTCTTAGGCGAGCACTTTTTGGCAGAGCATTAGGAATTACGTCTGCACGATACGTAGGTTCCTGGACACATTCTTGTTTCTTGATTTGTTCTTTAATCTTCGCTGGACGTTGGCATGATTCGTCGTCGATTGCATAAGTGGCAGTAAAGATGAGTGGTTCCATAATGAGGCAGTTACTTGGCGTCTTGAAATCATTGAAGGGTTCTCCATCCATATTTCCACAGAGACCTCTAATCTGGTCGCGGTATTCATTGCTAGCCTGCAGCATAACCCTCACTCCGTCGTAGACGACCACCAAGCTGTTGTTTGGCAAAGTGACCTGTACTGCGCCATCTGGCATTTCGTAAAGGTGAGCCAGCAGTTCGCCCTCCTGGTGCACGGGTGTCGCAAAGCCATGTGTGAGCCGAACAGACTTGTCGTTTATCGTGACCAGCACCGTGTGGTCAGAGTTAGAATGGAGAGAAGGCGTCAGAAGGATTTGGGCTGAATTCGTTAACACCAGCACTTCCTATTTTGCATAAAAAATAAATGTTGCTCTTCAGGTTTGTTTGAAAATTAATGTGCGTACTTGCATTTGTATTTTTTACTTGTGTTTACTGTGTTTTGTATTGTTTGTACTGCGTTTTTGTTTTGTGTCGTTCATGTATATTTATTCTTACTTGTTACTAGTGTAAGAACTACCGCCACCGAGTTAAAACTCAATTGCAGTAAATAATAATAATAATTATTATTATAATTATAATAATAATTATTATTACTTGCCTTAAAATGAAGAAATATTATAAACCAGCGATTTAATTGGCTAAGAAATTTTGCATATGTCTAAGTGCTTCTTTAGGGAAAAAAAAGAGTTTTGTGATAACTATATAACTTCATTGAGTAGGGAATTTAATAGGTACGCAAAGCGAATTAAACTTATCCAAGTGTGTATATAAATTAAAGTTAAAGTTGAAATATGTATCTCCAATAAGTGATAGATTATTAGTTGTTATGCAGTACTGTCAATTTTTATGATCGGATGAGACATGAAAATCATTTGTGAATGCAAAAGGAATACAGGAAGGTGTTTTAAGAAATATAATCTGTATAAATCCTTGATTACTGCGCGGTACACGGACGTTATACTGCTCCGCCTGATAAGAGCAAAGAGGATTGCTGATCTTTACTAAGAAATTTACCCCCATGTGTTCCTGTTTTCCACTATCTCTTATCAAGTTATGTACTTCTCCTGCTAATCATAATTGATACTAGCCTTGTTGTTACCAACTTCCTTCACCAAAACAGACACTTCGTCAAGTGTGCTCAGGCTGTGTTTTTCACGGTGCCGTGCTTCTTGCTGATAGGGGGCTGGTAGAAGTTTGGGGACAACCGTCATCATAACGTGCCAGCACTTTCCAAGCTGCATCGGATAAGTTACGTTATCAAACGTATTAGCCATTGTGCTGTCAACGACGCAAGTGGCTGCGAAAGAAAAGTAAATCGTGACAACGTTATGTAAAATGCAGTAAACTGCATTTTTTTTCAAAATATTGCTATAGTTGTTAACATTTTTCACTCACTAACACTTCAAACTACTCCTTATTTCATTATTATAAGCAATATTTATGTGTGAACATGTTAATGTAATCGTAACTTACACCTACGTTTGTGCCACCCGTACATAATGTTCCTTATACAGCTTTAACAACACAAATAGTTATAGAAACCAAAGTAATGCCTGCCGACATACAATTTCATAAATTTAAGATTTCGAGGTATATTTGTCTTTACAGGATATCAGGGCACACTTACTACTTAACCCTTAAAACGCCGAATTAAATCCCATCTGCCATTTGCTGGCATTATTAGGAGCTCACCATATTCTCCACGTTAGCAGGATAAGGGTTAAATGCTAGGCTGTAGGTGCATAATTTTATTTTAGTGACAAACTCATATTACAAGGGTTATTGTTATCTACACCAAAACCACCGAATTTGTTTAAAGACTAGTAATACACTGAAGAAAAAAGAAGGGAGTGGAGAAACTTCGCCCAGCATTATATGATTTGTTCTTCATATTTTAGGCTTTTGTGACCGTGCATCATGAACGTAGGGTGAAGAGAGAGAAACCAACAAGATGAGTCGAACAGGAACTTTCACACAGTGCACACAACTCGTGTTCCAGCTCCACACAACCACAGCCAGCACAACCAGTGCAGAACACCATATGCGGTAGTACACAGTCTTTTTCTCCTGAAGATGGGCATAATGATACCCGAAACATGTTGAGATAGAAGTTTGATAATAAATATCAGATTATTTGCATCTTGTTGGTTTCTCTCTCTTCACCCTATGTTCTTCATATCTTACATTAAGGTAGCCACGAAAGCCCCGTGTTGCCGAAAATAAAAAAATATATAAAAGTAAATTTGTTTATATTTGGTAACTTGGGGCAAAGAGGCGCCTGTGGAATGATAATATAAGTCACTCTTAGTGAAATAGTTTTTGATAGCATGAACTTAGTTTAAGTCTTCAGAATGGGGTCAGCTGCGCTTTTCAGATGTCGGGGTAGGAATTTGTGATTTCATAAAACGGGAGAATTGATAGAATAGCTATGTAACTACTAGCTGTTGCAGTCAAGCCTCCATCATAAGGTGCGTTTACTGGTACCAAATTTCGCGGATTAAAGTTCATATTGCGATACTGTGGGTTATTGCACTGTGCAATCTGGCAGGCGGTTATCAAAATTTCCGAGAAACATACTGAATACTTCATCAGGGAATTCACAAATTTATGCCCTGGAAATGAAAGCAGTATTTTGTCTGCAACGTTTGCAGTTACATACGTACATGGTATCATAACCTAGAATATCACAATATCAGTTTATTAAAAACTGGTCTTAGTATGGGGTTGGGGGGGGGGGCAGACTAAATACATTGCTGAACGAGGTGCTGACGGGAATTCTGTGGCCTATGCACAAAAGTGTGAGAAGAGAATAGAGAATATTACATAACCACTACCACTGTGACTTTATCTGTAACGTATATTGTCAGGGGGGTCGAATCAAGAAGGGGGGAGGGGGCACGCAAGGCAGACAAGAAAAATACAATTGAATATGAAGTTCGGTTGGGTAAACATGGAGAAAAGAGACGGCTTTGAAAAGTTACGCGCAGACGGGAAGATAATATTAAAATTGGCCTTAAGGAAACAGGATGAGGAACTGTGAACGAGATTCGTGTGTTTCAGGAGAGAGGAACCAGTTGTAGGCTGTTGTACACAGGAGAATGATCCTTGGAGTGTCATTAAGTACAGCGAATTTCTTGATTAGCTATGGAACTACTGGCTTGAAGCTTCAGGCTTTCTTGGACATGACGCCGTTTCTATTGGCGAATAGGTATGAACCTTCCAGAGTAGCTTGCTGTCCCCAACTTCAGGTCTAAGGTGACCTAGAGGAGATGGACATCTTGGAGCCTGAAGTTAGAGGCAACTTCTCCGAAACGTCGACATTTATTTACCAATCGACACGCAAGTCATATCCAAGAGGGCTCGAATATTCGTCAGAACCATCGTGAAGACCTTCTCAAGAAGGATTCTTCTCCATGTATTTAATTAGATACAGTACTGTATATTGAAAGAGGAATCACTGGATCGCACTCCCTGGAAAACTCGCTTCGGACGAAGCTATGGACTTGTAATAATACTAAGTAATGATGACGATGATGATAACTTTGACTTATGTACTTACGTTTATGGTAAAGTGGAGATACAGAGTTTCCAATGCGATCTATAAGCGAGTGCGCCGGATTTATGTCAAGAAATGCCCTTGTCTTCAGATTCAGGCGAATGTTGTTGAAGTTCACGTCCATGGTTGGCGTTTCCATTGTCACATTCAAGGCAGTGCTTTGTTCGTTGACATTGACAATGACACGTATGGTATTTTCTTCTGGGTTTTTAGGAAAGATATTCTCTGTGACGTAAGGATACAACAAACTACGTGCCATACTGTACAGCTTGTAGGTGCCGTTCTTCAGAACATCTGGAATGTTGTTGTACTTAATTTTGAAGTGGAAATTGTCAAGATTGTTAGCTGCCTGAGTAACGTTACGACAGGCTGGTAGAAGGTGATTCTTCTTATTCATCTGAGACTCGCACAGTTTAGCAATTGGGCTATTGGCAATTGATTTTTGTCGCAACTTGCTTTGCTCCATTTCACCCTGTAAATTAATGGACTATGTTAGAATTTGCGGAAAATTAGGTAAACACTTTTTGTGTTCAAAAAAATTCTGCAAACGAACGCACCTTTAGGGACACTGTGGATCCATGTTGACATGTTTCGCCGAAACTTAGCAGGGCTTTCACAGAAGATTTGCCATTGAATTTCAGTGCTTCATGGAAGTTGGTGATTGGCACTGTAGGCATCGAGACCTTCCCAGATAGACATGCCTGTAACTAAATTATTTAAATTTAATTATTTATTTTGTTGTTCATTTATGTATTGTCGCGGGCCAACCTGCTCAGCCTGTGCCTGTATTTTATGTACTGTCAATGTTCAGTGAAAAACTTACGTCAGTGATCCAACCGAAACACGATCTAGTTAGCAATAAGCCGCTGCAATCGGCCGTCTTGCAAAGTACCATGTAAGAAGGTGTTTGTTTAGCACAGGAATAGGTCTGTGCACTCAGCAATGCTGGGAGCTTTCAAAACAGTCTGAAATGGTAGTTTTGATGGCAAAGACAGACGCTACAGCAACCTGTGCCAGCCCTTGATATATTACTGTGGTATGGCTAGAATAATACTCTTAACTACACTGTACTTCTGTTTCAAGAGGCTGCGAATGTGATTGAAGTGCCCTTGTAATCTGAAGGTGTCGAACATAACAGTGAAACATGTTAGGTGGCAGTACAGAGATTTGGAAGTACAGACAAACTGGTTGCGTGGCAGTTTGAGTTGTCAAAGTAGAGAGTAAGACAGGTCAGGGACGGTTTGGAATTGGAAGTTGGAGACGTTACCATCAACCTCCTTGGTAACATATGTAGTTCACATTGAGCCTATATGTCAGTAGAGTGCAACCAAATTTGTTGCCATGACCGCGCGTGAGACAGCCGGTAACGTGAGCCATGTCAAGAAATGGGCACCGAATAGAGGCCAGGTAAGCTAGATTGCAGTCGGCGGCGGGGGCCCTCTGCCCGTTATCCACAGCAGTCTTTTACGCAGAGGGTACCATCTGCGTGTTCAGAGTGAGATTGGCTACTTCTGTAGACGACCCTATAACGCCTACGTTAGGCTCCAGACAGTATGGCGTTGCAGCTCGGGTGTCCAGCGGGGTAGAATGCTGGCGATTTATTTATGTCTATATTTAAATGGGGGTCGGATTAGCTCAGTCTGTGTAGAGATTACGTTACGATAAAGACGACCGAGGAGTCAAAATTCTGTTACAGCCTTCAGACTGAGCCCGTGTTCCATCCTATCTCCTACCCCCTGGTTATTAGGCGAGTCTCTTCTTCAGGATAAAGCAGACGATGTGTGAAGCTGAGCATTAACCTCTATCTTTTCATATGTTAAAAATGCTTGAGACCATGCCTCGATTCCCGCATGTCTTCATGACGAGATGCTTAATCACAGAGAAGCCACACTTTTTAACTTCCTTTATTTAAACAACCTGAAATATCGATCCAAGGTAGGGTGATTGGCCTGTGTGTTATTTTGCGAGGCTGTGCTGCTAATTGAATAATATCACAGCAGAGCCCTTCTTGAATGGCTATGCACATCCGCTCAGGTAATCAAGAATTGCCCCGTGTTGTACCTAACGCTGACATTTACTCAGTGTTAATGAGTGCTGAACATGGTCCTGTGCTCTTAGCGTACTCATCGTCTGCAGAGACTGTAGACCATCGCAAGAACTGATAGGCAGGCGGCTGATCGTACACCGCAGTCATGCGTTAGGCACTTTCGCAAAATTACTAAAAGCGACTATTAGCTTCGTCATGTCCGTCCGTCCGTCCGTATGGAACAACTCGGCTCCCACTAGACGGATTTTCATGAAATTTTATATTTTAATATGTTTTGAAAAGCTGTCGAGCAAATTCAAGTGTCATTAAAAATCGGACTAGAATAACGGGTACTTGAGGTGAAGACCAATATATATTTTTTACCATATCTCGCTCAGTTCTTCCTAGAATGAGAAATGTTTTAGGTGAAAATTGTAGAGGAAATCAAAACACGCATTTTTGGTTCAGTAACTTTTTTTAAAAAAATCGTGCCTCTTATGAAATAATGTGGGAAAAGGTTGTAGAGCAGGGCAGGTCACATATGACAATATGGCGCTTGCGCATTACATGCTGGTTAACTAAGGTTACACATAAACTCAGAATATGTAATAATCATTGCTTTTCCACTTCAACAATAGTTGCAAGAACCTTGTAAATGCATTCCCTTTCTTGTTTGTTGATATCATTTTGAAGGGAGGAGTGAAGACCACTAGAAATATCGCCGTATAATTCGTAACCGTGTCGTGTACCATAACAGTAAACGCGAGATGCCTTTACCTATGAAAAGTGATATTGTGATTGCCAGTAGACTGAGTTAGAGAAGAAAACAGCTATTTTTTTATTCTATCCACGTTTCTACGTTTTTATCTCTATTGAATAAGTTACTTAACAGAATTGTTTTTTGTATAAGAGCTATGCTGTGCCGAGTAACAAGTGTTATTAATGGTGAATCCACTATACCGTGACATAGCTGTCGTAACCGGATATTTATGTGAGCGAAGCCTTGTAGATTATTCAGCACGGAATCTCTTCTTATACTAATGTGTTTACCAAGAATAACATTTCATTATACTTGTTATGTCATGAGTGTCACATCTGCTCGTAATTCAACAGAAATTCTTTTCGTAAACAAAATCGGTTGTTACTACTACTGAATGAACAGAATTGGAGATTGTGTAAAAATATAAAAACCAAAACAGAACATAAAGTATGTAGCAATACGTAGCGCTAATACGCTATTTTAGCAGTTGCTTGGGCCAGTCGTCTGTAAATCTCGTTCATTTAATATGAAATTTTGCACAGGCAAGAGGTCAATATTCAGATATTCTTACTTCGAACTAAATGCAGTCTTCGTGGATAAAACAATCTGACATCTCACATTATGCTATTGTGTACCCCCTTAAGGCTGCACAACGGTAGAGCTTGCGCATTTACTCGTAAGCCTCCGACGTGTGTATATTTTAATTTAGAATATACGGGTGAAGGGAAATTTCACCCTATAACAGACCACGAAGGACCAGAGGGGGAGTAAAGGTGTAACTCTACTCTTTCTTTAATCTCGGCGCTAGATGGGGTGGGTGGTGAGAGTCACGCCTCGGTCGCCTTATCCCCAGAAAGACCCTGTGCATATTGTACAGTAGGTGCGGCAAATCCGGCCACTACCGGGATTCGATCCCCGGACTGTCCAGCCCGTAGTGAGTAGCTATAAATTTAGAATATTCTTGTTCTTATTCTATCATGATTTAATTTCATGGAAGTGGATCTATTGTACTGGAGGGCTACTCTGATATTTTAATTTCCTTTCAAGTGAATTCGAGATATTCCTTCAGATTATTTCCACTGTACCTTTCATAATAATCCTCATGTAGCGTACATAATTACATAACTTCTGCAGTTTCAGCGTGGTAGATAACCTTGGAGTGAAACAGGCACTCATGGACTTAAGCGGATTTTGAGAAGATACGTTTTTATTACGTGAATTTCCCTTCATTATTGCTCTTCACGCATTTCCCAAACACCAATACATTTAACTCACTTTAAATCTAAATATTCAGTCAGATATTCACACAGGTATTGCTGAGAAACCTCCCCATGCCCTAAAACACATTTTTTTCCATATTACTCGTTGTTTCTAACATTTTTCTCTTTTGTTCCACATTACCTGTTGTTTCTAACATGTTACTCTCTTTCTTTTCCACATTACAATCTCTTCCGATGTATAGGCTATCTAAGATATATAATATCTGCCAAGGCGAAATGTGAGATTTGTACTGAAAATCAGGGGCGTAAAACTGGTGTAATATAGAATGTTTTGTGTCATTTT
>Ga0123352_10020203_pt1 | contig 10613 bp, 4 predicted proteins | sample TergutLab28metaG_FD_89700 | JGI IMG/M metagenome (GOLD analysis project Ga0123352, IMG submission 89700) | Labiotermes labralis P1 segment gut microbial communities from Petit-Saut dam, French Guiana - Lab288 P1 | ecosystem: Host-associated > Arthropoda: Insects > Digestive system > Gut ... | reverse complement strand
GGGATGGAGAGATTCGTTGGTGTGAAAAAGGAGGGGGGACAAAGAAAAAAAGGGACGAGAACGGGGGGGGGGGAAGGAAAGAAAAATTTAAAAAAGAGGAAAGAGGGGGAAAAGGGGGGGGGGGGGGGGAACCGAAGTAGGTTACCTTGAAAAAAAGATCTCAAAATATAGAACATGAAGTTGCCAACTGAATTCATCTGGCTTATGATAGTCCAGTTAATTCCTCTTATGAAGACGGTATTAAAACTTTTGGTTTTCAGAATGGAGGGGAATTTGATTCCAAGCAGGATAGGCTTCTCGGTGTCTCAATGTGATCCTACTTTTCAAAGTTAGTTACTGGAAGACATGCGATTTCTTCTACAGAGTTGCGTTAAAGTACATCAACCAAGCCGCCGAGCGGTTGAAGGATTTGCCAAACGACACCGATCGAGAATTGACGGTTCGGGGGAAAATACTGGTCAAGGACCCTAACCCCAAAACTGCAATGGTCATGGCTTTGGACACTATGTTTGCCGCTATTGATACGGTAAGCTACTTAGAAAGAAATTAGAGGATGTCCCTGAGAACTGGAGTTTCGACGGCGTACAGCATTCATGATTGGTTGTGACACCGAGCCCACTGGTAAGTAGGTAGCTCACGTCGCAATGGCAGAATGAACCACGATTTGCTTAGTACCCCAGGGTTCTGAGAAAAGTTTTGGACCTGCGTAAGATTTGGTGTATTGACACTACTCGTAGGCTACTGAAGAATAATGCTGGTTTGGAGATTACGTCTCTTGTAACTACTTAAGTAGAGCAGATAATGTCAGTTGGAAGCATGCAACCGCGGAAAGAATCCGCACTGTTGATTCGACATCTCTATCATGTACAAACCCCCTGTTATGGATCGTTTTTCCAAATATCTGTTGCCAAGGAACTCCACGTCAGTCAGATCTGCATTATAAAACATAATCAATGACGAAGCTCTGCTGCGTTGCTTCACAGAATTCTGTGTTGCGATGCCACTTGTCATCGATCCAGGTAGAATTTACACTGAATGTTGAATTAGTGAGTGTAAGAGTCAGGTTAGGACAGGGTCTCGACTAGTGGAATGAAACGCAGATAACAGCAAATAGGACTGCGACAAAAGAGACAGGGCAAGTACAGTGGTTGTAGGCAATTAGCCCACGATCAAACGGATGGCTGAGTGCAGCTCTGGTCACACCAAGTAAATTTCTAGTGCACACGGTGTAATATAGGATATTTTTACCAAATAGTAGGTGGCTTTGTTACGGCTAGTGAGGTACCACATTACTCCCTCTTCCCCAGTCAAAGGCTTTGTAGTTTGCAGTGTTTAGTCTTTGTGTTAAATAGCAAGAATGCGCTGTGTAGATAGAAACTGCAACTGGGTCAATTGCTGACCAATATTTTCCTATAGTAATAGCGTTGTTGAGGCTTAAGTGTTTTACTATTAGAGGTAATATATAAAAATTGTGCCGTGTGGATTTTTCGGGTCAGGATAGTAACAAATAGAGGGATTTCGGATTGGACGTGTTGAGGCGTATTGTTATAAAATCAGAGAAAACATATACAAAATAGGGGCTATGTGGATTGCACGGGCCAGGATAGTATCAAATAACAGGCTTTGGGATTAGCGTTTTTTGGGGCTTAGTGTTATACAATCAGAGATAACACATACATAAAGGGGCTGTATGGATTGCATGGGTCAGGATAGTACCAAATAACGAGCTTTGGGATGAACATTGTTGGGACTTACTGTTTTACAATTAGAGACAACACAAAAATGGAGCAGTGTGGATTGCATGGGTCAGGATATTATAAATAAAAAGCTTTGGGATTAGCTTTGTTGGGGCTTAGTGTTACATCATCAGAGAATTAAGTTCCATGCCAGTAAATGGGTTCTGTAAATGGGAGATAGACCGAACTGGTTCAAAATTTTGTCTAGTGGTGGGTTTGGGATTAGCGGTATGGAGCCATAATTCTGTACTCTCAGAGAGTTTGACACCATTAAGAAAAATGAGACGTAGGGGGAGGGGGCAATTGTATAATTTTATCTTGCTAAATTTCTAAATGTAAGTTTAAGTTTTCTTGCTTCTTGACCAGTATTTTACAGGTCTATACAAATCATGAGCCTGCATGACTTTGTAGAACAGCCTATGAAGTTTGTCCTATTAAATGTGGTGAACAATTGTTTCACATAGGCAAATCATTTAAGCAATATTCTCGTTAAAGGAAATATTGGAAAATGTCCAGAACAATATGGGTTATTCAGAGTGAAATGTACATACTGTTCCAGTCCTCAGTTCTGTAAACAAAAGAACAGTCCAGATTAGTTACATACATGAGTGTATTTCAGATACGTGAAGCGAACATAACATGTTTTAATTTCCTGGTATACGCAATTAACTTCGTAAAAACAGTGTAATATTGACATAATTTGCTTTATACGGAACTCGTGTTTGGATAATTAAATCTAAAACTAGGTTTTGGATTTAATCCCTTAAAGCACAGTCGTCACTATACCTAAAATCTACTTTAATTTTAAACCATTCGCTTTAGTCACAAAGTATACTTATGTTTCGTGTGTATCTAAGAATGAAGGCGATAATTTCCGAACAAAGCGTTATTCGATTTATCTATATAATGTAGAAGTGAAATGCCTTAAATTCAGTACACTGCGTTGGACATGTACGATGTAGACACATCTTTAAAACTCTAAATGAACATGTATTTGATAAGTTCGCAAGCTTCATGTTTTTCTTCCAAATATTCTTTGTCATTTTTTTTTATGTTTTGCTGACCGTGCATTTCAGTATAATCGTAGCAATTGACCAAATTAATGCACAAATTCTTGTTTTTATAATAAGTGTATTATATTCCTCTACATGTTTCGAGCACTATGTTCTTATCGTCAGGAAGTCAAAATTGTATTATACAGTGTCCGGTTCTCACATTCTGTAAGTGGCCGTCTGGTGCGCACCGGACGGCCACCTACAGAGTGACCACACCAGATGCTGTATAATATAATTTTACCTCCTGATGATGAGCACAACAGTGCTCGAAACATGTAGAGGAATATAATGAACTTATTATAAAAAAAAGAATTTGTACATTAAGTTGGTCAATTGCTAAGATTATTCTTTGTCCTGTTGGCATACAACATAATCACGTTTTCTGTACATTTCCATTTTAAAATTTAAAACTATTTTCAAAAAGCTCGAAACAAATTTTCACTTACGCCACTGAAGAACACACAAAATATGTACTTTTCATCTTGCAGTCTGTAATAAAAGCGTGATGGACGTGCGAAATTTGAAGTGAGAGCGACTGTAGTTTAGATAAAACAGGAATATTACTAGATTTTAAGATTTAAAAAAGTAACTTTTCTTAAATTGTGATTATTTGGATAATTTGAAATAAAACTGCGACTATATAAATATTTTTGTCTTTTGCTTTTATAAAAATAACTAAATAGTTGTTGGAAACTGACACGTGAAATCTTGCGAGACATGCGTGTTCATTGTCTGTAATAATTCTACACCTGCAATCATGAGTGTTGCTCGAATCTGTGGGAATATAACAGAAACATTTAGTGTATTCAGACAAGTATTCGAGTAGTAATACTTTCCCGAAATAAAATGAAATAATATAATAAACCTAATAACCTAGGTTTTTTAAGAATACAAATTTAAGCACCTTAATAATAATAATAATAATAATAATAATAATAATAACGTGGGTATTATGCGTTTAACTAATTTTACTTTATATTTGGTTCATGACGAAGAAATACTATATTCTGATGGTATTAACTAGATGGAACTATTTCCGTGCAGGTGCCAATGGTATGCTGTTTTGAAAACTCTCTTCTAATTTCCCCCGCCGATGAACGCAAGGAATGGCAGGACCTAACGAGAACTATCAGTTACTCGAGAAAGATCCTGTCCCATTGAGTTCGTAACTTAGTTTAGGCAACGCATTTTAATTTTAGCCCAAATTTACATTTTAGCGACGTCAACACTTTCTGTGCAGACTGCGTATACCATGGCTGCGCTTCTGTTCCACTTGGCGGAGAACCCTGACGAACAGCAGAAACTGTTCGAAGAGATGCAGCTATATGTACCTGATAAAAATCAACCAATCACATCAGACATTCTGAAAGAACTGAAGTATATGAAGGCGTTCATCAAGGAATCCTTGAGATCAGTTATGTCACTCTGTTGTACTTTACCTCTAATTCGAAGGGGCTGGAACACCGAGCTGCTAATCCTGTCAAAGTTAGCATGATTTATACCTTAATATCCAGATTGATTTTTGGATCTAACCACATTCGTGTCGAGCTGCTACAAGGTTTTACAGACAGCAAGTCGTTGGACCGCGAAATTCACTAAAAATTTTATGTCACTCATAAAGTGCAAATTTTTATATTCACTGTATAAACCAATGAATGCACTCAATGCAATACAATAAAACACAAATCATAAAATGCAGTTCGTGACAAGTATCAAACTGCTACATGTTGCGGCACCGAAGAATTTCAATATTTTAATGATAGCAATCAGAGCGATCAATACATTAGGCTGACGTTTTAGATTTGCATTCCTCTGTCCTAGCAGACAGCCTGAGATTGGCATTCCGTTGCCGAAACATGTAGGAGCTTGATACTTGTAATTAATTGTATTTTATTTTATTTTATTGAGTGCATTCGTTAGTTGATATAGCGAATTAACTAAGAATATCCATAGGCTGAGGCAGCGGGGAAGTTTCACTTTCACTCTTACCATCCCGCCCCACCATATCGTCTTGGTCGGTTTTTATGGCTTTCCTCTCAAAATTCTGTGCGTATGTTTTGTCTCCCACATCTTAATATGATTTCCTGCTCATCGTAGCTTCTTAGAGGTCAAGATCCCAATAATTCCTTGTGATTTATATGAGTGTACGCTGTTCGATGACGCTGTGAATCATGGATGGCTTGAAAGATGAATGACTATGGAGCACTGAAGGAGAAAAATCAAAATTCTCCGAGACAAACTTGTCCCATTGTCACTTTTCCACCCCAAATCCCTCACGGATTGACCTACGATCGAATCCGAGCCTTCGCGATGAACAGTCGGCGACTGAGAGCTTGAATCAAGGTACGGCTATTGTTCTCTATAAGATTAAAAAAAAAACTTTTTTCTTTAGGTTTGTGCTTATGAATTATTTTAATTTACATCTTTTAATTTTCAGATTGAAACCTGCTATGACTGGGAATGTCAGAATTCTAAGTAAAGACAAGATATTCTCAAATTATAAAGTCCCCAAAGGAGTGAGTATTCATACCATAATTCTTTGACAATTAACCTTGTAAATTTTAAACTGCTGGATCTAACGACATTAGTAACAATAGTGACTTCTATAGTGAATATGGGCTAAAACACTTAAACACGTACAGGAACCTGAAAAAGTTACATTCGCTCCTTAAAATTGATATTTTTGTTAGCTCACCTTTCTCGGTACCAATGATGAACATTTTTGAAATATTATGCTCATTTTTGTCATTTAAAGAACATTTTTGTTACTCCTAACCATAATCCAGTATGCAGCTTAGTCTCTCCGGTCTGACGTATACTCGAGGCTAATTTAGATTTCATTAACCTAAGAGACGCAGGTGGCCTACATAACCATCAGGTCGCCTATATAACCAGCAGTTCGCCTATATAACCAGCAGTTCGCCTATATAACCAGCAGGTCGCCTATATAACCAGCAGATCGCCTATATAATCAGCAGGTCGCCTATATAAACACAATACTCGTCCTTATGTCCAGAACATTTGGTGCTTTACACAGATATTATCGTTTGAACGATTACTTTCATTTCTGTGGTCTACCGAATGAATTAAGACGGATGATGAGGAAATACACAATTTATAATCTTCAAAAAAAGTTTGGTAGAAGATCCAATCAAAAAAAGCGAGATGGGCGAAACACACAGCAGAAATGAGAGAAGCAATAAATGTATACAGCCTTTTAGACGGAAAACCTAAAACGAACAGAGAAGTCGAGATCTAACGAGACACTGGAAGACAGGATTGAAAAGAATCTTTATGTCACTGGGTGTGCAGATGCGGAGTGAATTCACCTGGCTCAGTGTAGTTTCAATTACGGATTCTTGTATAAAGGATATTGGATTTTTGATTTTGCAAAAGCGGGTGGGAATTTCATGCCTATCTGGGCTGCTCTTTATTTATTTATTAATTAATTCATTTCAATGGAATGTTTTCAAGTTCGAAATCTACAAGGAAGAATTTTGTGATGTTTTGTGTCGGAGGGTTTTCCAGTCTGCTTTGAGCACTTTCTGCTGCAGGGACCTCCTGACTATCGGTGTTCCATTTTCACTCCACTGCGTCAAGAACATGGATAGCTGTCGGGTACACCATGACAAAATTGGTGACAATGAGGACAGGGCAGCGTAATCTTAGAACCAATCACAGGTCTTTGGATTCAACTCTTAAAGCAAGATATCTCAATGCTAACAGTCTTTTACGATACAGAAACAACACGTTTTGTCCACTGAAAAAATTTATCTACTTTCTTAAATGAAAGCCACGCAATGAAACCGGGCAGCTTGGGAGGTACTGGGACTTGCTTGTGGGTTCGACAATTGGTGATTCTGAGTTGGGTTAACGACGGGACAGAAGTGTTTCTGTTTCAGTACAGTGTTATTCAGCCCAAACCTGGCTCTAACAAGCTCAGACTTCTCCGATAGTAAAGCTATCATCATTTGTAGACAATCAATAACTTCCATGGCTTGTCAATGGTTAAAGAGACTGAATTTATAAATACATACTTCCATTTAGTCATAAGTCATTTCCGATTCAGTACTTGACTAGGTAAAAGAATGTAAAGTGTACCCTTGCACAGGCACTGAGGCTCTGTACAGGCCGTACAGCCCATAGGGAGAGTAGAGCTATAGCTGTACTGTACAGGCACTGAGGCTCTGTAGAGGCCGTACGGCCCATAGGGGAAGTAGAGGTATAGCTCTACTCTTTCTTGACCACGGCACTAGAAGGGGGTGAGAGGTCTGCGTCACGCCCTGGCCGCTCTTTACCCCCGGGAAAGACCCGATACCCATCGTACAGGAGGCTGGGTGGACCCCAGGGCCGGTCTGGACAGGTGCGGAAAATTTCGCCCCCATCGGGATTCGATCCCCGGACCGTCCAGCCCGTAGCCAGTCGATGTACTGACTGAGCTACCCGGCCCACATTTAACTAGCTACCCGGCCCACACTTAACTAGGTACGGGAACCTTATTTTTACCTTGACCGTGATGTAGTGTAAGGGAACGAACAGTCTTCACACGAAACTCGTTTTGAAGCTTACATTAGATGGAAGTGAATAGTAGATTTCACGATTCCTTCGCTTTAGGAACTTATTGTTTGGAGAAGCAGTTTGGTTGGCCCAAAAGCCGATTTGGACTCGGTGACGAAGAGAAATATTCAGTCCTTTGATGGCAATGGAACTCCGACTGTGGAAACCATAACTACTTGCTGGGTTGACTGAGCCGTTCAAAATGTAAAGCAGTGATATTCATAGCACGTATTAGGTCGGATGGTTCGGTATTTTTTAACGAGAAGAAATTAAATATGCGTGAAGGCTATTGATTCTTCAGACCGCCATTCAAGATTCCCAAGTCTCAACCTTTTGTTATTAAAACTGACGGTCATGAATCTCCAGGTTTCAGTGGAGATCACATATTCGATAATTTCCCACAACATTCCTTTTATTTATTGTCCTTAGCACTGCGTTTAAAGAAGATCGCAATACGACCGACAAACCGACAAACATGTTCCATACTTATTACGCATTTCAAGCCCAATGACTGTGGTATTTTGCCATTTTCTGTAATATTTAACATTCTGCATGTGTTTATGTTCCATATGAGCCTCAGAAGAAACAGCGATTAATTATGTAAACACTATTATATAACTGTTTATATTGGTGACGTAATGTACTCAGTATGAGGCAGGAAATTAAGTTTTATGTATATATATATATATATATATATACACACACACAGAATTCAGACAAATTATTTCAGTCTTCAGATGGATTAATTAACGTTTACACGTTCTGGTAACAAACATCTGTACTCATGGCGAATATACATCTGGGCAAACAAGAAAAATATTTCTCACACGCCAGTGAATGTATCCCTGAAAGATGGATTAAGACTTCTGAAGGACACATCCCAGAAACCAAGATGACACACCCATTCGTTTTCTTACTGCTTGGGTTTGGACCAAAAATGTGCGTGGGTCGTCATATTGCTGAGCTGGAGATAGAAACTTTCGTCGCAAGAGTAAGTAGTACATTTTGCAACATTAATGGAACCCTGTTCTAAATAACACTCTGATTGGAAATGCAGATCACTTGTCTCTGCAGTCGTCTGCACTGTTTTTAGGTAAAGGAGAATGAGAGAGCCTGAACAATAAGACATTAGAGGAAGAATAACAATGCTCACAACATTTCAGTTGTGAGAACTAACGGGATAAACCGGTGTCGGAGGCTAACCCATAAACAGAACGATAACGTTAAAATTAATATAAAAGTCACGTGACGTTGAGTAGTGGATTCAACTAGCTCAGGATAAGGTACAGAACTGAAATCTTATAATCAAAGCAATGAACATCGAGGTTCCACAGAGAGAGATTTATTAATTTAGAGAAAAGCCGTAAGAATAAAAAAGGACACTGAAAAAGTAAAATGCAAAATAAAAAGTGATAATCACGTTGGGTCGGAAAACGCTCCTGAGCTGCTGTTATTTCGTAGTGTTGGCGGTGTCGCGCGAAGCTAAGCATTTTAATCGAACCAACATGTTCTGTGTAGCTATACTGCGGCAGATATCTGAACGATAATCTTGCGTTTCGACATCCATTTGTTCGCGACATAAAAAGTTGAAAGATTAACGGAAAAGATGTATAAGAAGTTATGATACATAAACCTAACGTAAACACCCTGTATATTCATTTTGTTTTGTTCAATTATTCTGAAAAATCTTATGTATTGTACTGGTTAGAATGTTGTGCTGAATTATTTTCTGTAAAAGCCGTTTCGAAATAACTTCTAGTTGTGATAATTACGTGTATGTAGTCAGTTACACTACACGTGCAAAACCCATGTAAGTCTTCGTGTAAAGGGCCTGTAATATTTGTCAAACTTCAGCTACAATTGATAATGGCTCTGAGAGATTTCAGTAAACTCTCTAAAGTAAAATTTCAAGAGTACTCGTCTAGCAGTTGGCGACATCTCATATGCAGAAATAGAGCAAGGAAGACCAAAACACAGTCATTGCGAAGGTTAGAGAAAAAATCTGTCAAAACTGTGTTTAAAGTGCGTCGAAATTTCGGGTGTAATATCCAAGAAAACGCTAGAAATTAAAATCAAATACTTCATGAAGGAATCTTAGAAGCAGCACCCTTATTTGGACGAAGCTGGTACTCGAATTATGACCAAGAAATTTCCGGCTTTTATTGAGCACGGTGTTACCTTACTGAACGTGTATACATTTAATTAACTCGTATCATATTTCATAAATATCAAATTTTACAATCTTCATCTATTTATAGCCAGTTGCTCCAAGCGTTAGGCCTAACTTCATTCAAGAATATTAAACTTCTCTCAATTTCTCACAAGTATGCTGTGTATTACGTAAATTTCATCTTCCTTGATTTAATTGCTGTAATAATATTTGGAGCTGTAAATTAAGAAGCATCTAATTATGAAACAATTTCCACCCATTTTACTTACCCCGTCCTAAGTTGCTTCAGTTTCAAAATTTTTCTGCCACAAGTCCTTTCGTTCTCTTCATGTAAATTACAGGGATCATTTTACACTATCTAAGGAAACGGGAAAAATTACGTGTTAATACATTTTAGTTTTCGGGACTTACATAAGTGACGAAAAGGATTTTTTTCCTTGTTACATTGTCCCCAAGTGCAACCTCTTCTAATTTATTCCAGTGTGCAGATATGACCTGTTACCACTGTTTTCAAATATTTATTATTATCAACATTTCCCCATTATCTATACGTAGCATTATATTATGTTCTATCCCCCAATTTGATCAGGAGCTTTGAATATGCGCATTTTTGTGTGTTTTATTTCAAGATTTTAAAATGTATCCACAATATATTGAAAATTTTCTTTCTTTGCGGTTTTTATGAAAACCAAACCAAGCCCTTTAACACTGCCAGTAAGATAAGTGAACAGTTACGGTTCAATAAAACATAAAGGCCTATATACACATCGATATCACTCTTATACGAAGTGAAAAAATGTAAGGATGCAGATCATTTTGAATGTGATATTGTGTCGCTCGGTAAGTGTTTCCCGGCCTTCCGAAGGAACGTAGAGGCGCCCAAGAAGAATCTCTTGGGACCACCCAACATTGACGACGAATGCACGATACAGCGTCATAAGTCAGCCGACCTGGATCCTTGACAACTCCTCTGTTGGATCTTTGACAACTCCTCTGTTGGATCCTTGACAACTCCTCTGTTGGATCTTTGACAACTCCTCTGTTGGATCCTTGACAACTCCTCTGTTGGATCCTTGACAACTCCTCTGTTGGATC
>Ga0123352_10020202_pt1 | contig 10613 bp, 8 predicted proteins | sample TergutLab28metaG_FD_89700 | JGI IMG/M metagenome (GOLD analysis project Ga0123352, IMG submission 89700) | Labiotermes labralis P1 segment gut microbial communities from Petit-Saut dam, French Guiana - Lab288 P1 | ecosystem: Host-associated > Arthropoda: Insects > Digestive system > Gut ... | reverse complement strand
TTATATTGTGATTTCATCCTGAATTCTGATCTCGAGACATGTCCATGTACTTAGTTTTATCAGCATTTACTTCTAGTCCAATCTCCTTACTAGCCACTACCAATGTTTCTGCGTTTTCCTTCATAGTATGTACGCTTCCTCCCAATATATTAACATCATCTCCATAAACCAGAAGCTGATGTGTACCATTTAATTTCAAGCCAATCTGGTTTACCTGAACCCTCCTATTGGCGTATTCTAAAGCAAATTTGAAAAGCAATGGCGATAGACCATCTTCTTGTTTCAAGCCATTCCTAATAGGAAACATATCAGACACATTTTTGCTTTCCCGGACTCTGTTATACGTTTCAGTCAGACACATTTTCATTAGCCCTACCAGTTTCATGGGAATATCAAACTCAATGAGAATATTATGCAAGACTTCCCTCCTAACTGAATCATCAGTTTTTTGAATTGTATAAAGAGCTGATGCACTGCTTCAATGTATTCCCATTTTTTCTCAAGTATTTGACAAATGCAGAATATATGATCAGCAGGCGACCTATTGCGTCGCAATCCACATTGACGATCCCCAATAATTACCTCTGAATATGGGGTTAAACTTGACACCAGGATGTTGGATAAAATTTTGAACGTATGTGGCAAATGTGATTTGCCCCTATAATTACTACACACTGATTTATCGCACTTCTTATGGAAAGGTAAAATGGTCTACTCCTTCCACTCCTCAGGCAATTCCTCCTTATTCCAAATAAAAATAATAAGTTTATGGATCTCATGGCGAATTGTTCTACCCCGTGCCTTAATTCTGCTGGGATCTGATCACTACCGTGTGATTTGTGACTTTTTAGTTTTTCAAGAGCCAACTCAACTTCAAACGCTCTTGGCTCAAGTACTGCTGTGTATATTTCTATCTGCCTAACATCATTAACCACATGTATACTCAACAGATGAAAGAAATGGTTCTTCCACCTAAATAAAATACTGTGGGAGTCTGCAAAAAATCACCCTTCTCATCCTTTACTGCGTTAGTTATACGCTGGTAACCCTTCCTAAAGTCATTGATGCCCCTATACAATATTTTTGATCTTACTGTTAGTTTTAAGTTCCTCAGTTTTAGCTTTCAGATATTCCCCCTTTTTGTTCCTAAAATGTCTGCTAGCTTCACGTCTCACATTGTTTAGATTATCTACATTGCTTTGTCTTGGATCCTGTACCCACTACATTTCAGCCTGCTTGCGTTGATCTAAAAAACCTAAACATTCTTTATAATTTACGTTGCTTCAATTCGCGCATACCCAGACTCTCTTTAGCTGAGGTTTTGATATTCTCTTTAATGTTCTCCCTTGTTTATGTCCTCGCCATCACTTAAGTTCTCCAAAACTGCAAACCTATTTGTAAACTCAATCTGTTAATGTTTCCTAATCTCCAGCTCATTTAGCTTCCTGAGATTAAATCTTTCTCCATCAAACGTCTGTGCTACTCGTTTACTTACTGCCAATCTTTCCCTAACTCTTGGAACCACCAGACAGTGGTCAATATCATAGTTAGCTCCCCTGAAACTTCGAACATCTACTATACTCGAATGTCTTTTCCTATCTGTCAATGTGTTATGAATCTGGTTGTGAGTCCTCCCGTCGGGAGAGGTCCAGACGTACTTACGAATGTTTCGGTGTGGGAACATCGAGCTCTTAACAACTAGATTTTTTGATGTGGCAATGTTTACAATTCTAACACCATTACAACTGCCATTCTCATGTAGAATCTCATAGCCAATTGTCGGTTTGAAATAATCTCTCGCCCCATTTTTGCATTAAAACCTCCAGGTAGAATTTTCATATGGCACTTAGGAAAATGATAAAAAAAAACCTGCTCTTATTCCCCATAAAAGCTGTCTTTTGAATCATCACTTTTCTCCTCACTTGGTGCATACACATTCAGAACAATGCTGTTACATCAGCGACCTCTCAGAACTATATGACACCCTACAGTGAACAAACTCTACTCTCTTATCTGATGATAATATTCTGTGACGTGCAAAAATTCCTGTTCTCAATTGATATTTTACGTTTCCTTTTCCAGAGAAAAATCTTATCTCGTGCTCTTTGTCCAACCTTATCTCCTGGACACCCATCAAATCTAATAATATATGTTGCTAATTCCCTGGCTGCTGCTGTAAGTGAACCTGCCCTATACAGGCTCCTAACATTCCACGTAACAAGTCTCTTATCAGTTTTTCGTTGCTCAGTTCGTATCAAAGTATCAATCAAGATAAGAGGCTAACTGTATGAATGTTTCGTAACAAGATACGCTTTCACGGTGAGGAGTTGTTAGCACCTCGCCAACACCCGAGGTGGGAGACCACCCCTGGTTGGCTATCCGCAGCTGCCCTCCATATTGCCCTCAACCTGAGGGCGGGCCATGCCGTGGTGACATGGACCCACCAATTACGGTACTACTTATATATCAGAAAGAAAATCTGCACTGTCCAACCCCGATATAACAACACTGTCAATTTGCGGCGGTGTATCGAGGGTGTCAGTAAATTGACGTATTTCGTAACAGGTAATTGCTCTCCACAGACTTTTATTGGTGCTAGGTGACGGTAGCACAGCATCGGGGGAGCGCCCTATCGGGGTTTGTTAAGTATATATGTATGCATTCTGTATTAGTATGTGCAATAACCGTAAAGAGTGGAGTGTTTGATTATTCATTAATTCACTGCAGTTTTTCTGACTTTCGTGAACATGTATTCGTTTCGATCACAAGTGAATGCTTGCGTGTAAATTTCATATTTCTTGATTAAAACCGCAGTACAATTTATTGATAGCATGGCAGTATCTGCTATTTAAGATGCGGAAAGACACATTTAAAATAATCGCACTTTATACTGTGCACGGCGTATGACTCTGAATAACATCACATACATCAATATATTCGGATTTATATGTTTCCTTAAAGCAGGTTTCACGCTATTCGTAACTGAGCAACTTAAGTTAGCATTCAGAAATATAATACTATTTGGACTAAATAACTAAGCGCACATGCCAGAAATGCTATGCTATGTGTACAAGGCCCAACTTGCCAGGTTTATGTATGTCGAATGGGTACTGTACATGCATTACGGTATCTCTGTACAAGCAAATAACAGCCATCATTCTTCTCGCGTTACCGTCCGATTCGGTCTAAGATCCCCTCAAGTGTGGTGGTTCCACAAACCAGCATTACAGCAAACTCCTTGGAATCCTTGGATGACAACAGCTTCGCATGAGGTCTGCTGTCAGTGTGACAGCGGATAACACGATCGCACAAGGCTATGTTGCGAGCACAATTAATTCTGACCAGTGATTCAGGTTTATGTGTAGTTCAATATCATATGCACTTTATTTAGAGCAATGCCGTGTAGAAATACAGCGTGTATTCCATTCCATTCCAACTTAAGACGTAGGCTATGTTACTCACACGACTAATATGAAACAAGGTATTTGGCCACAGGAGGCACAGAGAACAGCTGTGAGTGTAACAACGAAGTACCGGCAAGATGCCACTCTCACAGCAATGAATAAGGATATTACGACATGGCATGTGGCGCTCTATTGTTTGGCTGACAAATACTTTCGATAGAACCTGCTGTCACGCAGTCCCAGTTCTTGTACCTACTGTACTACATCGTCTCTTGCCCTGAAGATGGAGGCAGCGGGTTCCTCCGAAACCTTGTAAGAAAACAGAGAGCATGTTTCGCGACAGTGATCGTCACGGGGAATCTGGCTTGCGATGATACAAATTCCTGAAATGCTGCACGTTCCCATTGCAACTTACGTCCATCTCGATCTGCAGAATTCTAATCCGTGTGTATTATTTCCACATATCGACGAATTCTAAAATACAGTTCTACGTGCGGCCGTATCACCTGCAATGCATCTCCTACTTCCTGGAACATCGAGGTACTGCTTTCTATTGAGATCACCTAGTCGATAAAGCGACTCGCTACGGGCTGAACGGTCCGGGGATCGAATCTCGGTGGGGGGCTAGATTTTCCGCACCCGTCCAGACCGGCTCTGAGGCCCAACCCAGCCTCCTATACAATGGGTACCGGGTCCTTCCCAGGGGTAAAGCGGTCGGGGCGTGGCGTTGACCACCCACCCAATCTAGCGCCAAGGTTAAAGAAAGAGTAGAGGTATACCACTACTCCCCCTCTGGGCCTTCGTGTCCTATTCTAGGGTGAACTTTACCTTTACCTTTACACCTGCGACTTTCACACGAGTTAAGTGCAAATCCAGGCCTTATCAAATTTTAGTTATCCACGTGACAGACAACATGGATAAAACCCACAGGAACGCCATACGAATTTCCATTCCAATCATTCAGACTCCCAAATCATCATAGAACTAAAAATAACATCCATATTATCACGCAATTTCTTTTCCTCTTTTATTTTCACATAGCAACGAAAGCCGATTACCACCACGCCTGGGAGAAACATCTGTCCTCTCATAAGATTCAGTTGCACTGTCTCTCTCTCTCTCTCTCTGTCCTGCGGACCATGACAAAGATGTAACGAAAGGTGACCAGAAAAATCGTATCGCACTAGTTGCAAACCTTACATTCCGTTACGCCATGGTATTTATCTCTTTTTAACTACAGCATTTACAAAGAAAAGGGAACATGTCCCCGTTTCAACAACTGGACAATTCTTCTTTAGAGTAATCAATTTAATTACGCAAATCACGTTCTGACCCGTCCAGGAAAACATGGTTGAGGGTAAAAATTAATTACTTTCCCCATCTACCAGTCTACACGGTGTGATCTACCTTATATAATGAGTTTCGTGCGAGTGACTGAGTGAGGGAACAGGTAACACACTGCTTGCCACGGTTGCGATAGAGGTCGACAGGCTGTGCACTCTGAGAGGTAAGGGTGAGGGTGAAGAAAGAGTACAGTATAGAGACAGTAAAACAACCAGGAGGCAGTAATCTCATGGTTCAAATTAACGCTTAGTTTGCTCTAACAATAAGGAAACGAGCGATGAAAGAGGCCATGGAGTAGCGCGGAAACTGGGCTTTCCCAGATAAACAGAAAACAAAAAGATGCCAGAAACCTTTGCTCAGAACAAGTGACCTATTAGCGTGCATGTCTAGTCATATCGTACTATCCAAAGCAACTAATTCCAACATAAACAGCATCCTCATTAGTTAGCAACTACAGTATACTTCCATATGAAATATGTATACCTCGTGTACACGAAAATCATAGAAACATGTAAATACAAAACGATAAACAAACTGATGCGTATTATTCTGTTGGTTACTAGAGCCGAGGAATGGCACGGCACCACTGCCACGTAGTATACGCAAAAAGAAGTCCATCGCGCTTTCCGATTATGGAATTCGAAGTTTCTGCTGCGAACGAGCTAAAATAAAAATGTCAGTGGATGAAGTAATGTGTTGTTTTGTAACAGACTGGAGTCTAACCCTCCTTTCAAATTATGTTGGTCCACGAGAATTGATTTCCTCCATTACGGCGCCGTCTAGACGTGAAGAACGTATCGTAATGCTGACCATAATCGCCTGCGAGAATCTTGGCGCTATCCTGGAACTATCCCTTTAAATAAATTTCAACCTCAAGAACTAAAATACCTTGGGAAAGAAGTACCTTTCTAGCCTAATCTTCCAGGTCCTTGCAATCACCGGCGGAACTGTTTGTCATTCAGTAACAGGGGCACAAACTTAACACAAATCCGCCTCGTGTTTAAATCTTCGACTAAAATGCATCAGCGTGTACCGTATGATATAGGCTTCTCATATGGTACATGTTTGAACAGACTACGCCCTTCGGTTTAGGGCTAAAAAATTATTAAATGTGTGCCGTTTGTCCTCGCGGTATATGACGCACGTTTTCTATATTTTCATCAGACCAGTTTGATGAGGGAGAACTGAATGTTCAAAATCCACTTTTAAACGTCGGTACCATTCAATGGCCTGTATTCTACTTGTGGCATTATCAAGAAAGACTTTCTTAAAGCGTTTCCTAAGTCTCAGAGGCTGCTTTTATCCAGGTTAAAACAAAACTTGAAGCACATTCCATTACTTGACGTCTGCCATTTCGCTACCCTATAGCGACCGCACACACACTCAATACAAACACGCTTATAAAGTCAAATGCACAAAACGCAAATTTTTACAGCAACACTCATCACACTAATTAACAATAAATTAATTCAGCGGTACGTAGCGGCGCACAAGGTCAGACTTTATTGGACAAAACGTTTCCACAGATATGGTTTGGTCAGGGAGGCCATGTAACTTTGCCAGCTCGCTTACCTGATCATTCACCACTCGAGTTATTCGACAGCATACGTAAACATGTTGGTTACGTCCCACCAATCCCCACTACTGTGCCTAACCAAATGAGAAGATACATGTTCATGAACAGACCAGTAGTGCTTCAGCCTGCATCCGGATACCACACCACCCCAGCAGAACCACAACGTAACACCAACACACATCGTACCAGGTATGTGTAAGCTCATATACACGACGTCAGAATATATTCAGGAAACATCATCAAAAAACACACTACACACAAAGAAAACTCAACCTTAAGACACCGCAGCAGCCAATATTTGCAGAAACACGCTTTCTAAAACCACAACACACGTCACGACTAAACATTCGCCACTAAATAAATACGCTACTGCAAAAACCTCTATCCTTACAGAGCAATACAACCCATGAAATAACTCAACAAATAAGTCGCAAACTCCTGAGGATGGATGTATTAGCATCCGAAACATGTTGAACATTAAATAATGAAATAATAAAGCAAGTGACATCAAGTTGGTCTCTCTTTATTCAACTATGGTGTGATATTACACGGTAAACAATCATATCTCGGGGGAAGAAAGGATACTTCTCTTTGTCACTTAAAAGTTCAGTGGGTGTATCTGTATGAGCTCTTAACAACACAGTACACTGAAGTGTTTTCATTACACAACGATTATGCCACAAACGAACACACACAGGCTATACGTACACAGCAAACAGGTACCCAACATTAAGTGCACGTCCAAGGGTGCATTCAACGTTGCTTGCTCTCACGGTACCGTGTCGACACCAGACTGTAGCGAAAATACTGTTGTTATGGGGCTATCGTCATCTTATTTCGCAGAGCGCGTTACATTGTTTGGAATTATCAAGAACGGCTATTACATAGTAACTGGTTGTTCATTTCATGTGCCACATTCTACAGCGTATCGGTTGCGAAAATGAGGTGTCGGCGATGCAGAACATCAACCCACTCAGTTTTGATGAACAACTTTGGCAGTACTACAGACGAAACTAGAAGACGGCGGATCATGTTAATCACATTTGGTTGCACCAGGAGATACACAGAAGTTACGATGTAAGCATTGCCTCCAAGAGAGAAGAGCATTTCGGGTCACAGGCTGAGGCCGCGCTCCTAATAAGGCGATTTGAGGACACTTCGACAGTTGTTTTCCTAAACGTTGCCGCCTTTCGTTTATGATAAAGACCCCTCCCACCAAAGACACCGAATCACAGACAGTCTCATCCCTGAGGCGCTTCGTCAATATAAAACCAAGGGCATAAGACACCAGACACGACAAACAGAACAATGCGAGACAACGGTTTGTAATCGACAAAGGCCAACAGCGTAACTCATGATGCTGATATTACTGTATAATCAATTTATAAGAATAAGTAATGTTAAAAAATTGCACACATAAAGCTCTTCAGTTTGCTCTTCGCATATTAACCTCACGTGTCTTACTGCCTCACAATACCGTCCAGAAGTTATTTTCGACAAAACTAAATTTACGACCGTCTTAGATAAACTCTAACAATACACATCAACAATTCATGATCTGAACGCCGTGCAAGTTTCTTCAAACCTTCTTCTTCGGAAAATTCGGTCGACAATTCCTGCCATGTGATACAGCATACAAGTTAAGACCAACGAACATCCTACTTCACTGTATACCAGTTTCAGAAACTACGAATAATTAACTGGAAGCAGAGATGTCCCTCTACGCCTCTATGAATTCCTAACCTCATCACCAGAGAGAAGTGTGTGGTCAAGTTCGCGACCATGCCACTTTGCCCCCAGGACCCAAGGGACAGGAGGATGGGTGAGTACCAGGGACGATGTGGACGACAGAAATTCTTGCTTCCTCTGAGAAGCAAAAATTTCTTGCCACTCCTAAGAATCGAACCGCGAATACTAAGGCGTCCTACCCAAAGCCTTGTCACTATTCCAACGCCAGCACCCAGACTCCATCGAAAGGTGTAGTATTGTGTTTAAGTTCCTCACGCTGTCATAGGCATTTAGCGGAAGTGCGTGTGAGCTGTGCCCTTCCGTCTGTGAGCATGATAGAACGAATGGGAATTGGCCTGAACGCATTAAATATTAAACTAATATTCCTAGACACAATGTCACACTACTTTTGGCATTAATAACATTGGACAACAAATGTTTACTGATATACTTCTGAGGTAACAGTAGCCATTTCTTATTAATTTCGAGGCGCTGAGCACGAATATGACAAAGAAAACTCAAAATTGGCTACGGTTTGTAAGAAATCCGCAAACGTTTATATATTTAAGAACTATGTACATCAGACATGCAACGATTAAAGTCGGTTTCTATTTGCGACTTCGCTTTGCCTGTCGCTTGTGTCCGTAATGAAGTTTGCGTTAAGTAAATGTAACTACTAAAAACGAAATACGTTGAAAGATTTCAAAATTTTGCGTCATATTGCATCAGCCCATCATGCACACCACACCCATTTACTACTGCGTCATAAACACCGCAAAGTGATCCCAGCTGCGTTAATCCACCATTAGGGATGCCTCGTAACTGTTGATAGTGCCGATAACTTTTGTTACATTTGCGGTGAAGTGACGTTTGCAAGGCAAAGAAAGACCATCACCGCGATAGTGAAAAAGGCGTATCATTTGTACTTCGGATGCAAGATCGACGACCAAGAGAATCCTGGGCCCCACACATATGCTGCCGTAAATGTGCAACAAATCTTTCAGAGTGGCTGAATGACAAAAGACATGCGATGCCGTTTGCTATTCCTATGGTTTGGAGGGAGCTAAGTAATCACACAACTGACTGTTACATCTATATGGTGCCACCTGTTTCTGGAGGTATCACGAAGAAAAAGAAGTGAACAATAGTGTATCCGAATATACCACCTGCTCTCCGTCCAGTTCCGCACGGCGAAGGTATTTCCGTTCCCGAACTTCCGAAAGAATTTACCATCGATTCAGACGACGAGGACGAAGACGAGTCGACCTCGGGTTCTCCTGAGTAGCCGGCGTCTACTGAACCACACGTCTCCCACGGTAGGTCTTCTGCGACACAGCCACACATTCTCACACAGGAAGAACTGAACGATCTTGTTCGCGATCTAGAGCTGTCCAAAAGCAAAGCAGAGTTACTGGGATCGAGACTTCAACAACGAAATCTTCTCGAGAAAAATGTCCGAATTTCTTCGTTTCGCAGCCGTCATCAGCAGTTGGTGCCTTCTTCAGAAATGAAGATTACCTTGTGTTCTGCTACAATGCAGATGGCCTGATGAATGCCCTCGGAATCAAACATGACCCGCAAGAATGGCGACTATTTATAGACTCTTCGAAACTGAGTCTGAAGGCGGTGTTGCTGCTTAATGGAAACTAACATCCATCCATTCCAGTCGGACACGCTGTCCACATGAAAGAAACCAACGAAAACCTAAAGCAGCTGCTGAAAAAGCTTGAATACAGCAAGTATGGCTGGCATATTTGTGGTGACCTGAAGGTAGTGTCTCTGTTGATGAGTCTCCAACTGGGATGTACCAAGTATTGCTGTTTTGTATGTGAATGGAACAGACGAGCAAAGACTTTGCATTACCTGAAGAGAGACTGGCCTCAGAGGAAATCTCTGAAGGTCGGATAGAAGAATGTGCAACACCCAGCATTGGCAGAATAGCACAAAATCCTGCTACCGCTCCTGCACATCAAACTCGGTCTGATGAAAAACTTCGTAAAAGCCATGGACCGGACAGGATCGGCGTTCAAGTATCTGGCTGAAAAATTCCCTCGACTCAGCGAAGCGAAAATTAAAGAGGGGGTTTTGTGGGTCCTCAGATCCGCAAGCTCTTCAGAGACGGTATGTTCAACAACCTACTTAAGGGTGACGAGAAAAAAGCTTGGGACGCGTTTCGTCTGGTGTCAACTAACTTCCTCGGGAATATCAGAGTAAAAAACTATAAGGAATTGAGGGCATGTCATTGTATCACAACTTGGTTACAATATGTCCTTAAAGATACACATACTTCATTCCCACTTGGATTTCTTCCCCGACAACTGCGGCACGGTTAGTGATGAGCACGGTGAACTTTTCATTAGGAAATTGCAACGATGGAGAAACGATATCAGGGAAAGAGTTCCACTTCCATGTTGGCTGACTGCTGTCTGACGCTCATCAGAAATGCTCCTGAGCAGCTACACAAGCGACAGGCAATGCGAAGTCGCAAGAAGAAGCGCACTTTTATCGTTACATGTCTGATGTACATATTTCTTAAATATATAATAAACGTTTGTGGATTT
>Ga0123352_10020201_pt1 | contig 10613 bp, 7 predicted proteins | sample TergutLab28metaG_FD_89700 | JGI IMG/M metagenome (GOLD analysis project Ga0123352, IMG submission 89700) | Labiotermes labralis P1 segment gut microbial communities from Petit-Saut dam, French Guiana - Lab288 P1 | ecosystem: Host-associated > Arthropoda: Insects > Digestive system > Gut ... | reverse complement strand
CCTACTCCCAGTTTTTTTTTATTTCTCCCCCTTCAATTCACAACCCAAAAAACTATTCTTAGGAAGAAAAAATTTTCTGGGGGGGGGGGGGAGAATTTTCATCCCGTGGCCCACCATGTTACGCCTATGAGAGTGTGGAACGCCCTTTGTCGATAAACATCCACAAAATTTGACTCTTCATAAAAATTCTAAACAGCTAATCAATCCCTGCACAGACCTGGACAGTCCCTTGGGGCTCCTGCAGACTGAGGCTACCAGAATTTCTAGACAGTCGGCATGTGAAGGTGGCAAGATTGTTAACCCTACGCACCGGCCGCCTTTACCCCAACGAGTTATCAGCTAGTACTAATTTCTGTTAGGGCCACCGTACTGCCGGAAGGATTAAGTCAATGAAAAATCCCAATGACCCCATCGGGAATCGAACCCGCGACCTTCCGGCTTGTAGTGCGTAGTGCTTCATAAAAACGTGGAGCCTTAAAATAATAACGGCCTGCTAGTTCTGAGGTTTTTCACAGCGGTGTTGCTGAAGATTCAAGTGTTCTGGTAGATGACGCCTTGCCGTTGGGTTATACAGTTCCCGACGGCGTAGCAGCCGAGAGGTTTACACTCTTGAAGCAAAGTTTTCTGTGTGATTGCTGCAGTCAAGATACGCAGTTTTCTCGTGATGCTACAATAGGCGAGAAAGATATTCTGAGCCCGACACACTTTGATAACGACAGCCGGCCTACCTTCTGTCCAACAAGTGTCTCTAGCCTTCAAAGTAGGACAGATGGTGCTGCTGCCTGCCTGTCTCCACTCAAAGGGCTATCGCCTGCTGAAATGTTATCCGAAAAGAGAGAGTTCAGACAAAGAAACATGAAATCTCCATTCGTCTTGCATTGATTAAACATGAAGTCTCACTTCGTCTTTAAGTTACAATGATTGATTCAACCTTGAGGATTTTTATGACGTTACATTGCAATAGCCGGTCCCAGTGGTCGCGCGGTTTAAGGCGTAGGTCTGGAGCCGCTCGTCTGCTGTGATTGTGGGTTCGAATCTTGCGGGAGGCATGGATGTCTGTCTATTGTGAGTTTTGCGTGTCGTCAAGTAGAGGTCTCTGCGACGGACTGATCACTCGTCCAGAGCAGTCCTACCGACTGTGGTGCGTCGTTGTATGTGATCTAGAAACCTCGTGAATGAGGAGGCTCTGGCCCACTGGGGACTGTTGCGCCAAAAACAAACTATATTTCAATAAACATCACTAGTGTTTGGAGGATTTTTTGGAACCAAAATGTTTCGAAGACTGTTTTGTTTCCGTTTTCAGGACAGTGTCCAAAATACTTGTCAAGTTTACTAGGTTATTAAATTCCACAAGAGGGGATAGAAGTCCAAAGTACGATTACTTTCTTACACTTGGTAATTTTTAAAGATGTAGATAATTAAATTCCAGTCAGTCTCTCTTCTTGCATATGTGGTATTAAATTAGTTACGTAAGCATACTTACTTAGACGAATGAGATGGGCTGGGCATGTGGCGCGTATGGGTGAGGAGAGGGGGGTGTATAGGGTTTTGGTGGGGAAACCAGAGGGAAAGAGACCACAGGAGAGACCTAGGGGTAGATGGGTGGATAATATTAGGATAGATGGACTGGATTGGGCTGGCCCAGGATAGAGACAGGTGGCGGACGCTTGTGAGTACTTAAATGAACCTTCGGGTTCCGTGAAATATGGGGAATTTCTTTTCTAGCTGCAAACCAGTTAGCTTCTCAAGAAGGACTCTGCACCATGGAGTAAGTAAGTAAGCATACTTGCTTACTTACTCCATGGACCAGAGACCTTCTTGAGAAACTAACCGGTTCTCAGCTAGTCAAGAAATTCTCCGCATTCTATGAAACCCGAAGGTTCATTAGCGCATTCACAGTGCCCGCCACAGTTACGCATGCATAAAGACGTTTTGACAAATAGGCCTGTAACCATAACACAGCGTCAACCTTCATTGCACTGTTCAGAATTCTCTCTGGCCTACCGCAGTTTTCACGTTGCGTCAGTACAAACAGAGAGAGCCTCGTGCCAATTGAGTCAGCACTACACAGTAGGAGCGCTGCAAATGACTGTATCCAGACAGTGCCAAAGCAGAAGACACATCGGCATTATTCTCTAAGCACGTGCACTTCCGAACATCGGTCTAAGCCAGTGGTTTCTAAGTGCGCCATATGGCCTTCCAGGCGGCCACACCAATTTGTTGAGGTGCCACATGAAAATGACGGAAAATTAGAGGGCCACGTAATTTGTGAGTGGGCCACCGTAACTTCGCTGAATGACTAAAATATTTCAAATTTAAATTTCATTCCAATGTTCTCTTCTCCCCTGCATCCCTCGCACCATAGAAGGCCAAGTTGTATTGTACTGCTTCTTCCCACACTTTATCTGGTGGAATCTCGTCGCATTCGGGGGACTTATTTACTGTCAAAAGTATGTAAGCGCCTTGAGTGTGCGGAAAGAGAAGACCTTCGCTTATCACTGACCACAGTACAACCAGACATTCAGAAATTTGCAGGTGTTCATCAGGCCCAAAGAACACACTGAATATTATGCCAGCTATTAACAGAATATGTTTAACTTGTATCTGTAAACAAAGTGTTAAACTTACTTACTTACTTACTTACTCCATGATGCAGAGTCCTTCTTGAGCAGCTAATTGGTTTGCAGCTAGTCAAGAAATTCCCCGCATTTCACGGAACCCGAAAGTTCATTACCGCACTCACAAGTTTCTGCCACCTGTCCCTATCCTGAGCCAGCCCAATCCAGCCCATATACCCACATCCCACCTCCTGGAGATCCGTCCTAATATTATCCACCCATCTACGCCTAGGTCTCCCAAATGGTCTCTTTCCCTCCGGTTTCCCCACCAAGAACCTACACACCCCCCTCTCCTCACCCATATGCCCCACATGCCCAGCCCATCTCATTCTTCTCGATTTTATCACCCGCACAATATTGGGTGATTAGTACAGATCATTTAGCTCCTCGTTATGCAATCTCCTCCAGTCCCCCGTAACCTCGTCTCTCCTAGGTCCAAATATTCTCCTCAACACCGTGTTCTCAAACACCCTCAGCTTCCTTTCATCTCGCAAAAAGAAAGTATTATACGTAACTGAAACATTGGAGAAACACTGGTTTAAGCAACGTATTATCGGTAGAACTCGGCCGTGCCGTGCACTAGAATTCTTAGCGATGTCAATTGATTTGGCGAGAAGTTGGTAGAAACATGCAAATGAACGAAACCACGTAACTGGCACGACGCACAGCGTAGGGAGATGGCTGATGGATGAAAGCATTCAAGGCTATGAAACTGGCTAATCCGGAAATATCTTATAGCTTCCGCAATTTTTAAATGTTTCCGCGAGGCTTCCATAGATTTCAGACGAATGACATATAATTCGTGCGCATGCGCAACTAGTTTAGACTTTTTGACCAGCCTGACAACTGTTCGACGTCGGCCTGACGGCACACATTCGCACAGTTAGCTAATTCGTCGCTTTAAATTCCAGATTAAAGTTTTATACAAACACAGAGGCCTGCTCATTTTCCATTACACGTACTTTACAGTTGTTTATATTATCGCTACTAGCGAACGCCAAATCCATCGAGATGTAATTCGGTATTTTTACGTTTTCCACAATACACAATACCCACAAAAACGTTGCGTACATTTACAAGGCGATGTAGTGTAGCGACGGGCTGCGCAACATTTCACGTTTTTGTACTGATTAGTGTAGCTGTCGCTGTCACCTCAGAATTTAGCGCTTCTTCCGCCATCTTCTTACACTCATGTGATGAAAATACGTACAGGTTGTCAATGGGCTTAACAGACACAGGGGTTGTCATTAGGTTTACAGACACTCAGGCTGTCATAAGACTCAGTAGACACACGGGTGGTCATTAGGATGAAAATACATACAGTTTGTCAATAGGCTTAATAGACACACGGGTTGTCATTAGGTTTTATAGACACTCAGGTTGTCATAAGGCTCAATAGACACACGGGTGGTCATTAGGGTGAAAATACATACAGGTTGTCAATAGGCTTAGTAGGCACACGGGTTGTCATTAGGTTTTATAGACACTCAGGTTGTCATAAGGCTCAATAGACACACGGGTGGTCATTAGGGTGAAAATACATACAGGTTGTCAATAGGCTTAGTAGACACACGGGTTGTGCTTAGGTTATATAGACACTCAGGTTGTCAGTAGGCTCAATAAAAACAAATGTCGTCAAAGTTACGTCATAAACTTAACTTTTATTGTAAATAAGGAATGAATGCTGTAATGATTTTATTCTGTTAACAAAAAACAGAATATTTTGATGTATGTACAGTGCATTTTGTACACTGTGTTCTCCAGGCCTACAAACGCACAAAATATATATATATATACATATACAGAGTGGGCCAAAAGTAGGTATGCAGACCATCAATACAATACTATATACTGTATACCTCTATGGCCCTGGGTTCGACTTAGCCTCTAACAGAAATGAGTATCAGGAGCATTTCCTGGGGGTAAAGGCGGCCGGTGCATAAGGCTGACAACCTTACCATCATCCTGTGCCATTGTCATGAAATCTGGGAACCTTAACTTCCTGGAACCCTCTGGGTCACTCCAGGCCTGTAACGGGACTGTTTTACCTTTACCTTGCTGTATACCTACTGTTGGCCCACTTGGTATATATAAATAAATATATATATATATATATATACAAGTTATGCGTTTGTTGGTTTGGATAATAAAAAAACAGAATAATGTTGCGACTCGCTATGGTCTGGATGGTCTGAAGTTCGAATCCCGACAAAGGAAGGAGATTTTATCTTCAATAAAACCGTCCAGATGGGCTCTGGGTTCCACCCAGCCTCAGTTTCGTTAAACAATGGGGTTCTTTCACGCGGTAAAGCGGCCGGGGCGCGAAGCTGACCATCACTCCAACTAGTACAGAGACTAAGAACAAGTGGTGCTATACATCTGCTCCCCATACACGTCTTCATGGTGCGGACAGGAACAATTTACTTTATCTTTACTGTCATGTAAATGTTAAAGCTACAAAGTAGTGGTGAAATTGTCGACATACTGCATATGTCATGGAGAAACATTTGTGGTATGAAAGTAGAGCTCTACCACTTATAATCTCGGCGCTAGATGAAGGGCGAGTGTACAGATTCAAGTTCCGGTCGCTTTATCTCCGGATAAAAGTCCCTTACCCTTACCTACTGGAAATCGAACCATGATTCCTTGGACGTCCAGTTCTCAACATGGTCACTACACCGACTAGGGTAGCCAGGCTCACTAATTTTAAAATAAAACTAGGTTTCTTTCGGGAGATAAAATCAAACAAAACCGTCTTCAGAACCACCCGTCTCCCAACCACCTCCTGGCCACCTTAACGAAAACGTGTGACAAACAAACCATCCCGTACAACTTACGTTTTAGCCCATAACTATAGCAACACAGTGCATTTCTACTGAGCAATGTTTCGCTGTATCAAGCATTATTTATTTAGACTACAGCTTACGACATACCTGAAACCGCGATTGCAAAAATATGAATATTCATTACCGCAGTTTCAGGGCCGTCAGAAACCCGAGGAAACAGCGTTGCAGCAACAGCAGAAAAAAAAAGCCTCCATTTGTTTTTCATCTCTCCGCCAGTGATTGCACGTGCATGAACTAACCAGACAGCATAAAAACAGTATACGTCAAACTCATCATTTATTGTATGGAAGCTACAAGTTTCGACCCTTTATAGGGTCATCATCAGGCCTTCTTTGGAATCAGGTTAAGGTTCTTATATTTATTGATGCATGTAGCTTGACTAGCTATAAATTTGATTTAAGTCATCCCGGTTTGTTAAGAGTTTAAATTTTTTTTGTCCAATGCCACCACATGTCCTTGTGGAGTTTCGAGGTCCTCCCTCCTGGGCATGGCAGGAGGATAACCGACTTCTGAGGTTGGGACGCCCATGAGGCGCAGTTACGTTGTCCCGATGTTGTGAGTTGTGATATAGGAGGATGTAGTGTCAGGAGGGCCCTTAAACCTAAATTCTACCAACCTACCCAGACCATGGTCACAGCGGGAATCCTCCCCTTCAGTGAAAATTCCCACGGTAGAGTCGGGAATCGAACCCGAACCTCTTGATTAGTAGTCAGAGACTCTGACCACTAGACCACGAGGCTGGTCAGAGTTTAAATGTTAAAAGATAAAAAGAGTTTATAGGGTCATCAACAGGCCTTCTTTGGAATCAAGTTGATTCAAAAGAAGGCCTGATGATCACCCCATAAAAGGTCGAAATATGTAGCCTCCATATAATAAATGATGTGTTTGACGTATACCGTTTTTATCTTTTAACATTTAAAATCTTAACACACCGGGATGGCTTCAATCAAAAATACCGAGACAGCAGGTTCTCAGTATTGTGACCAGGAAATTAAATTTATTATATAAGATAAAATCGCGTAGTTTGGCACCCTAAACTACACGGCGTCAATCCCTGCACCCACTAATAGTCATTTATTCGTAAGACCCAGGAACCCTTTCCCGGGAATAAAGCAGCTGCAACACTAAATTAGGTATTCATTTCCATCTACTGCCGAGGTCAAGAAAGTGTGGCATCCTCCATTTCGCCCTAGTCTTCATGGCAAGATCCTTAAACACAAGGACAACTAAATTTACCTTCATTGCAGTAGTCATTTAATCCCCACCCCTCTCTCCGCAGCCCGCCATAACGGATCCGCGTCCTTGACATAGTGATGTCACAAGCGGCCAGTTGTGACGGTAAGCCAACTCACTGGGATGTAATGAATTTCCGGACGAAATGCGCTATGTATCTTTCAGCATGTCAAAAGGTGTTAAAACATGGGGCTATACCAGGAACGTACAAGCTTCGCAACAAAGAGATTAGCTTGCAAACTTCTGGTTGCCGGATGGAGTTTGGGGAGGGCAATATTCGATCTGATTGAGACTTCTCATGGTTGTCCTGCGTCCCCCCACGCTGACATAAAATTAATGTCCTTCACTGGCAACAGACGTTTCCTTCCGACTGTTGCAAATGTCAACGCCAAACAGTTTCAAGTTGAAACAAATCTTAAGTAATCTACACAAAGTAGGTCGTTATACGTTGGCACTTTATGGTGAAAATTAAAGCATGAACAGTACTTGTACTATTCTCTTTTGAAATAATGACGCTGCCATAGATTTCTGTCCGATATTTCGGCTTTCCTTTGCCAGTTACAATTTTATCACTTTATATTTGATGCGTGCAACAGGAATAACCAACCAGCACATTAATCACAACTCCGGTTGTCACCCGATGCATCATCTCCGACCTAGACGCTAGGCAGGCGGGTTTATTTCGTTCAAAAGCAGGTAATGGCACTTTTGTGACCCAAAATATTAACGGTGTTACAAAACAGATGAATAAAATAAGCAAACGAATTTAAATTTTGGGGTTCAATTTTGTGTAAAACCTAAATATTCCAATCCCAGCTCTTCTTGCTGCCGGCATTCAAAATTTTGGTTCGAAATATTCATGAAAATAAGCGGCCTAGGGGATTTAGGCCGTTATAGTAGGACAATATTAAAATGGATCTCAGAGCAGCTGTACGTGAATATATGGGTTACATCAAAAGTAGTATCGGGTTCCATAGAAGTAAATAATTTGTGACGAGCTGAATTAACAGAAACTTTCCACGGAAACTACCCACCAATGAAATGGTTGGTTAATTACAAAGCAAAATTCCACATGATGGAGACTGCAATCATAAGTTACAAGTTTTAAGCAGAAGTAACGCATAGGAAAATGCTGAGCAAGAAGAGCAGTAGTATGCATACACAAAATTCTATGATGTTATAAATGGGCAGTTGTACCAAAGTGAGAGTCAGGTGACATTGATGAAAGACAATCTTAGATTCTATTAATAGGCGCGAAAAAAAATGAGCTGTACAAACAGAGAGAGACATGAAAAGAGGGGGGATGGGGTGGTAATTATAAATTATTACAAGACTCTGAGTAAAACAGTCCGAACCACCTGTACAGAATCTCAAAGTTATCAGTCAGGAGAAGGTTTTTTATCTCAATAATTAACCAACTTGATGCACAAAATTTTTGTTTTACAATAAGTTTTTTCATGCCTCTACATGTTTCGAGCACATGTTATCATCATCAGGAGGTCAAAATTGCAGTACACAGCCTCTGGTATCATCACACCTATGGCTGTGTGCTGCAGTTTTGACCTCCTGATGATAAGTAAACATGTGCTCGAAACATGTAGAGGCATGAAATAAACTTATTGTAAAACAAAAGTTTTTGCATCAAGTTGGTTAATTACTGATATATATATATATATATATATACTGAAATGCACGGTCAGCAAAACGTCAAAAAAACAGTTGAAGGTTTGTTTGACAAGAGCAGAGTGCCATAAAGCAATGGATAGATAAACTGTAACAGAGCAACAGAATTAATAAAGACAATTATAAATGTACAGAGAAGAGTCAACAGACCTCTCCACAATCTGACAGTTACAGAACTGTGTGTTATCGGAATAATAAGTCGTTAAAATGCATCCCAAAGAAGTAGGAAGTCAAGAGGTGGACAAGATTTGCACAGCGCGTGGCAGGGCTCAGTGACGGTATCTGTAAAGTGACGTTATCCTTCAGCGTCCGTATGTGCTCACCAACAGTCCTCTAGAGTTCATCCAGCCACTACGAAAATCCCTACCCCCACCCCCAGTGGCACTTCGCCCCGATCCCGGGTCATGGTCCCCCTTTACGGGGCTTCGCGATCACACTCAGACACACCACACTCGGTAGAACTCCTCTGTACACGAGATCAGCCCCACGCTGAGACCTCTACCTGACAACACACAACACTCACAAGAGACAGACATCCATGCTCCGACGGGATTCGAGCCTGCAATCCCAGCAAGCGAGCGGCCTCAGACCCACGCCTTAGACTGCGCCGCCACTGTGACCGGCTACGACCACAACTTTATTTTGAAATAAAATAAATAAATTTCGATTTCCAAAGGGTAGGGGAAATATTTCGACGAACGAAGTCACGATTACCTTTTCAATCAGTAGGCCCGAGACATATGGAGCGTCCCGGGCAGACTGATAATTAGGCGCTCCTTGAAACCGATATTCTTCCAACTTCCTCAGCTTAGGACAGGACTGGCGAATATTTTTGCGGGCACATACCCAAATTGCAAATAATTTTCGGAAAATTTCTTGCGCATGTGGAAAACTTGAAGGTAGTAGCATTATATTTTGTATCATTCCAGTAACGGTTTAGTGTCCCTTATAGGTTGACGCCATTGGCTCGCCCCTCAGACCGGCCCTATTCAACGTCATGGAGTTAGGTGGTTAAGTGGTGCCTAGTTGCGTGTTCTAATGACGTTTATAGTAATATATCAAGCATTATAAGCAGAAAATCTAGTCCCTTTGCCCCTAATCTTTCGTATTCCATCAGAATGACACAGACCTATAGCTAGTTGGTCGTAATGTCGGACAGACTGCTCCTGAAAGTCTGGCCTACATACGAAACTTTTTGCATCTTATTGTTACGCCACGGCGCGAAATTCTCTCACATATAAAGAAACTGCAAGTGTGCATGTCGACACACGAAGCGGCTCATTTCTTCTGTTTCTTTCACAGAACGAGTCATAACAAACCTTCTTCCGCCATAAACTTTTCAACACGCGCACAATACCGTGCATTTAATTTAGGTTTACGGGTTAGTCATTTCATTCTCCAGAGGCTTGTGAGAATGGCGAGTTATTAGACCACGTCCGTGTTTCACAGTTTCCGTTCCCCGATATAATACAGACGGGGAACTAAACAATTTTCCGCCCTAGGCAAGTTCAAAGACCCAGGCTCCTGAAGTTTGTAGAACCAAGAAACGATAAAGTGACATCGGCTTTCATGATAATTACATTTAGTGTAGTCAAAAAGCGACGACAAACTTGCAGTCAGCTGAAAAGTTATGCAGCGGGATCCCTTTCGCTTCGTTAGCGTTTAATGACCACTTTCACGCCACAAATTTTCTGAGGTAATTCCTATTTCATTGACAACTTGAAACTTATCATTAGTGTAACTTTACGTAACCACAAAATTTGTTCCCGTAGCCGATGACCCAGTAGCCACGTCTCCGTGACACTTCCTGACGAAGCTCCATGTAGGATTCTTTGGCAGGATTTGAGGGCCAACCATTGGACTACGCACACGGTCAACGACACAGGTTATGTAAACACGGGGTCTTGGACGCTTCGTCTTTGAGTATGGCTCATTTTAGTTTGTAAGAAGAAGGTTAAAAAGCTAAGATAATAAAACCATATGCGTCAAACACATCTATCTATTATACAAGTTGGCTACATGTTTCGACCCCTATACGGTCATCATCAGGCCTTCTTACTGAATCATGTCATTAAAACGCTGCGTACATTATTGGGATCCCAATTAATGTTTACAAAATATGAAATGATATCTTGTGGCTGACAAACTTCAGATAGATAAGACTGTCTTAATAAAACCCTTACAATCTATAAAACTATAACCGGGTATTACAAATAGCATCTGCATTATGGAT
>Ga0123352_10020199_pt1 | contig 10614 bp, 8 predicted proteins | sample TergutLab28metaG_FD_89700 | JGI IMG/M metagenome (GOLD analysis project Ga0123352, IMG submission 89700) | Labiotermes labralis P1 segment gut microbial communities from Petit-Saut dam, French Guiana - Lab288 P1 | ecosystem: Host-associated > Arthropoda: Insects > Digestive system > Gut ... | reverse complement strand
GGCGGACGCTTGTGAGTGCGGTAATGAACCTTCGGGTTCCGTGAAATGCGGGGAATTTCTTGACTAGCTGCAAACCAGTTAGCTTCTCAAGAAGGGCTCTGCACCATGGAGTAAGTAAGTAATATATAAGTAATCAACCAAATTCACTAAAATGTTTATGACATATTTTATAGTACATCATAAACATTGTAGTGTATTTTGATGGTTATTTATACATTATGGAACTGTTCTATAATAAAAAAACTAGATGCACTAATTTCTGAAATTTATTTTTGGAATAAAAATCTACATGTTTCGGACAGTTCCTCTGTCCATCATCAGGAGTTTTTTCACTGTACACACAGCAATGGTATATGTCATACAGGTTTATTGACAGCTTGCTCGCAAGCTGTCATCATGGAGCAAGCTGTCAGCAAACCTGTATGACATATTCCACTGCTGTGTGTACAGTGAAAAGCTTCTGATGACGGACAGAGGAACTGTCCGAAGCATGTAAATTTTTATTCCAAATATGAATTTGAGAAATTAGTGCATCTAGTTGGGTTTATTATAAGAATTTATCACAATGCACGGTCACCTGAACGTCAAACGTTTGATCTGATTAATGAAAGGAAGATGGGACGTATGAAAATAATTAATGCCCAACAGGCAAAATCTACATACGCCTACAAGAACACGAAACAAAAACTACTTAAAATGAAGACAGCCGTCTGGTTCAATGAAATGTGTCGACTAAACCACCTAACGCCCAAATACATTAACATCACCGTCATTCATTCCATTGGCATGTGCAGAATGCGACGATTCCTTGCCGTTCTCAGGAGCGTCTTCCATTCCTCCCTGTTATGTACTTTTTCCTGCCACCCTTCTCCACCAACTATTCTTCCATCTTCTCCCACCTCATCTTGCCGTCTATTTCTTGGTCTACCTCTCAATCTCGTTGTTCCCAAATTCATACATAATACCCTTTGGGGAATTCTATTTCCTTCCATTCTCTGTACATGCCCAAACCAACATAATCTATTATAGTAGGTTTTTTAACACTTGAATAAATTTTTTATTGTTTAATATCCTCCAATTTTCTTTTTCATTTGCATTAAACATCACCGTCATAAAAAACATTGTAGTGCATTTGGTTGCTTATTTATATATTAGAGATCCGGTTAATGCACGGAGCAATGAACATATTTAAATTAGGAAACTGAAATCTTTACATGCCGCCTGCCTCCGTGGACTGCAGTGCGTTTAGGCTGACTATAAACTTAATGCCGCTTCCATTCTTGGCAACAGATGAAATTTAAACCCGAGCATAGTTCAAACTTTAACCCTTTCTCCCATCATCATGGCCTCCCCTGGAATATAATCATATCCAACAAAGGTAGCATAACAAGTTTTCTTCAGCGATGTGACGCCGTGTAGTACGGCACTAGATACTATGTTTTCAGTTAACACCTCAAATGTACCAACTAAATGCCCATATATACAGGGTTATTCAAAATGATTGTCGGGGTTTTAACAACTTGTAATACACAGTACACTTGAGATTGGAGTATGTAGTTGCACCGATGGATCTAGAAACTCTCAAAGAGCACCTTTAAGGTATGTAACAAATACTCGGAGTGTTGTTCTATTAAATAAAAAAAATATATACCCCTATCTCAAGTGTATTGTGTATGACAAGTTGTTAAAACACCGACAATCATTTTGAATAACCCTGTATTTATGTAGCAATGTTTACCACATTCTTTCTACATGTATCGGTAGGCTTTGCAGCATATTCTGGGAGGGCTAATCGTATTTATGCTCAAAACCATTTTTTTATAAGATTGTTATCTGAGGTGACTTGAGTCATACTTGCGTCATAGAATACAAAAAGCATATAATCTCCTGTTTTTTCAGCCGAACAGGATGTAGGAGCAACACATAAACAAGGCACACGTGGCCTTCTGAAGGATTCCACACCCCAAGACTCTAAACGTATTTCAAAACTCGGTGCAGGTGTACTGTCACAGTACCGTACTCACCGCATAGCAACAGTCGCCCAGACCCACAAATACGTAAACGCACTATGAATAGATGTTTTTAATTATATATTTTGAGGTTTATAACGAAGCGACAGTTATTGTAGTACAACATTTCAATCATTGTATATAATATTGTTAAATAATGTATGCATTGTTTATTCTATGACGCAAGTCACCACAGATAACAGAGCAGAAATACGAGTAGCTGTCCCTGATTATGCTGTATAGCACACTGAAACATGTAGGAGGAATGTGATAAATAAATAAATAAATAAATATATATATATATATATATACAGAGGGTGCCAAAAAATGTATACACATTTTAAGAGATACTCAAGCAGTAGTTCGCCGTAATCAGAAGTGTCCAGACCCTGATGGTAACCACTTTGAGCACCTCTTGTAATTGCAGAAGTCAAACGTGACTTTTATCCATCTTTTGTTATCGGTATAAATTGAGTATTACCATTTTAATACAGTTTCTTTCCTTTCTTAAAATGTGTATAAGTTTTTGGCACCCTCTGTGTGCATATATATATGTGTGTGTGTGTGTGTGTGTGCGTGCGCATGTGTGTGGTGTGTGTGTGTTTGTGGGGTGTATGTGTGGGTGTGTGTGGTGTGTGTGTGTGTATGTGTGTGTGTGGTGTGTGTGTGTGGGGTGTGTGTGGTGTTTGTGTGTGTGTGTGTGTGTGTGTGTGTGTATTTACTTGGTACATTTGAGGTGTTAACTGCGAGAATGCATAGGACCGAAAACTTCAAAACTTTTTTCTTTTTTTGACGTTTTGCTGACCGTGCATCTCAGTATATTTATCTCAGTATTTAACCAACTTTATGCACAGAATTTGTTTCACAATAAGTCTTATTTCATGCCTCTACATGTTTCGAACACATGTGCTCGAAACATATAGAGGCATGAAATAAAACTTATTGTGAAACAAAAATTTTGTGCATCCAGTTAGTTAAATACTGAGATAAATTCAAAACCTTGTTTTCAGGTTTGTTCCAAAATTTTTCCATCAAACTACACGGCGTCGCGTCACAGAAGATAGTAGTCCTTATACCCACTACCGTAAGAACCCTGTCGCACAATTCGGTGCTATATTCATTATAATTTGAGCTACTGAGGGAATTAAAAAAAAACACATAATTTGAACTGACGTGCAGACTTTATTGATTAATTTCTAAGTGCAGAGAATGACTGCCGATGTATTGAGCTTTCCAAAAATTTAGAGTTGAATTACTGTAGGTAGAGAATTATTGGAAGGGGGAGATTTAGGAACACATTGAAGAATACTGTCTTCCGTGATTTTACGTTGTGTAGTCTGGTGTCAAGGTTACGACGTTTCGGAGGAAATGTCTGCATCCTTCTTCAGGGCGTAAGAAGATGGAGACAGGGGTTTTCGTTCGGAACTTGGAAAATTGCGTACAGACTACACTTCCAAACGTACCAAAGAACATCAAACTTGAGACCTGCGCTCTCTGGGGTTTTACACAGCGTAGAATCGTAGCCTTTAACGGACTTTTCGCGAGAAACTTGAGGTCCCATCTCGACGAAGTCAGGACGTATTTCATTTAGAATATTATTTTTAGGGAAAAATGAAATGGTATATGGACTTTTCTCTGTACGTCTGGACCCTTGAAGATGGGACCGATAAATTGTCCCGAAACCGACATTTTACGTTGCGTAACATCCCCGAAGAGCGCCTATCTCATGTGCACCGCAGCGGAAGCACGAAGTCACGGACTGTAAGCATGATATTCACCGCCTTCAAAACCCCAAAATTCTCCAATAACACGTTCTGTGTGTCACTTACCGAAATCCGCCCTGTTGTAATATTTCGGACAACTGAATCCGGCTTTGTCGAAGACGGCCGTCATGTCTTGGATTGGGCCACTGTAGAGACACTGTCCATCCGCCAAGACATAGAGATCGTCGAACATTTCAAAGAGTCTCGAACTTGGCTGGTGAATGGTACACACTATAGTTCTGCCGCCTTTAACCAAAGACTTTAGGTGGGTGATCACTTGCAAAGACGACGAACTGTCCAGGCCGCTGTAAATTATCCAGTAAAGCCAATGTGTAGGTTGAAAGTAGCTGCCTTTTGATACGCGACACCGTATAGCCTGGTACACATTTACCCTGACGATGGGAGCAACAGGTTGCACCAAAATATTTTGGTAAATATCCACCAGACTACACAGTGACATCTTAGAAGATGTCTTGATGGTCAAGGCTTTGATTAACTTATATCTCGCTTAACATGCACATGGTCACTTTGTCAAAGAAGTGATTTGTAATCGTTCGTAAGATAAAAGTGAATTTCCCACGCCGTTTATAAGCAGAAGGGAGTGGAGGTAATACTCCACATATTCTGTCCCAATACTATATACAGTTCAATCGTAAGCTGTACCCACCACCACCACCACCACCACCACCACCACCACTACCCACTTAAGAATTCCCAGTAACCAATTTATATATGGGGCCGGTTCCTTCACAGACGTACAGGTTAATTTTCCCCTGTGCTGAGCTAACCACTTTGTGACGAGGTGGAGGTAAAGATGTGGCGCCACCTGTTCATCTCAACCTTCGTATCAAAGGGGAAGCGCCCCTGTCACTATAGCCTAAGGAAATAATACCTGGTACATTCTGATAAAGTGGCTGGATGGTCTCAAGAGCCATTCTGGAAGCGGTGGTAAGCAGAATGAACAAACAGAAAAGCTCTGGCCCTTCTTGTAGCCCAGCCTAAGAGGTTACACATTCATCCTTAAGATTCTGGTCTGATATACAGGCATAGAGACAGTTTATTTCGACTGAGGTGTTTTGTGATTTTCCTCAGTCATTTCAGATAAATTCCATGCATGTCTTAAGTTAGGGTATGATCACATCATTTCATTTTTTTTTTCCATTTCATTCAGTAATCATCCTATGAGTTCACGCATTGTAATTTAAGAGGAGCTGACTTCATTGGATGCATCCCGTTGTGTTTGAACGATTAATTAATCAATTAATGAATGAATGAATTAATTATTAAACGGCCATCAAAAATTCTCACCTTTTTTAAAAGTTTTTTTAAGTATGGTCTGGTAGGGCCGAAACTTGTAGCTTATTATTACACAGTAAGTATATAGTTCGGTTTGATTATCTTTTACTAATTAATTTACAAGTCTGAGGTACTGAAAACATTGCTACATGTGCCTGTACAGAGTGACTAATTCATTGTTTGCCTACTTGATAAATATATGTTTTTTTTTCGCAAGATTTGTTGAAATGTATACTGTCTTCGAAAAGTGACATGGTAAGTTTATAGGGATTTCATCACCTGGTGGGTTCGTCGAAGAACATGACCGGAGGGTTGCTGAGAAGTTCTTGGCCTATGGAGAGCCTTTTCCTTTCGCCTCCGGATAACTTGCCAGCTCGTGTCTCTGCTGACTTCGTTAGGCCCAGCAGCTCCAAAATATCATTAATCTGTTATAGTAGAATTCGTGATAGATTAACCGCTGGGATATCACGGGCTGTTCGTATGTATGATGAGACGATAGGAATTATTAACATTTAAGTTCAAATGTATTCATCTGTTAAGGGCAGGCACCAGTACCGGGCCACTGAGAACACTACAATAAACCTTCGGGTTCAATGAATGGCATGTCATTTTTTGACTAGATGAACAACGTACGCCTTCTCGAGAAAGACTGTTCGTTATGGAATTATTGTCGTGTCAAAAAAAAAAAGGGAATTAACAAGAGTGGTGTGGATTCAGGTCTGCAGCCTGTATCCCCCACCCCACCCTACGTACTTCGCATACCCCCTCTACATTAACACAAATAACGAACCGAGGACTCCAATGAAAACAAGTAAGAAAAGCACAAACCAAGTGATAAGCAGGTGGTAGGAGGAGTAGACAAACATAGCGAAAGTAGCTGCTAGATAGATGGACAGAATATAATTTGTGTTCATTCTTTCTCTGACCCGACTTTCGTTATACATCCAGTGCCTACCCTCACTTTCGACTTCAACAAGTTTCGTGATGAGCATTATCCATGCTAACTTACTGTGTCACTTCTTTTCTTTATCCCTACTTTGGGACTTAGCTTGAAGTTTGCGGCGACTGCAAGTGTCTCCCTCGTGGTCAGGAGATCCATGAGGTAGCAGTTTTGTGTGATGTAAGAAGATTTTTTCCGGAACTCCTCCGTGTCCCTCTCCACGCCGTTAACGCAGATGGATCCTGTCACACCACTTACCCTGTAAGTAAATAGAAAATATTTATATCGCGTCCGTATGAATCGTAAGTGATGGTTAAGATCCACCGAATCTCCTTCTTGGCTATGAAGTCAGGCTGAAGATGGTGTCACTTATGTTCCGTTTTCAAAAGTTCCCATTTTCGAATCTGGCCAGGGGATCGGGTAAACTGAATGAGATTTCTCGTGGTTTTCTTAGGTCGCTACTCAGAAAATGCTCGATTGGTTCCTCACATTACTTGTATTTCATACTTCATAATTATTATATGTGGCTGTACAGCCATAAATCGGGAGAGCTCAGTTGGTATAATGATTATGGTAGGGGCGGAAAAAGACAGGAATTATGGTTTGATTCCAAGCAGGCAGGAGACATTTTTCCCTCCTCCAAAACCTTCCGTGCAGATGGGGGGCTAACCCAACCCCCTGTTCAATGGCCATCGGGGAAGATTTACCCGGGGGGGGGAGGGGGGCGGGTAATATGTCCGATGCGTGAAGCTGACCACTCACTTCCATCTAATGTTGAAATTAACCCTTAACCCGCTAACGTGGAAAATATGGTGAGCTCCTAATAATGCCAGCAAATGGCAGATGGGATTTAACTCGGCGTTTAAAGGGTTAAAAGTGAGTGGGACTGCACCTTCACTTTTCCATACGCCGTATTTGAAGAAACGTTGGTGGATATGAGTAGTGAGTTGCGCGCGGAAGGTGATTCTGTTGCACACGGTGTGTGGCAGGATGTGTACCAGAAAAGTTCTGGGTATGGTACAAAGAGAATAATTCATAGGAACTTTTCGGGAATGTCATACTGTGCTAGCTGAGAGGAGATGTCTGACACGTGTAGATATCGAAAAGCTAATGGCTGGAATCGTTGGTAAAGAGTAGTTTCCCATGTAATGATCCGTCATTTGTTATTATGTAACAGGATTACACAAGGAAATGCTTACATAGCGTGCCTCTAAAGTCGCTCGACAAGTTATTTCTGTTTTTACATATCAAGTGTAATGTGACCTTTGTGCCACTTTGTGTACGCAAGTGGAAATGTCCAACCTGATCCGAAGGTCTGTGACAGTCTTGAGGAACGCCACTTGCCTTTTGTTTTTTTTTTTTTGCGAAGTACAGTCTGAAAAGAAATACATTATTCTCTGATATTCGAACCCAATTACTCGACACCAAGCGGCGTAACCAACTTTCTCATACCTCTTGTAGAATTCAGTTCAGTTGATATTACCAAGACATGTGTCATTAAGGACCAATTTGATATGATCCCCATAATTTCATCTCGGCCGATCCCGACGGCCGCACGGTCTAAGGCGTAGATCTGTGACTGCTGGCTTATAGGGATTGCGATTCGAATCCCATCGGGGGCATGGATGTTGGTCTGCAGTGAATGTTGTGTGTTTTACAGGTAGAGACCTCTGCGACGCGCCGATCCCTCGTCCAGAGGAGTCCTACCGTCTGTGTATGTGTGTGTCACCCTCTACACCTACAATGGGCAGGTTGAAGAGATCAGACTAAAACAATATTCCATCCCCGTCTTCTAAATGGTCACTTTCCAAATTGTTTCATTATAAAAATTACGTGTAAGTTTCTTGTTTATTACATTACTTATGATCGGAGTTTGGGGGCGGGGGGGGGGACATTACACTCCTCTCAGTTTTGGTCTGCGCCGAAAATATTTCTGCTTAACTGTCTCTGAAAAGAAATGCCCGGGCGAAGCTCAAAAATTCACTGGGACATCGCATTTCCGAAACAATGCACCGGACATAAAGAAGGAAAACGTTTGCACGTCAGCCACTGATGTCCGTGAAACTAACACATGTGATCGACCGGACGATAGTATCTAAAACGGGAAATGAGCCAACGATCAATAGTTCCAGTACTGTAAATTACGTCCCTGACTTTTTTTCTGTTTGTCACCCTACTGGCCTAGTTAGAATATTCAAATTACGCGACCTGTAAGACATAATGTCTCTACAGCGGTGTAGATTTGGCTTACTGTCTCTAAGGTTGTGATACAGTGTAGTCTCATCGGTGGATACCAAAGTTTCGGAGAAATATCCTGCCTCCATCTTCGGGGCCGAAGTGAACATTGTAATGAATCTGATAAGTTACAAAGGCAGTTTGCCTGTCTACTACTTTTCGCGTCCTACTCACTTCCATCCTGAAGATGGCAGCAACATCTTAATCCTTGCACCGTGCATTTCTTAGAGTTATTTAGTTAGCACACCAACTAACGCACATAATTAATTTTTTTTTTACATTAAAACATTTAAAATTGCTCCAACATGCTTCGATCCTAAGATCATCTTCAGGGAGCTACACTGTTCCTTGCTAACGTCACATTATTTTCAAAAACACTCACTGATTAATTTCCTTATATTAACTTGGTGCTGTGGCAGCATGTATTGTGTAAGTCGTACGCTGCTGAGAATGCGCCTGGCTATATGTGTCCCGCACATAGTCAGTCGCATTCTCAGCAGCATACGACTTTAGCAAGGAACAATGTAGCTCCCTGAAGATGATTTTAGGATCGAAACATGTTGGAACGATTTTAAATGTTTTTTAAAAAAAATTAAATGGCAGCAACAGTTACTTCTGAAACGTTGGTGTGTACATGAAACCACAACCCTGAAGATTAAGGTAAGGGTAAAGGTAAAGTGATGCCGTTACAGGCCCGGTGTGGCCCAGAGGGTGGGTAGAGGTATAGCTCTACTCTTCCATGACCGCGACACTAGAAGGGGGTCAGTGGTCAGCAGCACGCCCCGGCCGCACTTTACCCCCGGGAAAGACCCGGTACCCATTTTACAGGAGGTTGGGTGGTCCCCAGGGCCGGTCTGGACGGGCGAAAAAATCTCATCCCCGACCGGGATTCGATCCCGGACCGTCCAGCCCGTAGTCAGTCGCTATACCGACTGAGCTACCGGGCCCATCCCTGGAGATTAAAATAAGCTGATTAAATAAACTCTCTTTTCGTATCGGCTCCTTTGCAGGTATACAAGGTAGTCGTCTGATGACGGAGAACTTCTATGAATATAACATAAATCCGTGTTGCCTTTGGGGTATATTTGCATTCAACCTAAGGATCAAATGCGGCGGTCAAATAGTTGGAAGTCTTTGGGGGGGGGGGGGGATTCCCGGTTCGATTTTAGATGGGGGGGTGTAATAGGGGGTGGTTTTTGGGGGGGGGGGGGGATTCCCGGTTCGATTGTAGATGGAGTCGGAAGCTAGCAGTCCTGAGTGACTGGTTGCACGTTTCTTTTAAATTTTGCACCCTTTCATATACGTCTTCCCAACTCATAACTCACATACTTCTCCCACTCGACAGTAAAAGCAGGCCCGTTACAGGCCCGGAGGGGCCCAGAGGGTTCTAGGAAATTAAGTTTCCCAGATTTCGTGACAACGGCACAGGATGGTGGTAAGGTTGTTAGCCTTACTCACCGGCCCCAGGAAATACTCCTGGTACTCATTTCTGTTAGAGGCTGAGTCGACCCCAGGGCCATAGTGCGATCGGAAGGATTTTATGTCAATGAAAGATCCACTGACACAAGTTGGGATCGAACCAGCGACCTTCCAGTACATAACTATACTTTAACAAGCTAGACAGTTTAGTATAATCTAACATTAAGGCGCGTTTGTGTAACCGCTGATGCAGTGGGAAAAAAATAAATATTACATATTGTGGGTGTGTGTGTGTGTGTGTGTGTGTGTGTTTGTAGCCTTAGGTATCCAGGATGCAATGCGCATACTCCTGTATTGTCTATTTTGGCCTGCCCGGCTCCGCAATATTTTTCCACATTATTTCATTAAAGGCAAGCCTTCCGAAAAATAAAATATAATATTGAACGTAAAATTTAGTGTTTAATTTTCTCTACAACTTTTGTCTCAAACATTTCTCCTTCTAAGAGGAACTGAGAGAGACATGAACAGAAATATCCATCGATCTTCATGTAAAGTACCTGTTATTCTTGTCAGATTTTAATAAAACTTGAAATTTCTCGACTTTTTTTTCGAAAAATCCTCAATATATTAAAACTTCTTGAAAGTCCGTCAGGTGGGAATCGAGTTGTTCCATGCGGACAGAGGGATGTACGGACGGACGGACGGACGGTCATGACGAAGCTGGTAGTCGCTTTTCACAATTTTGCGAAAGCGCCTACAAACATGTCTGTTCATCTAACAATGCAGACTTACTTGCTTACTTGCCTACTTACTCCATGGTGCAGAGTCTTTCTTGAGAAGCTAACTGGTTTGCAGCTAGTCAAGAAATTCCCCGCATTTCACGGAACCCGAAGGTTCATTACCGCACTCACAAGCGTCCGCCAACTGTCCCTATCCTGGGCCAGCCCAATCC
>Ga0123352_10020195_pt1 | contig 10616 bp, 11 predicted proteins | sample TergutLab28metaG_FD_89700 | JGI IMG/M metagenome (GOLD analysis project Ga0123352, IMG submission 89700) | Labiotermes labralis P1 segment gut microbial communities from Petit-Saut dam, French Guiana - Lab288 P1 | ecosystem: Host-associated > Arthropoda: Insects > Digestive system > Gut ... | reverse complement strand
GGTATCAGATCCACCACACGCCGCGAGGGAGATAATCATGATTGCGGCAATGAGAAGTGCGATTAGCCTTTTGTTTTTAGCCATTTTCATTTCATCCTTTGTCAATTATTTTTTGTCTGCTTTGTCTTGTGCACTACTTGTATTATCTTTGACTTTGGCAAGTATAGCCAATCAAGATATCTTCGATACTAACACTAAGTAACTAATAAGTCAACTGTCAGTTATCACAATTATTGGGGACATTTTTTTACTTTGCGTTCAAAACGTACGATTAAAAAACAAGTGCTGTTGCAAGGCTCTTAGTAGTATCATTGTGTTTGTATGCATATGTGAGTGAAAGGTCTGCAATGTCAGGTTTAGTAGAAGTCAATGCTTGTTCCAACTGCGAAAGCATTGCTTTTTAGGTTCTGATGGGGTATTATCTAAAATGGACGAGCGAGGGAGGCAGACGGATGAATTACCAGAAAAAGGCAGCTTACACAGGGCATATCGACCAACTGCTGCGTGTAAAGGACTACAAACTACAGGGCGGCAGACAGGACAGTGTGCGGGTCATTGAGGTGGACAGCGGCGGCGGACTGGAACTCACAGTGTTGCCTGACCGTGGGTTAGATTTTTATCAAGTTCGTTTTAAGGGTAAAAACGCTAACTATATCGCCCCTTGTGGGATTGTTGCGCCGGAACTCTCCCGCGGCTACCTCGATTCGTTTTTTGCCGGGTTCTTAACTACTTGCGGGATGGATAACATCGGCAATGATTGTGTGGACGAGGGCAAAAACCTGCCTATGCACGGCAGTCTTTCCCTTACCCCAGCTGAAGAAGTAAACGTAGAAATAAAGCAAGTGGACGGCGTACCTGAAATAAGAATATGCGGGCAGATGGTGCAGGCTGCACTGTTCGGCTCTAACCTTGTCCTAAAGCGGACGATTGCCTGCAGGTACGGTGAGAGTAGATTTTCATTCACCGATGAGATTACTAACAACGGGCAGAGTGCGGCGCCGTTCATGTTGCTTTATCACTTTAATGCAGGATACCCGCTACTTAGCGAGGGCGCCGTGTTGGACATACCCTCACAAAGGGTGACACCGCTTACCGAACACGCAGAAAAGCATAAGGACAAATGGCAGGAGGTAACGCCGCCGACTTTTCCGTACACTGAGATGTGTTACTATCACGATATAGTCCGCCCCTCCGATGGAATTGCGCAGGTCGGGATCACAAACCCGGCGGCCGGAATGAAACTGGCAATATGTTACAACCGCGACTTACTCGATAATTTTGTCCAGTGGAAACAACTCGGCAAAGGAGAGTACGCGATGGGGCTCGAACCCTGTAACGCTACGATTAGAGGACGTGCTACAGCTAGAGAGGACGGCTCGTTAAAGTTTTTACAATCGGGTGAGCGGAAAACATATGAGTTCGATATTCGCTTCACATCAGTTTGATGTAAATAGTAGAGAGCGCAGTGATGCGGCACGGAACCAACAATGCGGTAATTGGAGAGGGTGAGAGTGCGACCGTACCGCTCTCGGTGGGCTCTGCTGGATTCAATTCCGTCACTTATTAGGAGGCAAGGGATGTCGAAAAACGTAAAGGCAATCAGGGGAAACCCCGAGTATATACGAAAGATTAACAGAAGCTTAATCATAAAGACGATAATGGAAAACGGAGTTATTTCGCGCAGCGAACTTGCTGTGCGGACTTCTTTAGCGTTGCCCACAATTATGCGAATCGTGTCTATACTTGTTGAGGAAGGGCTTGTTGTTGAGGTCGGCAAGGGGGATTCTTCAGGCGGGCGAAAACCGACAATGCTGAGGATGAACGCAATGAGCATGTACTTTGTTGGCGTTACCATTCAAAGCACTATGCAGGTGGTACTTGCTGATATAAGCGGCAACGTTGTCTCAAGCTCGGTTTGTGACCTGGACCCAAAATATAAGCCGGATAGCGTTTTGAACCTCATCGTCGGGGAAGTCGAAACGCTTGCATCACAACGCGGGATTCCTCTTGCGAAAATCAAATATGCGGGCATAGGTATGCCTGGTACCGGGTTTAAACACAGTGGTGGGCAAAGTAATTTTCCGTTTGCCGTTTGGAAAGACTTTGACTACGGTCAGTGGCAGAACACTGGCAGACTCCCGTTTCCGGTAGAACTTGAAAACGTCGCAAAACTCGGTGCACTTGGAGAACTGATGTTCGGAAATGCGAAAAACCACCGCAACTTTATATACGTTTTTGCTGGTCACGGCATTGGCGCTGGAGTTGTTATTGACGGCAACTTTTTTAAAGGGGCAGACGGCGTTGCGGGCGAATTCGGACACACCATAGTGAAACTGGGTGACCGCCCCTGCTACTGTGGAAACATTGGCTGTATTGAGACATATTGCAGTACCAACGCAGTAATTGCGCAGTACATAGACAGTGTGCACGCAGACAACGCACTCAAAGGAATGCTGGCAGTTTCGCCGAATTTTTCCTTACTGGCTTCAGCTGCATACAGCGGGGACATGTTCGCGCTCAAGTGCATAGAGGACTCGGCGCGAATGTTGGGCATTGGCGTTGGTGGGCTGATCAACCTGTTTAACCCGTCGCTGATCGTAATAGGTGGTGAACTCGTCGAAAGCTGCGCCGGGTACACCTCACTTGTGGCAGAAGCAGCGCGGGCAAATATCTTTAGAAACAGCGCAACGAAGCTGGAAATTATCCCGGGCAAGCTTAATGATCAAGCTTCTGTAATGGGCGCGATTGCTCTCGCGATGTCAAAGGTTTTCGACCATGTACTTATGTACCAATAATGACATGATCGGCATGTGCATAAAGTAGAATTATGCCAAGCCGCTTGACTAGCTGCGTCGTGTAGTGTTATATTTTTTACAATACTTTCTTACATACTGTTGACAAGTTTTACTTGGGGCGGTTCATGATGAGCAGTTTGCGCGGAATAATATCGAACATTCAGCGGATGTCACTGCAGGATGGGCCGGGCATTCGCACGACCGTATTCCTTAAAGGGTGCAATATGCGCTGTGTTTGGTGCCACAACCCTGAGGCAATCCACCCGGATCCTGAATACGTATTTAACCCCGATCTCTGCCTAAAGTGCGGCTGTTGTGAGCAAGGATGTTATTCCGGCGCACGTCTGCTTTGCGGCCGCGAAATGAGCGTTGAACAGGTAATGCAAGAGGTCAATCAGGACTTGCCTTACTACTCCGACAACGGTGGTTTGACTGTCTCGGGGGGTGAGCCTTTTTTCCAGGCTGCGTTTTTGATCGCGCTGCTTAAGGCGGCAAAAGAAAGCGGTATCCATTGTGGGGTCGAGACAAACGCGGCACACCCCCTTAACATTCTCGAAAAAGCGCTGCCCTTTGTGGATATCTGGATGATTGACCTCAAGGCTTTTAGCGACGAGATCCACCGGCAGTATACCGGGGTATCTAACGAGACTGTCAAGTGCAATATTAAGGAGCTGGACAGCGCAGGCGCAAGGATTGTTCTGCGCACCCCGATTGTACCGGGGGTTAACGACAGCGTCGGCGAGATCGAAAAGATCGCTGCCTTTGCCGCGCGGCTCAAGGGTCTCGTTTACTACGAAGCATTGCCATATCACGCGCTCGGGCTTAGTAAAAAGATCGAGCGCTCTGAATTTATTAAGGCGTTTCCAACGGTTGACTTAGTTGAAACGAAACAGATGCTGCGGCCAATCATTGAAAGGTACAACATTCCGATACGCTTTGCGAACGCAAAAATGTCGGGGGCAAATACCGGCAGTGAAAGGAATAAGCATGACATATAAAGAGAGAGCCGCGAAATTGCGGGAGACAAAAATCCGGCACACGTTAGAAAAGAAGCGGCAAAGCGGGTATATTGATTGTGACGACAACGGCGGCATACCACTTCCGGTAGACTTTCAGTTTACCCCAATTCCAAACAGCCTGAATGGCCTATTTCATGGCGCGGAAGGGTTTTCGGTTAATCTGGCTAAGTTTTTGGACGAGTGCCCGATTTATGTAGACTCTTTAGAAACACTTGCCGGCCGACACACGGTAATGCTCCTTGAAGCGGGCGGGGTTAGCTGGCCGGGGGTTTGGCCTGATTTTATCGCATCCTACGGCCACCTAAAAGAAAAGCAGGAAAAGTATCATATCCTGAGCGGGATTGGCAGTAACCAACACCTGGCACCGGATTACGCGATAGGCGCCGAGTTGGGCTTCTCTGGATTTCTAAGTAAAATCGAAAAGTACCGTGCGCTGAACGACGAAAGTAAACATGCGTTTTACGATGCCGAAAAGCGTGTAGTACAAGCGATTATTCGGTATATTGAACGACACTTAACCGAGATTGGCCGGCTGATTAAGGACGAAACCAATCCTGTGCTTGTGCAGTCACTAAAAGAAATGTACGAGTGCAACTACAATCTCACACAGCGTGAGCCGCGAACATTCCTCGAAGTCTGCCAGTGGATTGGGTGGTTCCAAAACGTGTCCTGGACTTACAACCGCGAGGGCGCGGGGATGCAGATCGACCAATTCCTTTATCCATACTACAAACGCGACAAGGATGCAGGGATTTTGGACGACGAGAAAGCGACTTTTATTCTCGCCAACCTGCTGCTCTTAAACCCGCACTATTATCAAGTAGGTGGGCCGGACGCAAGCGACAACGACAAAACCAACGAGCTTTCTTTTCTTGTTCTGGAGGCCGCGCATCTGCTGAATATCCCTGCCAACTTGACAATCCGGCTGTTTGAGGGCATCAGCAAAGAGCTTTTTCGCCGGGGGGTTGAATATCTCTTTATGGACGGAAACGGCTGGCCCCGATTTTCGGGGGATAAAGGATTGCTTGGTTACGCAAAAAACCGCGGGCTGACAAAAGAAATGTCCCGGGACCGGCTTGCGGTTGGGTGCAACTGGAATGCGCTGCCCGGGCGGGAATATACCCTCAACGACTGCGTAAAAATCAACGTCGCAAAAGTGTTTGAAGTCGCTTACCAAGAGGTTTCTCGCGAACCTGACCCGTCAGTCGCAAAGCTTTGGAAGCGATTTGTAAGCCATTTTTCGGTTGCGGTAGACACTACAGCACAAGGGATTAACTTTCACTTAGAGCACATGCACAAACATATGCCGGAACTTGTCCTTAACCTAATGACCCACCGCACAATTGAACAGGGGCTTGATGTAACCCAGTGCGCTGAATTCTTTAACATGTGTGTCGATGGGGCGGGGCTTGCAACCGTAGCGGACTCTTTTGCGGCGCTCGAACAAAGGGTCGAGGACGAAAAAATCCTTACATGGCAAGAAGTTTTCGACGCGATACAAAACGACTACAAAGGTGTACCCTATGACCGCGTGCGGCTGATTCTTTATTCCTCTGACCGGTATTGTCAAGGAAACAGCCGGGGGGACACTTGGGCGCAGCGGATAAACGAGACCTTTTGCGAACTTGTTCACGGCTATCAAATGCCGTGTGAGCGCATTCTTATACCGGGCTGGTTCTCTTGGGCGAACACCTTGGAGCTTGGACGTTCGGTTGGCGCAACCCCCGACGGCAGATACGCCTACACAACCATTTCCCACGGGGCAAACCCAAATTATAACTTTCGCAGGGATGGCGCGGCGACGGCGGTGTCCAACGGTATTGCGGCCGTACAGCCCGGCTACGGAAACACAGCACCCTGGCAGCTTGAGCTTGACCCCGGCCTAAAAGCCGATGAGGGTGGGATCGAGAACGTAATGGCGCTGCTTAAAGGGCATACCGACCAAGGCGGTACGCTTATCAACGTAAATATAATCGACAAAAACAAAATCCTTGACGCGCACAGAAATCCCGAAAAGTACCCCGACCTAGTTGTCCGGGTGACCGGCTTTACTGCTTACTTTGCGATGCTTTCACCTGAATTTAGGCAGCTTGTGGTTGATCGTATTCTGGATAATCTTTAGCGTTGAATCGCGGGAAAGAACATTCAAACCCGATCGTCAGATTTAACAGTTCTGTCGCATTATTTCGTTGATGTCGTCACAGAAATTCAATTTAAAATGGAATCGAGAATGTGCAAGGTTTAATATCAGATTTCATAGTCGAACATGACTTGTAAACGGATGTGGAGATAAGGTATATTGATTTAGTTTCAGAAGTTGGTGAATTGGGTAAAGAAATAATTCAAGGCTCAAGTTATGGCAAAAACGATTTCGAAGTAACCGATAAACCACAAGATGAAATAGGTGATTGCTTATTCTCTTTGCTTGCCCTTTGTTGCTCACTGAACATAAATGCAGAAGAGACTGTTAAAAACTCGCTTAATAAATATGAAAGAAGATTCAACGAAAGAGGTAGTATTGGCTCTCACAATTAACAGTACTGTATAAGCATTATTTTACATGCGGCCAAATTGGTTAAAACAAAAGACATTGGAGGAAAAAGTCATGGCAGGGATTTCACTAAAAAACATCTACAAAATTTACCCGGGGGATGTTGTTGCCGTAAACGATTTTAACCTAGAAATCGAGGACAAGGAATTCATTATCCTTGTCGGGCCGTCCGGTTGTGGGAAGTCAACAACCCTGCGAATGATTGCCGGGCTTGAAGAAATTTCTAAAGGCGAGTTATTCATTGGTGAGAGACTGGTTAACGACGTAGAACCGAAAAACCGGGATATTGCGATGGTATTCCAAAATTACGCGCTTTATCCTCATATGTCAGTTTACAAGAACATGGCGTTCGGGCTAAAACTGCGCAAGGTACCCAAAGACGAAATCGACCAAAAAGTCCGTGAAGCGGCAAAGATACTCGACATCGAACACCTGCTTGAACGCAAACCCAAAGCACTTTCGGGCGGCCAGCGCCAACGCGTCGCTTTGGGGCGCGCTATGGTTCGCAACCCCGCTGTATTTCTGCTGGACGAGCCGCTCTCGAACCTTGATGCGAAATTGCGCGCGACCATGCGAACCGAGCTAATAAAACTGCACAAGCGGCTGGAGACCACTTTCGTTTATGTCACCCACGACCAAATCGAAGCAATGACGATGGGCGATCGCATTGTCGTTATGAACGATGGGTTTATCCAACAGGTGGATACCCCGCAAAATCTTTACGACAACCCGCGCAACAAATTCGTAGCCGGGTTTATCGGCACCCCGCAAATGAACTTTATTACCGCCACGGTCGAAAAGACAGCTGACGGCTATGCCGCAGGCTTCGCCGGGGCGCTTTTGCCTATACTCCCCGAAAAAGTGCCCGCTGACACAATTTCTGCTTACGTAGGCAGGCAGATTACCGTGGGTATTCGGCCTGAGAATTTACACCTTGAGCAAATCCAGGCGGACACGAACTCTTCCGCTTGTATGATCGATCTAGACGTCGAGCTTTCTGAACTGATGGGTTCGGAGGTATACCTTTACGGCAAATTTGGCGGGGCTAACTTTATTGCGAAGATTCCGCCGCAAAACCGCCCTAAAACCGGTGACAAGGTAAAGCTTGCGTTTGATTGCACGAAGTTACATTTCTTTAATGAGGCAGGTGACGCGATATGAACAGAGTCACCCTGATAACGCTTGGCGTCAGAGATTTGCTGAAAGCAAAGGAGTTTTACAACCGGCTTGGATTTACGGTTGATCATAAAGACAGCGACGATCATGTAGTGTACTTCGAAACAGAAGGAACAAGATTTTCGCTCTATCCTATTGACGATTTGGCTAAAGATGTAAACGAAGAAAGGCCGCCAAAGGTCGAGTGCGGTTTTTCAGGCATCACACTGGCGTACAATGCTGACTCAAAAGAAGCAGTTGACGCTCTCTATGTAAAAGTTGGTGAGTTGGGAGGCCGGCCGCAATGTGAGCCGCAAGAGGTCTTTTGGGGTGGCTACCACTTCTACTTCCGGGATTTGGACGGACATTACTGGGAAGTTGCGTATGCTTATTAAGGGATGGGGTGCGCAGACATGAAGCAATATGGGATGGGCATTGTTGATTACTTGAACAAGGTTAGAAGCAATGTCGATAAAGAAAGTTCCTGCAATATATAGGAGGATGCAGTATGCTCGATAAAAGTGTTCCGTATGTCGATGTGTTAATGCATAGAAAAAAAGGCACCCCCATACCTTCGGCTGAGTTGCCTAATGAATTCAAATTTTCCTTTTTTCAAACGGGCGATGAAAAAGCATGGGCGAAAATCGAAGCATCTGTTTTCGAGTTTTCCGATGAGTTAGATGCGCTAATATACTTTCAAAAAAACTATCTGCCTTTCGACACGGAGCTCGAAAAGAGATGCTTGTTTATAGAAAATGAAAACGGCGAAAAAATAGCTACAAGTACCGCTTGGTGGAACTATACCGGCATTAGGCGCGACCCTTGGCTGCATTGGGTTGCTGTAAATCCTCAACATCAAAATTGGGGATTGGGCAAAGCGATTGTCTCAAGGATATTACAGCGGATGGTTGAGATTGAGGGCGATCGGGATTTTTATCTGCATACGCAAACATGGAGTCACAGAGCCATTAAAGTTTATGAAAAGTTTGGGTATGTTATTACAAGCGAAAAAAATTTATATAAATACTCAAATGAGAATTATGATAAGGCGGTAGAGGTGCTTAATAAAATCTACACAGTAACATAGTGCTCAATTTCCTATTCATTTTCAAGAACAATATTTTGACAGCGTGATACGCACTGAATGCTCTTGCTTACAAACACGAAAACATCGCGCAAACACTAGTGAACAAAATGAAAGGCAGTAAGGCAGACGCCAAGCGGCGTCTTGTCTCACTGCCTATGTGTATGTTAAGGCAATGTTTTCCCACCGGCCTTATAAAGCTCGTACCATTCCTCGCGGGTGAGAGTTATGTCGCTCGCTCTACAAATTTCTTTTAGCCTGGCAGAGTTCATTGTACCGACAATGGTTTGAATCTTAGCCGGGTGGCGCAAAATCCACGCTGCCGCCACCGCCTCTGGGGCTACATCATACTTACTCGCAAGGGAGTTCAGTTTTTTGCCAAGTTCAGAGAAGTTCTCGCTCCCCATAAAACAGCCTTTTGCGAATCCACTCGGCAACGGCGGCTGGGTGGATTTGCTGTAACGGAATGGAGACCACGCCTGAATGGTAATTCCGTGCAGCCTGCAATAATCGAGAGTTCCGTTATCTCGATCTATCGCGCTTGGGCTGTCAGTGTTTACATTTACACCGTGATCAATCATCTGGCAATCGGTAATGCTGAGTTGCATTTGATTTGCAATGATCGTGTTGTCACCGAGATAGCGGTTAAGCAAAGCAATCTGATACGGATTGTGGTTGCTCACGCCAAAATGCTTAACTTTTCCGGCTTGTTTGAGGGTTGCAAAGGCGCCTGCGACCTCCTCCGGCTCCATCAAGGCATCAGGGCGGTGCAGAAGCAAAATGTCGATATAATCCGTTTGTAGGCGTTTTAAACTACCTTCCACCGACGACAATATATGCTCTTTTGAAAAATCATAGCAGATGCCGGGGCGGATCGCACATTTGGTCTGGATAATCATTGTTTCTCGTAAAGATGAGGTCATACCTACCGACTGCGCGAAGTGGGATTCGCATTCCCCTCGGCCATAGATATCGGCGTGGTCAAAGAAATTGACCCCTAGCTCAATGGATGTGCGTATGTGGCTCTCTGCTTGTTTTTTATCAAGCCCGGTAATTCTCATACACCCCAGCCCAATTTCGGGAGTAGAGATTTTGCCTCCCTGCACGATCGTTTGCATTGTCGCATCCTCCAATTTGCTTTTCAATCATTATACAGAAGGCATGGGCGATATGCAACCAATAAGTGAACCGGGAAATGAAGCGGGGGTCGAGGCTGCTGTTGGAGTTGGAACAGCGCTGGCTGCTCAAAAAGTTTCATGGAGCCTATGTTAGCAAAAGTTGATTGTGATCCCGGATAAAACCGCATCTGCGAAATAAATGCCCAACTGCCTGTAATCACTGAATTACAAAAATACAATCCTGTCTATGACCTTAAAACCGCACATATTCTGTTGTTTTTCAAAAGCAAATCCAAACCGTCTTCGATGGATTTTACTAAAATATCCGACTGATTTATAAGGCCGGCAAAAATCCCCTCATCTCCTAAAACTCCAATGGTCAATGCCGCCTGCTTAAACATACCCATGTCGTTAAACCCATTCCCCATACAAACACAATGTTTAGGGTTAATATCCGCGACAATTTGCGCTTTAAATGCCGCGGCACCTTCGCTATTGAATGTACTTAGCACCACCGGCAATCCCTCGCATTCACGCGTAGCACTCCCGTATGTGTCTGCGGTTAAAACATACAGTTTATAGTTTTTCGAAAGCTCAAAAAGCTTGGTTTTTACATTCTGGCTCAGTTTGCCATCAGTAGCCAATGTGCCGTTGTAATCAAACACAATCATCCTAATGTCTAATTCGCCCTTGCCTGGTATTTTTATAATCACAGCCTGTCTCCTAATAATTTGCATACGCAATATAAGCTTTGGTCAATTCTTCTTTGGGATTAGAGTCTGTTGACATTAACTGATATAATAGCGATATGAAACTAAGAGAAGAGGATTACAGAGAAATAGCAGAGATATTCCCAATACAGCGCCGGAAATCGGAAATGAGCAACCTGGAAGT
>Ga0123352_10020194_pt1 | contig 10617 bp, 6 predicted proteins | sample TergutLab28metaG_FD_89700 | JGI IMG/M metagenome (GOLD analysis project Ga0123352, IMG submission 89700) | Labiotermes labralis P1 segment gut microbial communities from Petit-Saut dam, French Guiana - Lab288 P1 | ecosystem: Host-associated > Arthropoda: Insects > Digestive system > Gut ... | reverse complement strand
TAAGTGAAAATGGGGGAAGAGGGGGGGGTGGGCCAGCTGGGGGGGGGGGGTGTCGCGCAAAATAAAAAAAAAAGGAGTGAAAAGAAAGGAAAAGGAAATTTCGATGAAGAAAAGTAAGACCTTAGTGCAGTAGCTAGGAATATGTTACATGGCTTTGCGTAAGGCCATGCCAATTATAATGTATACCTCTAGCGTAACCTTGTGCATAAAGAAACAGCAGGAAGATGATGTCCTTACTGCGGTAACCTCTCTGATATATTGCTGAGATAGGTAGTCTAAACAGTTGTTGCAGGCGTCGAATGATTATTTTTTTTAATGAAGTGAACGGCTAGTGTGTATGTATTGTCTTCAAAGTAAGCAAATTTTGACTTTGCAGGTCACACAAAGAAATTACGGAAATACTAATCAGAGAAAGCAATGTAATGTAATGGGAGTGATTTCCTACACTGGTCATTACTTATCGGCTTAGTTTCAAGGAACGTCGATGAGAGTGCGGTAAAGTGAAAGCAATACAGAACTTGTGACTCGGTTGTGTGAACGATATGAAATGCACTCTTAGTCGGCATCACTTTACCTTAATCGGTTCCTCGTTCTGGTACATTTGTAGACAGAATGTCGGCGACCTTAAGAAGGCACAGTTCGATTGTTATGAAGCCGGGAAGAGCATCGTGCCGCTGGATAACAAAGATATGGGTTGAAATGTGGGTTTAAAATACACTAGTTTTGATTCTTGAAGTTAAACCATCGTGCAAAATCACCAATTAATAAGTAAGTGTAGGAGGATCAGCAAAGCAACTACTTTCTGCAGATTCTCAAAATTCTACTTCTGTAAGTAAGAAGAATTTTCCAGTTATACCCGTGTAGTTATTTTGCAACGTCTGGTTTAAATTTTGAGATTGTACTGTTTTACCTATCCGAGGTCTAATTTCTTGCCTGTATATTCTTTTTCCTTTATCAATTGTTTTTCAGTAATTTCAACTTGTCTCCCCTGCTGTCTTTGTAACTCAGATTTCATAACTACTATATGCCGTCAACTGTCATTTCTACGAGCTTCTGGCATTAGGAGTTATTACGCTATGTCTACATTAGCTAACTTTCTTAGGCAGCAAGTTAGTTAATGTGGGCGAAGCATAACAATTTTTTTTGTAGAGGACATCCCGTTGTGTTATAGAATTTAAAAACAACGATAAATATCTATGTTTTCTGTCCAACACAACAATATTTTATTATTCAACTTACTGGAAACATGTTTCTGGTCACTAGAGCATCATCAGGCCATAATTACATACAATTTAAAGCAGGTTATATCTAGTGCACATTAATTTCACGTCGTATAGAATCCCTTAAATTCCTGTCGCAACAGATTTTTAACATTGGTGTAAATTTTATGGGGAAGTGTATCGGACATACAATGTGTGTTTTTTTATTTATAAGTACAACTCTTGTCTCATAAACATTTAGGGAGTCACACCCGAGATGCGAACGAGAACGCCTGCAAATTGTGATGTAAGCAGTCTCTTTTCGTGCCTCGATTTTTATCATCTTTGGTATTTTTGAGTACTCTAGTGAAAAAGGAAAATGTCAAATGTCGAAATCCTGTCAGCGGTTAAACTGTTTTAGACATCGAGACGGACGGACGGACGGACGGAGTGTTATTTGTAAGGATTTTGTGAGAACACAAATGCGCCGTCACAAGGCGCGTCATCGCTCTATAGCACAGGATGGGGAGGTAGGAGGAAAGAAGAACAGTAAAGGAACAACTACATAACTGTTTAAGATAAATGGATACAGATAGATCAGTAGTTAGTAGGATAAGAGAAGAGTTGAAGGAAGGAAGGGAGGAAAGAAGAAAGGAAGGAAGGGGAGGGAGGGAGGGAAGGAAGGAAGGAAGAGAAGGAAAGTAAGAAAGGAAAGGAGGGTGGGATGGAGGGAGAGAGGGAAGGATAGAAGAGAGGAAGAAAAGGAAAGAAAGAAGGAGAAAGGAAAGGAGGGAGGGAAGGAATGAAGGAAGGAAAGGAGGGAGGGAGGGAAGAAGGGAGGAAGGAAGGAAGGAAAGTAAGGAAGGAAAGAAGGGCGGGAGGGAGGAAAGAAGGAAAGGAGGAAGGAAGGAGGGAAAGGAAGGAAGGAAGGGAGGAAGAAAGGAAGGAAGGAAGGGAGGGAGGGAGGGAGGAAGGAAGGAAAGTAAGGAAGGAAAGGAGGAAGGGAGGGAAGAAAGAAGGAAAGGAGGAAGGAAGGAAAGGAATGAAGGAAGGGAGGAAGGAAGGGGGAAGGAAGGACGGAAGGAAGGGGAGGAAAGAAGATCGAACGAAAGAATGAGAAATTTCAAATAAAATAGTGAAGAGAAGTGTGGTCATGAATAAGGGTGTAATCAAGAGAGGGAAGTTAACGTAAAGCATAAATGGAACGCAGACTTGGAAATCTTGCAGCTCTGCCACGCATGTTCATAACGCCTGTACGCAGTGTATCGCGTGACGCACAGTGGGCTTCTCGCTCATTAATTCATTAAGTTGGAGGTCGCAAAAGACGGCGCGTGGATATCGTCCAGCGCGTGTAGCTGGTACAGTATTGCGCATTTTGTCTGTCAATCACTGAGTCACCGCAACTGCTTGTGAGGAAGTGTCTGCGTGTCGCAAACATTTGAAGCCACTTTGTCATGTACAAATAATCTATCAGTCATCGGAACTTCTAGGAAAATGTTAAGGTGGGATGGCAGGAGATTGGTGTTTTCGCATACAGTTGTGGATCAATTTGTAATTAAGAACGTCAGAGAAGAATTTGGGAAGCGAAATTTCTGGTCTGTAGACAAAGGTACACAGTCCAACACAACTTTTATTTGTTGTTGAAACAAGTTTCTTTGAATTTAATAATAAAAGACTTTTTATAGTAAAAAACGACAGAAAAAATAAATTTGGTTCATCAATAAATAAAAGTTATCTGTACCCCTCACCCTTAATTGTTCGGGTGATAAAGTCGAGAATGAGATGGGCGGGGAACGTAGCGCGTATGCGGGGTAGGTAAGGCATACAAAGAGTTTTGGTGGGGAAACCTGAGGGAAAGAGACCACTTGGGAGACCCATGCGCAGATGGGAGGTTATAATACGATGGATCTTCAGGAAGTGGGGTATGGGTATGTACTGGATCGAACTGGCTCAGGACAGGGACAGGTGGCGTGCACTTGTGATTACGGTAAGAACCTTCGGGTTCCATCAAATGCGGAAATTTCTTGACTAGCTGAAACCCGGTTAGCTTCTCCAGAAGGACTCTGCTCCATGGAGTAAGTAAGTAATTAAGTGAGTGAGTGAGTAACTAAGTAAGTAAAGTAAGTAAATAAGTAAGTGAGTAAGTAAATAAGTAAGTAAGCAAATAAGTAAGTAAGTAATAAAATTTGGTTGTACTGTTTACATTTGACTAAAGCCGTATTTTAAATGCAAGACATGTCGCGTATCAAGAAGCGACCATTCCTTTAAATACGTACTTCAAACTGAATACTGCTTTGCCCATACGTAGAAATTGTGGGATTTACTGCAGTAGCAGTTTATTTCCGTATAGTACTGTCGATAGTGCCAGTTTGCATGACCTGAAATTTTATAGAAGTAACCGACCGTTTTACCGTTGCTACAGTGAATAGTTTGTGGGTTAGAGGACGGAAGAATCGTGATTCGACTCATAACAGGGTCAGGAGATGTTCCTCTTCTCAAGAGATTTCAGACCAACTCAGGTTCCCACCGTTCTTTGTGTTCAGTGGGTACTTGGTAATTTTTTTCCATTGGGTTAAAGCGACCTCAGCATGAAGCTGTCCACTTTCGTCCAACTGTTGCCTAGGTTAAGAATTGGTCAAGGTATTCCTTCACTTCCCCATATACCTTCATGGCGTGAATGGGAAAAACGTTAACCTTTGCAGAGGGTGTAACGAAGAAATGAATTTTTTACACAAGTGAATAATAATAATTCGTAGGAGTATAGATGTATGTCCTTATTAACCAGAATATTATTACATAAAATAACGCTACCTAGATAAACATGCAGTAGTTTGACATTCATAGGACCGTGCATCGTGGTATATTCTTATAATAAAATCCAACGAGATGCATTAATTCTCAAATTTATTTTTGATAAAGAGCTCTACATGTTTCGGATAGGTCTACTGTCTATCTTCAGGAGTCTCAACACTATATACACTGCAATAGTATTTGTCATGCTAGTTATGTTGACTGTCTGCTAGCGAGGTCAGGATGGTCCATCCTGACCTCGCTAGCACCCAGTCAACGTACACCTATACAGACGTGCACATACGGATACATGCGAGTAAATATTTACTCACTTACTCCATGGTGCAGAGTCTTTCTTGAGAATCTAACTGGTTTGCAGCTAGTCAAGAAATTCCCCGCATTTCACGGAACCCGAAGGTTCATTAACGAACTCACAAGCGTCCGCCATCTGTCTCTATCCTGGGCCAGCCCAATCCAGTCCATATACCCACATCCCACCTCCTGGAGATCCATCCTAATATTATCCACCCATCTACGCCTAGGTCTCCCCAATAGTCTCCTTCCCTCCGGTCTCCCCACCAAGACCCTATACACCCCCTCTCCTCACCCATACGCGCTACATGCCCAGCCCATCTCATTAAATACATAGAGAAAATATAATATTTGAATATCAAATAGTTAGAAAGCGTACATTTTCTTCCCAGTAAAACCTCTACGAATATTTAGCTGATACTATTAATTTTTCTTGTCTGTTCCTGCTGCATATATGTCGTGCTGCATGAACGCTGATAGAGATATATTAAAATATTGATAATAGTAATCATCGTGCGAATGTGGTGTTACGTTACGTGAAATTACAAATATCTTACGTTGTGTGGTAATCTATGGTTGTTGTAACACTGCACATGCATTGTGTGAAAAGTTTATTTTAGTCTTCTTTAATAACATTTACACCAAGAAAATAAGGAAAGCGAATTTAAACCGACAGAATATTTTGAGAATTTAGATTTAAACGTTTAAGTAAAATTATCGAAGTGACATTTAAAAATGTTCTATAGAGGGAAAGAAGAGAGTAAATACCAATATCATTCACGGGTCTTAAATTTTTACTTTATATATCAGTAGTTACTGCACGATTCTCTTTGCAGTTGTAAGATAATAGTTTTACTTGTGTTGATATTTTAGTGAAACTTCTTGAAACTGCTTCTTCGAAGTACAAGAATTAAGCAGTCTGTTTTTATTTTTATTGGCATGTGACTTTTGTTGCATTTCTTTTGGTCACTCAGGATTTAAGATACCCTGTAATCGTCGTAATGTACGGCAGCAGGACTAACGACATCTCTTGTTCTCGTGTGTGGTCTAGAGGCCAGTCTGTGTGGAGTATATAGTCCAGGCTATGAGAACTTGATGCTGAGTCTAAATACTAGGACATTCTTTCGTCCTTTGATTTTATGCAAGTGTATATATATATATATATATCATATTTCCGAATGTACGTTTCAATCTCAAGTGTAAGTAGATTTTGATTAACAAGAGATTTCTTGAAATAAGGACGAGAAAAAACAACACGAAAATAGCATTTTCCAAAAAGGCATTTATTGTTGGCGTATTGCATGTTCTTGTGTTACAAAGTTGGCACTGTCTATTTTGAACATATTTAACCTTTGGCAATTTAGTTTAGAACATATCGATTTCACAGACGTCTGTGCTTAAGCAGGACAGAGCTTTGATCAGAGAGCCAGGATGTGTTGAAAGCACCTGCAGGTCATAATGGCGGGCCCTTATGAATCGTTGTTAAGGGACAGTAACTGGAGTAGCATTATATCTTTGAAGACTGGAAGCAAAGTAGTAAGTTGTTCTCTAATTTCAGAAGGATGGGCACTTTTGTTGAAAGGGACTCAGGCCTTGCCCATTTGTCATTGCGTTAAGATTAACTTTGAAGGTAAAGTTGACTGTGGGACATTTGTGAAATTATATTGCAGGGAAAACCGAAGTACTTGGAGAGACACCTGTCCCATTGCCATTTGGTCGACCACAGACAACATATGTACATGCTCGGGAACAAACTCTGAACTTTCATCTAAATTATACATAATAATTATAATATTATTCCACAAAGAACTCAGTCTGTGTCCTTTATAGAAGCCCATCAGTTTATGTTTAGGGTGTGAAGGGTACTTGTCTTAAGAACCCCACTCATTACACTAATTCAAAAGGCAGTTCCTTATTGTTCACTTCGACACAAACAGTAGCTTACAAAATGAACATCTTTGGAAATTCTTTTTTCTTATGTTTAACATACCAAATATTCCTCTCAGAAACCCACACAATCAGAGAAACTTTCAGTATTACCAGCCAAAGTCTGTCTACAAGAAGCAAAGGTAATCTGAAATCTTGCTAGTGCTGCGTGTGTAGATACTGTGAAATGTATATTCTTGTACATTAGAAAGTGTAAGCAAAGAGGTGGTTACTATTAGTACGTACTAGTATTGTATTAATAAAGTTTTTCAACAACAACTTTGACAAAACACGAAGAGTCTAAATGTATTGCAATAGAGAACGCGAGTTTATTAATATGATATTTTCATTAATAATCATATATTTTTTTATATTGTCTGCTTTCGAAATTACAAACGAAACTTTGCCAGTTTCAAATTTAAGTACGCTGTGAAGGTAATTCTTTAATGAGAAGTGTACGGCAGATAGTGTTAAATACGATGTAGTTTTATGTAGTGAAGGTTTATAGATATACATGTTCAGCATAGATTAACGTTGTTGTACTCATCTCTGAAGTAACATATTTTTTATAACTTGATAGAAACAATTCCGGCCAAGTTACTTGATCAAGTTTCAGTTCCGTAAAGTAGACTCGGTTCAAGAACTGGAAATCCGATATTTTGCGACCACCCATGCATCACAAAAATTGTTTCAAAAGTTAGAGGGGAATTCACTGTAACTAAAAGAGCGAGAGCCCTCGACTGGCGGAGTTAATATCTGGGTCGCAAAACAGTATAGTGGAAATTCAATAAAACTGGCAACACCAAAACATAGTGGAAATTAAATAGAACTGGAAGCAATAAATATAAAGTAGGCGATGGACTTCTTAGTCAAAGGGTCATAATAGGTGTTACATCTGCCCTTTTCAGTTCTGATTTATTTATGCATGTTTCAGCTAGAAGGGCTGGTGGAACAAGTAAAGGAAGCGATTGTGTGGGTGGCTAACCTCATGAGAATAGGCGATGTGGAAGAACAAACCATGTAAGGGAGGATAATGTGGGTTGTGTGAAATGGGTTAAGTGGGTACTATGAACTCTCGCGTTGCTTGTGATGATGCACGGGGTTCCATAACAAGAATAAATGTTTTGCTGCTTGGGAAAGAAATTTGAGTTTCAGTGGAAGTTAAAAGACCAGGTTCTGCCACTACAAAAGTTTGTTAAAAGAGTGAATGTTAGGTACAGAGTTGCATAAAGTCTGGTATTTTGAACGGTTATTATGAATGATTAACTCGTAAATGTGAGTTGAAACTGACTTTAGCCTCTTCTGATTAAAGCGTGATGAAGGTAATGGCGGGTGCTGTCATTAGGAGACCATCCGGCTGTCTACAGAACCTTAATTAGGCATTTATTTTGGTGAAAATTAGGTTTATTCTAACTTCTGGAGAAGTGGTAAATATTTAAATTTGAAGACTCTGAAATCACTGATATTTTCAATGTTATAATTTAGGAAAATTTTCGAGCAGGTAGCCTGTATAGTAAAATAGGACCAATCAACATTCATGGTATACCTTATTCCCTGAAATACATGCTAATGGGAAGGAAACAGTGTACTTGAAATATCTAAATTTCAGTGCTTGGACAGAACACCATTCGAATTTTAAAATCATCTAATCGTTTAAGTAGATATTTGAGTTCTTAATTGGATGTTTTCAGATGAATTATGACATTTGTCTTGGTAACTTTACCAAATTGACTTTCAGGCCATATGGATACTGTTTATTATTCTACCTAACGTTCGTGATTATGTGCTAATTTTTAATGTAGTAATAATTACTTTCTTACTTTATTAAGTATTTCTTTCTGACAGTTAGGCCTGCTTGATTCATTAAAAGATTTACGTCAGTGATAAATTCATGTTACTGCAAAATAAGGAATTTGGCCTTTCGTACAAGAAGTTTAGTAATGTTATGTTACTGAGTTGCAAGATATTACGACTGTTTGGTTATATATCGCACATAGGGAGGCAAGAATTATCTACGAAATTTGTTTATGAAACCTCATAGAAACGCCTGCCACTTGGAGGTCTGAGTACATGGGAAGATAACATTAAGTTGGATCTTGTATAGGTTGTGAGAATGGAAGGTGAACACCGCAGCCTAACCGACGGTGGCCTTAAGTATCAAGGTATCAGTATATTTGTGAGTGATATAAATACTGCAGCGAATTTTCTCGACCTCCATTTAGCGTTGGCAGATCTCCAAGGTAATTACAAGAAACATATTGATATGTATTTAATTTATTATAAGTTTTCTGTCTTATTGTATCAATAAGTAACTGCATGGAGAGGATTACTTCTTGAGAAGTAACAGCTTATCAGCTCGTCGAGAAATTCCCTATATATGTGGAATCTGCAGTTTAAATACCGTCTTCTAAAGAGTCTAGCATTCGTCTCTACCCTGATCCAGATGAACCCAATCTGCACTCTGTCAACCTATGGCTTTTCCATGGTCACATAGCCTGTAGAATGAGATAAAGATATTGCTGCATGAGGTACTTTCGTTTGAACTCCCTAGCCTACATATTTCTAGATTTTGGAAGACACACAGAACTCGTTCTGTTTTGTGCATCTGTGCTCATTGATTGCGCAAGATGTGTGTATCGCGAGACAGCGGATTATTTCGGATTCTACAGTTTAATTCCTGAACATATTCACAGATACGGAGCTATCTGGAGCACGACCTAATTCTACGATCACAAGTGTTATAGCTCACAAACAGCTCGATGTATTACGTGCCATTACAGTGCTAACTTAAAACAATGTGTGAAGGACAGCAGACACTAAACTAACTGTATATTGAGGCAGGGCAATGCTAGTATTTTCTAAAACAAAATACAAGGGATCCATACTATTAATTATGTCTGAAGACGTAGGTGACAGTGGAGGTATGTTTGCACCCATTCTTAACCCCAGTAATAGATCGGAGTGAGTGGCCAGTTTCATTCCATGACGTTTTATCTTGAAGGAAAGATTCGATGGGATGCAGAGGCTGGCTGTGCCCCTGATCCGGTTTGGAAGCAGCGCAGGTTGTATACACGTGTGTAATACAGACTTAATGGTAGCTAATGCACAACATGCAGCTTGTAATTTGTGTCGCGTATTGTCATCATTAATAGGCCGTTATCGCAGTATATTTTCCTGTGTTGCTGAGGCCCAACGCCGGCCATGGGCTCCTCATTCTTGACATGTCTCGATCACACACAACGACGCATAACATTCGGTAGGATTCTTCTGTACGAGTGATCAACTCGTCGCAGAGATCTCTACCTGACAACACACAATACTCACAACAGACAAACATCCATGGCCCAGGTGGGATTCGAATCCACGATCTCAGCAGGCGAGCGGCCGCAGAACTACGCCTTAGACCACGTGGCCGCTGGGATCGGCGTTATGGTAGTATTGCACTTAAAAGAAATGTAGGCCTCTTTCTGTTCATAATATAATATTTTCATTGGAGTGGAGCATGATTCTTTTCGCATATGAGTGTTAAACGACATTTTAGGTTCATAATTCCTCGGCATTCTGTTTACTTTCTGTGGCGCAAGCACCCCAATCGGGACTAGGCGCCCTCATTTTGAGGTTTCTAGATCACACACAATTAGACACACACACACACCCGGTAGGACTCCTGCGAACGAGTGATCAGCTCGTCGCAGAGGCCGCTACCTATGCAACACACAACAAACACAAGACGCAACACATCGATGACCTCAACGGTATTCGAACCCGTAATATCAGCATTCAAGAGACCACAGACCTACGCCATAGACCGCACAGTCATCGGAATCGGCCTACGGTATGTTTGATTTCCCAGTCTTAGTCGTGTACGTAAGAAAAACAAAAATTTGGTAGTCTCTCACAGGATTCTTTTTGGTCCATCGGTTTCGTTTTACGTCAAAAACGGCGAAGTATAGCTTCTTTCTGAACAAATTTTTAAATGAAGTAATTTGAAATGCCAACTTGATGCAACAAGGTAATTTTATTGATGTATTCTTAGCTCGACATATTTCGGGTACATACACCCATCATCAGGAGCATTAGATGTTGAGTTGCAGCATATGGTTTTCTGTACCCAGTTTGTAGATGGGTGGTGGTCCTGAGAGCCGCTGCGTATGTCGTGTGTACGGTGCGGATGGTGCCGCACCGTACACACGACATACGCAGTGGCTCTCAAGACCACCTAACTAAACTCCGTGGCCTTAGTCCGCACCCGAACTATACCGACAGAGCGGCCGCCGCCGGTCGGCGATTAGTGCCAACTTTTTGCGGATAGAGGGGTGTCACGTGGTCAGCGCAACGGGTCCCCACAGCCGTTAATCTCTGTTTTCTAGACCTGGAGCCGCTACTTTTT
>Ga0123352_10020192_pt1 | contig 10617 bp, 3 predicted proteins | sample TergutLab28metaG_FD_89700 | JGI IMG/M metagenome (GOLD analysis project Ga0123352, IMG submission 89700) | Labiotermes labralis P1 segment gut microbial communities from Petit-Saut dam, French Guiana - Lab288 P1 | ecosystem: Host-associated > Arthropoda: Insects > Digestive system > Gut ... | reverse complement strand
TTCCTGGGTTGGGGTTCTGGTTTGTTTGTTGTATAAGATGAAGGGAAAGTTCTCGCTAGAAACGGCCACGGGGACCAGGGGGGGGGGGAGTAGAGGTATAGCTCTACTCTTTCATTAACCTTGGCACTAGATGTGTGGGGGTGGTCAACGGCACGCCCCGGCCGCTTTACCCCCGGGAAAAACCCGGTACCCATAGTACAGGAGGCTGAGTGGGCCCCACGGTCGGTCTGGACAAGTGTGGAAAATCTCGCTTTCAACGGAATTCGATCCCCGAACCGTCCAGCCCGCAGCGAGTCGCTAAACTGACTGAGCTATCTCGGCCCACGTTATGTCTGTGGAGCAGCTGAAATATAAAAGTTAATCTATTTTGTATGAGCTATGATTAGTAATTATCTACAGGGATAGTTTAGTCAAATATTTAAAGTATTCATTATGAATGTACACAATTTATTTAATTTAATTATATTTCAAATTCTATTTCTAATTGAATTTATTTGTATTCCATTCTTCCTTTTTGGACTTTGTTTTGTCCTGTTTTTATTTTTTCCATCTATTACATTACTCGGGTATACATTCTAATTGGCCATTAGCCTGTTGAGTCATCACGTGAATAAATAACTCCAGAACTGACATAATTATTACAATTACTAGTACGCCCGTTGTTACTATTATTAGCGTTTCACCTCGCGAACAATTTCGTTCCACTGTCGCCTTCATTTAATGGATGTATAGTTGTTACAACCTGCAACTCCTGGCGCATGAAATTCTCCTTTATCGAACAAAAATATAAAGTTTCCTAATAAAATACAAACTCGTTCCTTGGAATATTCAGGCAAAGAAGTTGGAGACACCACAATCAGACACTTTGGTAACTAGTTACCAGTGACGAAGCAGTCACATGTAAGAAGAGTTGAATACGAAGAACATCAGTTTGAGAACCTGTCTCAATTTTCGCAGAGCCTAATCTGATCAAGGAAGACCTGCAGGTCTCTCTGCCCCTAATCATATTAAAATAGACTCATGTATTCGTAATTTATAAAAAAGAATGTACAAGACCGACTGCGGCTAACATGGCGATTAGAGCACGCCCTCTCGGGCACAGCTTAGCCAGTCGCCTGTTCGAGGTATACCCAGGGCACTGATGCAAAACCAGATTTTCACCACTGCTATAATAAAAAGTAATCGCTTGGTGTGTGGACATTGTCACAAGATGTCTTGTCCGTAGATGTAATTAGAGGACTTCCACTCAGATGAAATCTTAGGAATTATTTTCACAAAACAACACACCTGTCAGAGAAATGCATTCCTTCAGCTCTTCCCACAACTCTTATTATATCACAGTCAATGTAACAACTCAAGGTTTTAACAGAATTTTGACACTGGTGTAAGTTTTATAGGATCCCATACGACATTGAATTTAATGTGCACTACATGTAACGTGTTTTAAATTTTATGTAAAAATGGCCTGATGATGATATAATGACCGAAACATGTCGCCAAAAATAAAATATTTTTGTGTTTGACTGAAATAAATATGTTTATTATTTTCTTTCAACTCTATTTCTTCCACGATAAAAAAGGTTCAACTGAGAAAGGCGTGTGAAATTCTGTCTTTGCAATCTCAGCTTTCCATCTGTGCGTAGATGGGACGGAGGCAGAGTGCAGCCTCTCTTGTGGCTTTCAGGCACAAACGTGTAGTTTTGTAGTTTTACAACTATTCTAGAAACTCGTATCATATGGTCTCAAATTTTGGACGAAAGTAAATAAGTCGTAGTCCAATTTAAGATATTATTCTCCGATTTTGCTTTAAGACTGAGGAAAATCATGAAACACATCAGTCAATTGTGAAGAGAGAGACAGAAAACCAACAAGATGCAACAATCAGATGTTTATTATCAACAGTGTCTCAACATGTTTCGGACATCATTATGCCCATCTTCAGGAGAACAAAGACCGTGTGTTATTGCATGCGGTGTGCTGCGCTGGTTCTGCTGGGTGTGGTTGGTAGCGGTTGTGGGGCGCTGCTTTGTAGGGTGCGAGCACTGTGAAGGTTACTGTTCTCTATCTCTTCACAATTGGCTCAAGACGCACGGTCACAAAAACCTAAAACATCAGTCAATATAGTCGATGTCCTGCCTGAGATTCGAACACAGAAAATCTGCATACTTAGCAACTTACTCGAGACCTTCGACGAATTGCGTACAACAAATCCTTAAAAATTTGATTCATTCCTCAAAAAAAGACTCTCAGGATCTCCAACTAATTCCTCACTTACTTTTGTCGCAACGCTAATGCGTGTAAACAAACAGCTCCAATTTTGACGGTTCACGCCAAACATCCTGCTCAGTACATTGTATTCACTTAGACAACATTCATCCTAATTCAAAATTGAGGGATATTTACAATTATCTTTAGTTTTTGTTTTAATTTCTTTTATATTACTTCACCATATTTTACCAAATTCATTACATTCCTATCAAAATATACGGTTTACGACCTCTCTAAGATAATTTTCATATTTTCGCTAGACTGATTTCGGACACAGGAATTGAGAAAAGGAATAAAATATTTCAATGCAAACATTTTATTGCAACTTCATACGAACATAGGAATTATGACAACTGAACATAATCTTGTTAATTTAAATTGTAATTCTCCAACCTTTAATTTATACTTATATTAAGTATATTTAAATTACTATTGTCTGTATATTCACCAGCTCCTGTTTCTAGTGATGACACACACTGGTGTTTTATACATCTCTTGCATTTGTCTTCTCCCTAATGATGACCCGGAAAGAGCCGGAACATAGATAAAATAATGATAATAATAATTAATCAAACTGGCTACAAGTGCCTCTTATTGAACTTATATTAACAACTGTCTGCACGGAAATTATTAAGAATTTTGGATTTAACTTTTTTAAATAATGCATTCCAGAAATGAATTATTCAACACCACGTGGGCCACACGTGGTGTACCATAATCCTTTATTTAACCTCTGTACTAAATTCAATTAAAACTCCGTTGTTTAAGTGGATATGATCGATATGATCGATATGCAGAAACTTATGGAAAAGCAGTTTTTCACATTTGTGACAACATTAGCGCACCGCACAAGCCTCTAGAATGTTCATGAACATGTTTGTTCCCTGTTTTGGCTGTAACATATATAAATAAGATGCTTAAACCTCAATATAGATGCTCAGTTAATGAAATACAATTTATACTGTAGCCTAATTACTGCAGTGTTATCATAAATGTTAGAGAAATGAAGCTTCTTTTAAGAAAGGCGGTTCCTCACAGGTTCTAAATAAACGCCCCCTTAAACCAGTGTATTACTTGAAGGTAATATTCACCTATCCAGGCAAATTATTCCTCAGATTTTAAGGAACTAAAATGTTCACTTCCATGTTCAAAAGCATCGGGCACTGGCCCCTACATTTAGCTCTACAACACAAGCTGCCAAAATTTATGTTTAATTCAGAGTAGCGTTCTAAAATTCATACCAGTTTATATTAAACATGTCCATTACATTTTGTAAAGCAATCAAGTACAGTGTGCAATTATTGTCTCCCATGCGTGCCACATAACTTACCCATCACAACTATCACGTGTTTGTATTTGACGAAGAATGCAAATTACGATGTGAAGCCGCCAATTTCAGGTTTGAACCCAGGAACAGGCTTCCTTGAGATATAAGGTTTTATTTAAAAAGTATATAATATTTTCTTACGGTTTGCGTCGGCAAGTCAACGTTTTTCCGCTCACTCTGCTAATTCCGGCCTTGGGCTGTCAGCTTAGCAAACGGTGTTGCAGGTGTGAGGGAATCGTATTAGAGAATGGATGTCAGGTGGCCAACACAGTAACTGACGTTTGTGGCGAAAGCGTTATCAACTGAATCACTTCGGAAATATCAAGGCAGCGAGCAGGATGGGTGCGTGTGTGTGTGTGTGTGTGTGTGTGTGAGTGTGTGTGTGTGAGTGTGTGTGTGTGTGTGTGTGTGTGTGTGTGTGCTGTGGTAAACATTAAGTGGTTCGACTTCAGTAAAAGAGGCTGTTTTCTGTAACTTCGATTTGGCGTATCTTCCCTGCCGTCTCAAATCCACCCCCGATATTCCCTGTGACGAGGAGCATCACTAGAAAGGCCGGGTACAGAAGACCTCAAGCCTCCTGTTTTTTCCTTCCTCTGAGATCCAAATATTCTCCTCAACATCCTGTTCTCAAAGGTCCTCAATTAGTAAGCCCTCAGCTCGAGAGTCAAAGTTCCAAACTCACACAAAATAGCTAGGCTTTATGAATGGTACAATCTCGAAAGTGGCAAAACTCGATTTTCAGGATTTCGAACTTCAATCATGACCAATTTTAATAATATTTTTTCCACCTTTCGTGACTAATTGTAACGAATCGGAATGAGATCACGTTACAAAAACATCATATTCCTGTACTTCCCAGTTACTGCGCAGATCATACTCAGCTGAAGCAAAATCTCTCTTTCATCAGGTGGGGTTGAGTGCTTTCGTAAACTATGCAGTGAGATTCTCCTCCAATCATTTAAGCTATTTTATGTTTCCAAAATGTTTGTATTTTACTAAAAACAAAATTGCATCCTTTTTATGTTTTTCGAAGTTATTTCTGTTTTTATCACTGCAATTCCCTAGTTCTTGGAACCCAAGAGATATATTATATTAAACACGAAATCCGAAGTTTGGTATCCCGAATCTCCATTACGGTTTTGTTTGTCCGAATTAATAGCAATAATCAACTACATTTTGGTCCCAAATTATTTACACAAGGGACTAATACAAACAAGACAGATAATAAAGGTAGAACACAACGTTGTGGCGCGTCCGTATAATAATGTTGCAACGGAAGAACAACAATGCCTTCTGTTAATATTTATTATTATACCAACAAATGCACATATAATTAGTATAAAGCTATATTATAATTGCTCCAACATATTTCGGTGCCATCGCACAATCTTCAGGGAGCTTACATGCGCAATTTTTGGTGTAATAATAAATATTACGGGTATGAACATAAAAAAATTGGTGCTCAATAAGCAAGAATTCACAACATCTATAAGAATATTAAGCCAAAGTTATTGAAAAGAAACGCCGCAAAATGGTTCAACAAAATTTGCAGAACCAAACACTTAACGCCCAAATATATCCGCATCAAGGTCAGTGAAACTGAAGATGGTGCGAGGGCACCGACACCTGTTAGAGCAATTATAATATAATTTTATACCAATTACATGTGCATTTGTTGATGTAATAATAAATATTATTTAATCAAAAAGTAAGGTATGAACATAAAAATAATGCGTTCTGTGTTTACTGTTGGGCTGCAGGTCACCATCGACAATGCAAAACATCGAATGTTGCACAAGAATGTTGTATGGCTAATTTATTTAGTCTATAACAATAAAAAATACTTACGCGTTTATGTAAAGAGCATGATACTTTGATTTTTTCAAACAAAATTCAATTTTATTGACTGATTTTCATTAAGAAAGTCACCAATATTAAATTCCATTGACGTCCTCGCAGTAGGAGCTGCGCTGATAATGCGGACATACAGACGGACTTGTCAAAGCTAATAGGCGCTTTTCGCGACTGAGGGAACGTGCCTAAAAATTCTTAACTCAGTGGCAGATATCACTGCCTGAAAGTATTATGATCTTCAGTCCTTCGTGAATATTCTTTTGCGTATTTTATGTTGTTGCAAAATATCCACACTTTGACATTTTTTCAAAGGACACATGTTGATGTGTTCGCCACATCAAAACACGAAGATTTCATTAAAACACTGAAGTGAAAACAGTGGTTTCTTGCTCTGACAGTAAAAAATCTGCTTTAATTAGTGTTAGTGTTACTAGGTTACACACACAATGTCAGGGATAAAGAGAACGGGGTTTCATGATAAAGAAATTTTGCTGGTGCATGTACGTGGCTGAAAATATCCATGCAGTAATCAGACTTGGTAAAACATACATGGTTTTTAAATATAGAGTTGTTAATTACCGCGACACACACACACACAGACATTCATTACATCCTGTTTTCGTCAGGTAACCAAATAGGAATTGAGTAGCTGTGTCCGCTTTTATTACGGACCGAAATCGTGCTCTGAATCTCATCATGCAGGTCCGTCTCCATGCTCATGAAAAATTCATCATTGTGGAAACCACTTTCTTTTCAATTTAAATGAACCCACAGCAATGCATAGACTCTGCCAATTACAAAGATTCATGGTGCAATTTCGGGGGTTCACAAATTCTGGCCAGTTATCGTAAATGGTTCAGGAAGAATAACAGGCAATTTCAGGGGAAAGAAAATCACGTTAAGCAAATAATACATTTAGCCTGTAATACTAGGAATAACGAAACAAAGAAAAGAGTAATACATATAAAATTTCTTGCAGAATCGAGTCTTTCGTCTTTGATAACAGAAGCTGTACTAAAAGTAGGACCGTCTCCTCTGAAGTTGGCAGTGCTCAGTATGAAGTGGCAATTAGTTTTCAACCTCGCAGATACCCTATCTTGCAACAAACAATACCCACAAGAAATGGATATCAATGATCCCGATGGGATTCGAACCCGTAATCCCAGGAACGGAAAGGTCGCAAACTCACGCCTTCGAGTACGCGAACACCGGAATCGGCCATGTAGGCCTATAACACGGCAAAATACCAAAAGTATATAATGTAGCTCAAAAAAACGTGTTTCCTGCTGTTATGAGATATCCCAAATACAGCAGATTCGTCAGTTACTTGTGTAGAAATTCAATTTTATGGTTTGAAATATTGCTTTCCCAAATCAAAAGCTCGGACCACATAAATAACTTGTTCCAATTAAGATAATTCAAATTTGCAATCACTTACAAGTAAAAACCACTAAATATTCTTGAAATTTGAAATGTTTACTGCTGTTACATTGTTACTTCTTTATTATTCTCGGAACACGTTACGTTGCGGTAAAGTTGCCCGCTGACCCCACTTTTAGGCGCCTTCACAACGCTGTGAAACGCAATTGTTAGCTTCGTCATGTCCGCCTGTCTCTCCGTCCTACCGTCCTTCCGTCTGCTGGGAACATCTCGGAGCCTACTGGACGGATCTTCATCAAATGTTATATTTCAATATTTTCTGAAATTCTGTCCAGAATATCCAAGTTTAATTAAAGTATGACAAGAATAATGAGTGCTTTGCGTGAAGACTTAAGTATGTTTATTGTAATATCTCGCTGAATTGTTCCTAGAGTGAGAAATGTTTTAGAAAAAGTTTGTAGAGAATACCAAAACAACGCTTGATGCCCAGAAACGTTTTGCCGAAAATCCTGCTGTTTATGAGATGATGTGGAAAAGTAGGGTAAAGACGCGCAGGCCACAGATGGCAATATAATATGGAATATGCGCTTTGGTGCTGGATAACTAAGGATACAGCACAACTACGAAATGTCTCATATATCTACATATTGGTTTTTCAAAGCAGCAATGGTTACTCAAACGCGCCTCAGTGCTACTTTATACATGTTCTGCTTGTTTCATTTCCTTCAACGCAGGTGCGCTGGCATGACGTATTGATTGCTTTATAAATTTTTCAGTATAAACAAACAATTTTAAGACGTCACAAATATATTTCTACCAGAACAGGTCAGAAAAAAATCTACATGTGTTATAAATCTGAAGCTGACTGTACGACACTAATTGTGACTGGAGCTGACTGTACGACACTAATTGTGACTGTAGCAGGGTAACTCGTTGTCCAGCAATTAATCTGTTTCTAACTTTGAAGCAAAATATCAGGGGCGACATTAAAGATAACTGTGACGTGGAAACAGATGAGACAGGATGACTGACGATACAGGACACGGACGGATATCAACAGGCAATAAAAAACCTTGCCCCACTATTCCATAAATGCATCGGCTGTGCTGTCGACTATGTATAAAGTATGTGGGATTAACTAAAGCTATATCTTAATCGCTCTTATTGAAGCTGAAAGTAAAGAGTCCGAAATTTATGTACGGTATTAATTTTGTGCCTATCGTGAACTATGTTCATAATTTCCTGTATTCATCACACCATCACTGAATGCATGACTTGTCATATACCAACTGACATTCTTTAGCTAATACTCCGACGCGTTTCGGCGCTCAATGGCCCATTCCTCGGGTAGTTTCGTGCATTATACACACGTGGGATGAAGACACATAATTATGGATTTAAAGCACGGTATGTACAACATTAACATAATCGACGCCCAACAGGCAAAGTGTTTGAATAATGACAAAACACCAGATTGAAACTATTAACGGAACTCATGAGGATGGCGTCGACGAGCGCCGAAACGCGTCGGAGTATTAGCTAAACAGTGTAACTTGGTGTATGAGAAGACATGCATTAAGTGATGTTGTGATGAATACAGATACTCTGAACTAATAGTCTGACAGACGCGTATTTTTTTAAAGACAAGCTCAATAAAACCTTCCGAATGTAAAAATTATTTTACATATACAATTTAAAGATACTATGTATATGGGTGTGTTAATTAATATGGGCCCACATGGAAAGCAATTCTACTGCGATGATTTAATTACGTTCAAATTGGAGAAAATAATGTCCACTCTTTTATCAATGTAACGTAGTTTAATGGCCCCCCAAAAAACAGGTGGTTAATTTAACACATTTATCCTGAGTTTCTTCTGCCTATGAATGTTCCTAGATGGCGTAAAAATAGATTATTTTCTGTGCTCCCAAAATCCTACTCTAGCCTAAGCCTCCTCGTTTTTGAGTTTTCGAGATCACACACAGACATATCACACTAAGTAGGACTCCTCTGGAATAGTGATCAGCCCGACTTAGAGACCTCTACATACAACACACAACACTCCAAGAGACAGACATCCATGCCCCCGGTAAGATTCGAACCCGCAGTGCAGCAAGCGAGTGGCCGCAGAACCAGTCCTTAAGACCGTGCGGCCACCGGGAATGGTTTACAAATGAATTACTTACGCTTATACGTAATCACACAAACAACCCTGTAACGCCTTATCACATTCCATACTTACTGCAACCCCTGGCATGAGTAACTTACACATACAGTATATTTAATCCTTAATATGCAAAAGAGAACCAGATATTCTATACCTTCCCATTTAGAGTTCTTATAATACCTACGAAGAATGCAAACAACCGAACCCGGTGACCGCGCAATATGAGTGGATCTGCGGCCGCTCGCTTGTTGGGATTGCGGTTTCGAATCCAGTCGGAGGAATGCAATTCTGTCTCTTACGAGTGTTATGTGTTGTCAGGTAGAGGTCGGGCTGATCACTCCTCCAAAGGAATCCTACTCATTGTGGTGTGTCTGACTGTGATCGTGAAGCTTCGATAATGAGAAGGCCCCGGGCTCACTTGGAAATGTTGCACCATGGAGAAAAGAAAAAAAAAGAGAACCTACAGACTCTAGATGCTACATCCAGTACCACACCTTACGATTAGTCGTTCATTGAAGTAAACGAGCCGTGAGTTGAGGAATGGATACCTCCACTCTTTTGCTGTGTTACAATGTTGCGGCACAGCTGGACCATCAATAAAACGTTCTACACGGAACGCTTACTTACTTACTTACTTACTTACTCCATGGTGCAGAGTCCTTCTTGAGGAGCTAACTGGTTTGTAGCTAGTCAACAAATTCCCCGCATTTCACGGAACCCGAAGGTTCATTACCGCACTCACAAGCGTCCGCCACCTGTCTCTATCCTGGACCAGCCCAATCCAGTCCACATGTCCACATCCCACCTCCTGGAGATCCGTCATAATATTATCCACCCATCTACGCCTAGGTCTTCCCAGCGGTCTCTTTCCCTCCGGTTTCCCCACCAAGACCCTATAACACGGAACTCTACAGGACATAATATTAATATGCATGTAGACTAAGAAACAATATTTCATAATATTTTCAGCATAACACAGCAACCAGACGCGCAGCACGCTCTTTTACGATACGATGTATAAATATGACGACATTGAAAAGTGGAAAAAAAAAAATAAAATAAAATTCAGAAATAACTTAGCCCCTCTGTTATATTTGATAAGCCGCAATTTCAGTCTCTCAGGAGTCCGATGAGGTTTCCCGTGTATTTGATAGTCGTTCCATTAAAGAAGCTCTCGTAAAATTAACTTATCCTTAATGGTTGGATAACAGCAAATAATTAATTAGTAGCGTGTGGCAGGATGAGGGCTTGGCCTAATTTAAGATGCTGTCCCGAAATCTGCTCGGACGGACTGAAACACATTAAGAAAATCTTCAGTCAAAATTGAAGGTGTCCGGTTGAAAATATAATGCGCTACTACCGAACTAAAAACCCTGAAGCGATACCGCTTTAGTAAACTGCTCGGTCGAGAATATTAGGCTAGGGTGTCCTAAAATCTTATTCTTGTAAACTGAATATGCCTGAAGAAATTCCTCCGAAATATTGGTAACGACTTCCTAGACATCCCGGCGTCGTGTGTGTGTGTGTGTGTGTGTGTGTATGGTGTGTGTGTGTGTGGTGTGGTGTGTGTGGTGTGGTGTGGTGTGGTGTGGTGTGTGTGTGTGTGTGTGTGTGTGTGTG
>Ga0123352_10020187_pt1 | contig 10618 bp, 12 predicted proteins | sample TergutLab28metaG_FD_89700 | JGI IMG/M metagenome (GOLD analysis project Ga0123352, IMG submission 89700) | Labiotermes labralis P1 segment gut microbial communities from Petit-Saut dam, French Guiana - Lab288 P1 | ecosystem: Host-associated > Arthropoda: Insects > Digestive system > Gut ... | reverse complement strand
TTTCTTGGTCTACCTCTCAATCTTGTTGTTCCCAAATTCATATATAATACCCTTTTGGGAATTCTATTTTCTTCCATTCTATGTACATGCCCAAAGCAACATAATATTTTTTTTTTTATGTTTTGTTAACCGTGCATCCTGGTATGATTCTTGTAAATAACCAACTTGACGCACAGTTTTTCATGTATGTTTATTTCTATTCTCTACATTTTTCAGGCAGCCATGTGTCCATCATCAGGAGAAATACTGTATCAATGCAACATCTGGTTTATGTCACTCTGTGTAGATGACTGTCTGGTCTGCAGGTTAACCTGCATACCAGACGGTCATCTACATTCCTGGTATGCAGGTTAATCTGCATAGTAGATGGTCATCTACAGAGTGACATAAACCAGATTTTGCATTGAAACAATAATTCGCCTGATGATGGGAACATGGCTGCCTGAAACATGAAGTGAATAGAAATAAACAGACATGAAAAATTGTGCGTCAAGTTGGTTATTTACAAGGATCAACATAATCTATTTAACCTTACTCTCTCTATTATAGTAGGTTTTTCAACACTTCCATCAATTTCTTTATTGATTAATATCCTCCAATTTTCTTTTTCATTGCAATATGGCCTAAAATTCTTCTAGACACTTTCCTTTCAAAAATGTTCAATTGCTTTCTATCTCCATTAGTGTCCAAGTTTCTGATGCATATGTTAATGTTATATCTATTATTGTGTTCTTTAGTTTTAATTTTACTTTCTTTGATAAGTTTTTATTTTTAAAAAATTTTTGTAGCATAAAATGTTTTGTTAGCATTTTTATTCTTTCTTGCAAGTCTATTTGGTTATTGCTATCTTCATTAAGTATAACTCCCAAATATTTAAAATTTTATACTCTCAAATTTGTAATTTTTTATTTTCAAATGTCCTATTTTATTTTTCTTTAAACTGTTTTTATTTTCCACTATCACGTATTTTGTCTTTTCTTGGTTTATCTGTAGTCTGAACTTTCTGGTACAGTAAGACCAGTGAAACTAAAATACATTACATGAGTTAGAGCTCTAAGCTAATTTACAGAGCTCTGGGCACTTTCCCCTATCCTTCCCCACTATTGAACTGATTGCACTGTTACATTAAGTGCTGAGTTGCCAGAGAGTGCTCAGAGTGAATGCACAATAAAATTATATGCCAACCATTGGTTCTCACAAGTGTAAACAGCAATGTGACAACCAGCAGTAAACAGCCAGGAAAGGTGGCCTAACACAGATGATTCCCAAACACAGGGGCAAAGTGAAATCTTCACTTGTAGTTCACACACCTTCCTGGCATTCAGGTCCATTGTTTTTGCTCTACAAAAGATATATCACACTTTCCCCACTCTCTTTTTGACAACTTCTCTCACCGTAGGACCCCGAAAGTTGTTCATTAAAATTCTCGCATTTTTAAACCCTCAAAGAAAACCTACTGCTATCCATCAACCAACATACCTGTAACACTTTAACTGTTAATATATTTGTATTTATGGGGACTGCGGTAGCACAGCGGTTAAGGTGCTGTGCTACAAATCGAACGGTCGCTGGTTCAATCCCAGCTGGTGTCAAGTGGATTTTTCATTGACATAAAATCATTCCGATCGCACTATGGCCCTGGGGTCAACTCAGCCTCCAACATAAATGAGTACCAGGAGTATTTCCTGGGGATAAAGGCGGCCGATGCATAAGGCTGACAACCTACCACCATCCTGTGCCGTTGTCATGAAATCTGGGAACCTTAACTTCCTGGAACCCTCTGGGCCTGTCCAGGCCTGTAATGGGACTGCTTTATATTTGTATTTATGACATGTATACATATTGTACCATTCTAGTGCAAATGATAATCATAACTTCACTGGATCACAGTCATATGTGTAAGCATATCTGCGTACTGTCTGTATTGAAACAGATAAACTGCACTAAAACTAGGGCCAAAACACACAACAACAGTTTTCTAAATCACATATCCAGTATACTATAGGAAATGCACTTACCTGAGTATACTTTTAACTGGGAGAGGAATGTATAGCTCATTATAAAAAGAGAATGCATTTCAGTTCCAATTTCTCCCCATATTAAACTGGGTATCATCAGGAATTTACCACAGTTAGACAAAACAAGGGCTTTCCATAGAATTATGTTACTGTAATTCTGTGGTCTAGGCTGATCGTAAACCCACCATCGTAACCATGTCAGAATGTAAATGAACAGGAAAAGCATGGCTGACCCTGCAAAGGAGTAAGAAATGAAAAAAAATAATCTTAAACCAGTAAGAATGTGACATGCTTTCATTGGGAATCTGTCCCACCTTTTGTTTCATTCCTCTTCATGTATTTGTGCCGCCATTCTACGAATCCAATGTATTAACCCTTGAAACAAAAAGTCATGACTTCTTCATAGATAAGACTGCTCCAGAACTGTAAATGTTGACATTTTGCCAGTTCAGTAACCCTGTTCCTTCCTTAAAGGAAAGACAGTAAGGCTTGTGGGATCACCATGCTGTGAGTCTGACAGTGTGCATGAATGCATGTGCATGTGACTGCATGTGTTGTGTGCACCTGCACTTGAACTTTTAAATCAGCTGGGTTTTTTAAAACAAGGTATGAACATTATGCAGTTTGAGTGCACTGTACAACATGGCGAAAGTTTGAAATGAAGAAAACTGTACAATACCTTCAAACTTCCTACAATCAGTTATAAGAACACGGATACACAAACTTACGAGATGGAAGCAACAGTAGTGTCATTAACTCTATGGTCCTGAAATGATATGACTTTTGCAGTTAACAGTTATTCTGACTGAAATAACAATACTTTCTTTGGCTTTTGGTTTGATGGCAATAACAGTGAAGCACTGGAACTAGACATGTGAAATGCGGCAGACACACAGACCACAAGCTCACCTACATAGTACAGTTGTGTGCTGCTAGGTATCGCGAGCTCTACCCTTTGTGAATCATTCTGCCAAGTGGCATTCTGCTGTGAGGATGTATGTATTTTTACTGTGCATTTTTGTAATGTCATGTTAGTGCTGTTTTGCGATTGTACCGACCTGCTACAATGACTGATGTGAAGGAGCAATGGATTTGCATCAGCTTCTGCTTCAAACTCGGCATGACAGCAGCGGAAACACACAAAATGCTTAAAAAGGCATGTGGTGATAACATCCTAAGCCAAATACAAACCTACAGATGGTTTAAGCATTTCAAGGACAGATGGATCTCAGTCAATGATGAAGAGTGTTCTTGACGACCTTCGACCAGAACCACGATCGAAAATGTGGCAAAAGTTTGACATTGAAGGCATCGTGTAAAAGGAATTTGTTCCACCAGAACAAATGGTGAATGGAATATTCTATAGTGACATTCTGGGGCGACTGAGGGAAAACATCTGGCGCAAACATCCAGACAAGTGGCACAACAACTCCTGGGCCTAGCATCATGATGCTTCAGCTCATGCATCACTCATTGTTTGGCAGGTTTTGGCTTCTACAAAGACGATGACAGTCAACCCCCACCCATCTTACTCACCGGACCTTGCACCCTGCAATTTTTCCTGTTCCCAAAGATGAAATTGAAACTCAAGGGGCAACATTTTGACAGCACTGAAGAGATCCAAAACAAATTGCAGTAGGTGATGAAGATGCTGATGCAAAATGACTTCCAGAAGTGCTTCAGATCATGGAAATCCTGCTGGAATTGCTGCATCAGTGCCAAAGGAGATTACTTTGAAGGAGATGGGGACAAAGAGAAATTTCAGTAAGTGGTTAAGTTATGGCAAAGGAATTTCGGGAACTTTTGAGTAGCACCACATACAAAATACTGCATGTTAAGTCAACAATTAAAACTTAGCAATAATATAAAACTAAGGGTATATCCCACAATGTGATGTATAAAGAATCTATACCCTAGTAACAAGTTTCACACAGTAATAACATGAAATAAAATAATAATAATAATATAGTAATAAATCCTTGGGTTGCAACAATGCACAGAAAGCCCATCAGATCCATGGGCAGAGAAAGCCAGCATGGACGGTGAATAGGAAATGTGAAAAAACCTAGTAACAATACTCTTTTCAGGGCCACAATATCTAAACAGGAACTGCATGGAAAAGCATGGAAAGATGGCCACTTTATGGCCACAGCATATAGGAAGTGGGAAAAAGACACCCAACCCACTGTCAGTCACTGTACTAACTTCTCATGGCTCACATGACAAAATACATAAACCTTTAAAACCTGAAAAGGTAATGGTGAATGCATAAGTGAAAGATAATGCATAGCAGCACACTGCTTGTAAAATTTAATTTTAAATATATTATTCATGAAGTTTAGTCTGACAAATTGGTAGGTAATGACCATCAATTTATCAGTAAGACAGCATAATGCGATACCTAAAACTTCATTTAAATTTATTTTCATTTTATTTCTTACAGTCCTGTATGTGAATTAAAAAACAGATTGGTGTGACAGATCCCTATGTATGTCCAGTTACACACACCCTCAAAATTAGTATAAGCACTGTGGACCTGAAAATGAAGGGGAAAACATACGCAAAGGCTAAAATAATACTGAATGTACTAAATGAGGGAAAATGTGACAAAATGAGACTGAAAAATAAAAAATGTTGGAGAATAGCCTGAAATGAAAAATTATGAAATATTTCAACAAAACAAAAGCATTAACCATTACACCATTGCGCACTATATGAGGTTCTCACAGTAGTGTTCCTAGAGATTCATGTCTTCTGGAATAGTACATAATGTTGATGAGCAGATACAGTCAAACCCTATATAACACCAAAAACTGCAGTGAAAAGATAGCGCTACATCATGTATTGACTGCATTACCTAACATTTCTGAGGACGAAATTGCCTTCATCATCAGTCACAAGTAGTCCACTCCTCGAGAACCACTTGGCTCTGAAGACAAAGGCACTACAGACCTTTGTATTGTCAGCAGTTATTTACCAGTCAACAAGGCATTAATAACCCAGAAGACCACACCACAACTTTCTACAGCAGGAGAATGTGTATCCTCTATTCATCATAAGGGACCAAACCATTATCAGAAGATCACATTCTTCTCAGATGTGACAGTGTGTAGTTTGGTAGCAATGCATAAATTCTTCACAGAAACCTCTTGCCTAATTCTACAGGACAGCAGATGGAGACAGCAGGTTCATCTGAAATGTTAGTATCCACCTAACAAACCACACAGCATCATAACCCAGAGGACAGCAATTTTAATATTTATCACCACAGGAATCCCAAACTTCATAAAATTAAACAGGAGTTTCAAAAAGATATCCAACAACATTTACAGGAACATGTCTAATATTAAAAACTGTAGAACTGTCACAAATGAGGATGGATGCCAAGTCATGACAATGCTTGATCACAGTACACACCTTCTGTACACTTATTTTCAACCAGAAAAAGTGTCCAGTGGTTGCTCAACCTTTATAGAGTCTGGATCTTAATCACTGAAATAAAGTAAATTTCAATTTAAAGAGTGGAGAAATAATGATTCTGAAGATCATGCAGCAATTGCAAAAGGCAAAATGCAATCTCTGTAACAGGCCTGGACAGGCCCAGAGGGTTCCAGAAGGTTGAGGCTCCCAGATTTCAAGACAATCGGCACATGAAGGTGATAAGGTTGTCAGCCCTATGCATGGGCCGCCTTTACCCCCCAGGAAATATTCCTGGTACTCATTTCTGTTAGGGGCTGAGTCAACCCCAGGGCCATAGTGCAGCCAGAAGGATTATGTCAATGAAAAATTCCAATGACACCATCAGGCATCGAACCCATGACCTTCCGGCTTGTAGCACAGTCCCTCAACCAACTGTTCCACCACGTATTGCAAAAGACACTGAAGGGAATAAATAGAGTTCAACTAAGGTTTCCAGCTAAAGAAACCCTGCACTCACTGTATTAGCATGCTACAAAATTACTTGCAAGCAGACAGTATCGTACAGACAAAATGAGACCAATAACTTGTTTTTAAAGCAATCTGGAAACTTTCAGGTAGCACCTGGCACCACACTTACCTACAACAGTTTGCAGACACTCAAAGTAGAAGTTTTGTTCTCCTTCAAAAAAGTCAAATGAATATGTGTTGTTTTTGTCAGCTGATTCTATGTTTTTATGTGGTGCCCATCTTGAATATGCTTCAAATAATACCAAAACCACAACCAGTCTCCAGTGGTTCTAGAAACAAAATTATAATACACATCAGTGTCTAATGGCAATATGTGTCCTATCAGCAAGCAAAGCATTACTTTGCTGAGGTCATAAGGTAAATGATCAGTTAAGCAATTTGAATATGGACTGAAGGTATAATTTCATGCATTCTAATACTTGGCACTAGAAATAACCATCTTCGAGTGGCCGTTGGACCCACTGGAAAAGTCTATATTGACTGTAGTCACTCTAGATGTAACAAAAAAACAAAAAAATCCAAATCCCTCTACTGCCAATTTAGCAGTGAAACTAAGACTAATTATGACAGAAAAGGAATGATTTTGTACTTATTACTAACCAGAGTTGTTCTCACTGGAACACAAAGAAATCAGTAACACTTAACAGTACATAATACACTGAATTCCTGAAACCACCGATACATGGATGTTTCCACATGCCTTTGCCATCCTTCACCTGATGTAAACGTAGGATATACTTTTAATTTCTTAGGCAGACTGTGACTTACTTAAAATTACTGAATCCTGACTCCAGCAGACTAATAATTTATATTGCCTTTACAGACTTTGCTATAGTACATTAATTGAAGCACACACTACAGACTTTAATATGTGCTATTGTGCTATGTACAGAAAGGGGTTATGCTGTAAGTTTAGTATGATGACTGTTATGTTTCTCATCTACTCAGAACTGGTGAGAAACAGTATCCTGCCCTAAGGAATTCCTACTTAATATGAAAATACCTTTCATTTCTTTGTGAGATGAAAAAGGGAACCATACCACATAGGGAATGAGAATAACAAAAGTATTATTGCTTCATGACTAATTATTCTTACATCATTTAACAATGACTTTTTGAACCATGTAGGCCACATACCATTGGATATAGGGAGAGAGAGGGGAGAGATAATAATAAATGGTAAGAATGTGGGAATTGGGAAGGAGGAGGTTGTGGTCTATGTGAATGTATTGTCCCAGTATTCACCTGGAGACTTTTTTCAAAAAAAAAAAAAAAAAAACATGAACACTGCAAACATCTGATTGCCTGACTGAGTCCTGTTTGTTTACACTACACAATTCCAACTTACTTGGAATGGTGAATTGTACAAGACATGTCTGTAGGCTTGTTCATTGAGCAACACAAGGTCTATCATAACAATCACAGGATCATACTCAATGTACTTATCAGCAACCTGATGGCACTCACCCTATAAAAAACACAATGCAGATTAAATTAACTTCTGAGCAAATATGAATTTTCTTACACTAAAAATTACTTTTAACTCATGAATTTATATCACGTATAAACAAAAACATAATGCATTGTTTCTCTTTGCATAACAAAAATCAAGGGAACATAAATTACATACTAAGACAGATTTACATACAATATATTCAGCAGTTGTTATCAAATTCACTTTACTGAATGAACTTCATCATATGAAGGAAATATTTTTGTACAATGCACCTCCTTTGACAGAGTTGCTAAAAATATGTCAAAATTCCAGATTAATTTTTTATCACACAATCATCTGTACATGAAGCCTGCATTCTGAACTAATTCAAGCAGGAATTTTAGGGTGTTCCTCTCATTGGATTGGACTGACTAATAATATATGAGTGTTTCACAGGAGTGATGTCTGGAAACCTCACTTTAGTATCATAACATAAATATTCTCTTGCTCATCCTTAATGTCAAACACCTGCCCTCCCCACAGAAAGTTCAGAACATCCCACCACCGGGGGGACACTATGCCTTCAAACAGATCATAACGATAACTATGCTTCAGCACAATACCATTAGAAATTTATAAGAAGTCTATGACAATCATGAAACTAGTTCACCAGTTTCATTGCTAAAACTTACACAAATGTAATAAATATTGTGCTCAGACAAGAGACAAACAATGTGTGATTTCAAGCTTCCAACTTGAAGGAGATAAGAACTGTGCGCATATGGATTATTACGCAGCAAGTAGTGGTAATTTCTTAATGACATTTCGGACAATCTATCAGTCCCATCTTCAAGGGTAAAGAATTAGTTGTCCCAAAAGTAGGAAATTATCACTACTTGTTGCATAATAACCCAGAAAAGCATGGTTCTCTTAAATTACATTTATGGTCACACTTTTCTTGACCGAAACTCCAACTTGTAAAGAATCTATGTACTGTCCTATGAAATCACTTAAATCTCCAGTACTTGAGGATTGTTCATGTGGATTTACATGCAGTGGTAGAAGAATCATGCCAACTTTAAATATCAGCAGAAATTAAACCTGCTTGATCAATTAAAACAGTCTCTACCACATCATACAATTTCTAATAAATCACCAGCTTAGTCTGCTTAATAAAAGAGTTGTACACTATACCAACAGCATGAAAATAGGTTCATGAATAGAAGGGATGACAAGAGTTCGTGATGGAAATGAACAGTATGGCAAATGATGTTTTAACCTATGAGAGATGAGCAACTCAAATATTTTAGAAAAGCCAGTCAATAAAGAGACAGGTCTGTAATTTGATATTTGTGATTTCTCGCCTGTCTTAAAATGTGGGTTTATAATAGCATACTTCAGACAATCTGGATAAATACCAGGAGTTATTGATTTATTGTAAATGTAAGTGACAGGTTTAAAAATGTGGCTACCACATAGTTTTAGTATCTTATTGCATAGACCATCATACCCTCCTTAAGTTTTATTTTTTAAAGAAAATATTGTGCATATAACTTCTGTCTAACCAACTGGAATATTGGTGATTTTCAGGAACTCACAAGGAAATAATTCTCTAAGTGAAAATACTGCCAATTCAATTTTTGGCTGCTGTGTGATAAATTCATCTACATAATTTATACATTTGTTACCAAGTTTGAATTTAGTCTGAGTAAACCTCTTTTTAGATGCAGTATAAACTTCAGTGTCAATAATGTTCCAAGACATTTTAGATTCATTTGTGGATGAAGTTAACATTTCACTGTAACACATTCCCTTAGCTCTTCTAATTATTCTTCTTAACACATAGCAATATCAGATATAATGCACTTTTATTTTTGAACAGTTGTTTGTTTTGCTCATAATGTGAAGAAACCTTTTTGTGTATTCAAGATATATTAATTCCTGTTGTAATCCATTGATTATTAGTTATATTGTTAGTTACCTACTACATAAGAAAACATGAGTCAAACACAATTAAGAAAGAGTACTTCTGTATGACTTAATTTCATGCTCACAGTATCATAACAAGACTAGACTTAGATTTTCAGGACCCCCTACCATCACTGATATAAATGTAAAGAAAATACCGATGGTCGAAGCCTAAGTGAACTTAATAAAATAAAATGTAACATGTACTCTGTCTGACATAACTATATGTTTATTTTATTATAATTCTATTCTATTCAATTATTGGATACTAGTTTCAGCCTCAAAAGGCCATTATCAGGACAATATTTACAAAATACTTAAAATGCTGGTGCATATAGTACAAAAACATCAAACTTATGGGATCCCATTTACATTCATTAGTAATCTTTACAATTATTACCAGCCTTTAGATGTGCTATCCGTAGGAAGGTGTGTTGAGATTTTATACTGTTAGTGCTATGGTTGTATTTCACAATTTTTTCATTGATTGACAACCTTAAAATCCAAAGTTACTAATAATTTCAAAATATTCCATATGATGTGTATAAGATGTGTTTAAAATATATATAACATATGTCGTCACATTGATAAAATCAGTAACATTAGTAAAATTAGTGTTTGGGTCTGGACTTGTATCTTCAGCTGCTATGCACTCCGTTGGAATTTTTTATATATATATGTATAGTCTTAGCGAGCTGAATCCTCAATGTTTTATGCCGCTGTGCTCATGGTTGCAGTTACTGTTTCTATATATTCTATGTTCGTTGAGAGCTGGATATTATATGCTGTGTCGTGTTACAACGCTGGTGATGTATTAACTTCAGTGTAACAAGGCTTGATAATCAAATAAATGAAAAAGGCACAGTAAAAAACAATGTTATATTCAACACAATAATTCAGTAAAACTCATATAGAGGGCATTCACCACTGCAACTGCCTGTCTTCAACATTGACCTTGTTTAGTCACAAACACATACACCGGCTGCAAGCACGAAATACAGAGCTGAGCTGATACAACATTACGGGAAATCTGTAATTAAAATATTTTAAGACTTTATACACCCTTATACTCACCGGAACATTCATAAATACACCTGGACCTACCCTGATGGTAAGACTCACAACCAGATTGACCACGTATTGATAGGAGGTGGCAATCTAGTGTACTGGATGTGCGAAGTTTCAGGGGAGCTGAGTGTGATACAGATCATTACCTGGTCATTGCAAAGGTTAGGGAAAGATTAGCAGT
>Ga0123352_10020184_pt1 | contig 10619 bp, 6 predicted proteins | sample TergutLab28metaG_FD_89700 | JGI IMG/M metagenome (GOLD analysis project Ga0123352, IMG submission 89700) | Labiotermes labralis P1 segment gut microbial communities from Petit-Saut dam, French Guiana - Lab288 P1 | ecosystem: Host-associated > Arthropoda: Insects > Digestive system > Gut ... | reverse complement strand
ATACATACGTACGTACATACATACAAACATTCATACATACACACCTATATGCATACACATACATACATACATACGTACATGCATACATACATACATACACACACACACATACATACATACATACACACATACATACATACATACGTACATGCATACACACATACATACATACATGCATACACACACACACATACATACACACATACATAAATAAGTACATACATAACCCCCCCCCACATACATAGCACGGTAATCTCAAAAGGAATGTAAGCCTGTTAACAACATCGGAAGTGGTGAAAGTTAAAACCCTCCAATACTGTTATTTTGATTTGAGTTCCTTCCCCTTCTAACCGCTGCAATAGCCTTACAATTCCGTCTCAATTGTCTTCTTTTGTTTCCGCTCCTGTGTTGTCAGCGCCACCTGAATTACTCATGAGGACAGAGGCAAATTGAACTGTTGCTGCAGGCTATAATCTCTGTTGATGAGCGCCCTTCAAAGTTTCTGTAATGCTGCCCGTCACCTGTCCCGCCACCACGTTAACATCGTTTCGCAATTCCGCTCACGAGAACTATCGCCACGTTCGCTTGCAATTTTCGTATTAGAAGCATTCCAGAAGTGCGAGGAAAAGGACATCCTAAAACGTTGAAATGAATAAATTGTCTGGAACGAAATGTTCCTGCATCATGTTGGCTTATGTGTGTTGTATTGATATCGGATACTATTCAGCATAACTCACTGCGTCATGGTTGTTCGTGTGCGCCACGCCTGAAATGCCACAATATGTCGAAACATGTAGCAAAATTAAGTGCATTGTCTACGAATAATGCAGAAAATTAAACGCTGTAGGCGACGTAAGCACTGATATTACGATACAAAATGGTGACAGCAATTTTTCCACTTCTGTATTATCAATTCTGACAGCATTGATTTGCTGAGACATCGTACCTCCGAAGATACGCACCGACGCCATGTTTGTGATTCTTAATCTATAACAATATTTTGCATACAGAATGTACATGCATGTGTGCCGCTGATAGCCAGTGGATATCAGTCAAACCACAGAGACATTAAGGATCTCGCGAGGTCAACTTTTTGTGTTCCTTTGTGATAGGAAACGTATCGATATCGGAAATTTATGTTGTCTGGACGTATACGAGGCCGTATAGAAAAACTTTACAGATTCTGCATTAAACTACGAGACCGTCACGGTCGATTTGTTGCAGATCTTGCTTTGTATTCGAGTTGTCCTGGGTTCAAATCTTGGTTCGCAGACCCTACAAATTGTGTCTCCAGTTGCATCCGGAGACAACGAAACACATTACTGCATATCCGATTCCCACGTCACCTACAATTCACTGTGGATTAACCATCACCCCAACTGCAAGCTTTACAGCCGCATTTTCCAACAGCTGCTCTGAATATTAAAAAATACAACAACAATTCTTTTGTAAATTGTAAGAATTAGAGACTGCAGTAGCACTCCGGCAATTTCTTCTGTGACATCACGTTATCTTTCACTTACTCTCACCGTAAAGTAAAAACGTAGTATTGGCTACAGACGGATATTAGAGATGTTTTATTTCAGGTAATCCTGAAGACTCCGGCTTCCAGCTGTGTGGCACTGTGTCGTCTGGACGTTTAGTAGAGTCGCACTGTCTTCGTCTTGAGGGTAAATTACTCTTGATAGTGTCTTATACCGGAGACCGCGGTTGCACAGTGGCTAAGGCACTGCGCTACAAATCAGAAGGTCGCTGGTTCGATCACAGCTGTTGTCATTGGAATTTTTCATTGACATAAAATCCTTCCGATAGCATTATGGCCCTGGGGTCGACTCAGCCTCTAACAGAAATGAGTACTAGGACCATCTACTATGGGTAAAGGCGGCCGGTGCGTAAGGCCTGACAACCTTACCACTATCCTGCGCCGTTGTCATGAAATTTGAGAACCTTAAATTCTTGGAACCCTCTGGGTCACTCCAGGCCTGTAACGGGACTCCTTTACCTTTAGTGTCTTATACCAGAAGACTTGAATGTTCAGCCAGACCGCCGTGAGAACCTCAAACCTCACACTCAGTAACTTCAGACAAAGGTCCTGGTTTATCGCCGAGATATGTCGTGAGTGACGCGGGTTGTCATGTTTTTCTGAATGAACCCTTTGTCAGCGGTTCGGCAGTCGTAGGTTTAAACTGAAAAGTGTTGGCCTTATTTTTGAAAGCGCCTCTTGATCAAATCAGCGTCTCTTATTCCCAGCATTACAGTCCGGTGTGCCCCGTTATTTGTATCGTATACCTGGTGGGTGTCCGTTGGAATTCGGCAGCTTCTGCGACGCTTGCATGACATCCGAGTTGACAACGAACATTGCCATTACCCAGTGTATGATTTATATGACGAGGCTTTAAAGAACCATGAGGCAATAATTACAGTGTGGTTTTCTGTATCGCTGTATAATTAATATGAAAACATGCTACATGTTTCGACATATTGTGGCATTTCAGGCGTGGCGCACACGAACAACCATGACGCGGTGAGTTATGCTGAATAATATCTGATATCAATACAACACACATAAGCCAAACGGTGCATGAACATTTCGTTCCAAGGAAGACGGTTTATTTATTCATTTCACCAATTCGTTGGGCACAAAATCAAATATTTGTTATTATTTATAAACGAAAAATGTTTCATAGCGAATGTGTTTGTTGCACGCTTGTAAGTTTTGTCTGCTTGCAAAACGTTATACTCATAACGCTAGTACTTTACACTGCTAAAGTATATAATTTAAAAATTCGGATTATACCTCTAAGAAGACACAATGTGCCTTAATTACAAAGACTGGTTGATTGATACTGTTTAGGAAAATAAAGCTGCTTATTATGCGACTCGGAAGGAAAATATAAATAATGTCTGAGTGAGAAGAAAGCAAAGATTTTGAGTGTTAGATAAGGATATATTTTTTCAACATTTTATCTGGTAACCTAAAATTACTATAATTTTTATGTCTTTTAGGTGGGCTTGAAACTTGGCCTCTCATAACAACACGGAAGAACATACGCGAGGATATTTAAGAATAGGCTGCTGAGAAAGGTATTTGAGCTTAGAGGAAGAAATTAAAGGGAAACTAAAGGATGCTACACGATAAAGAGCTTCAATGATTTTCACTCATTACCAGGTACTGGGTAAATAAATCGAAGAAAATGATCTGGGCGGGGCACGTGACCCTATGGAGGACAAGAGAAATGCATACCGAACTTTGTTGGGAATCCTGGAAGAAAGATACACCATCTGGACGTTTGAGACGTAGATGAGAGAATAATATTAAAAATTATCATACAGAAACAGTTAGAGAGGGCGTGAAATGAATCAGTTTGGCTCAGGATAGGGACAAGTGGTGGGATGTTGTGAACACGGAAATGAACCTTCGAGATCTATAAAATGCTACAAGGTGCTTGATTAGCTGAGACACTGTTAGCTTCTCAAGAATTGCTCTGTCCGACGGCTGTACAGCTACTGACAACTGGTATTTGAAGGACTCATTGAAAGAATGAAATGTAATTCCGGATGCGATATCCGTTACCGCAGCACACTCGGACCGTACCGCCGTACTGCATACAGACCCTGCATGACAGTGCTCCACTTTGCCGCGCTCCCTACAGTCAATAGCTAACGATACTTCGCTTTATCCTGATCTGCCCCGAGGCCCCCCCATTCCTTTATGAAGGAACGGGGTAACCAAATCTTTAATTAAATACTGATGTTCATATTTTCAAAACAGAATTTTATCGTGACCTGATTGTCCTCAGAGCCCCTTGGCAATGTTAAATGAACTGCATAAATTGAATTTTACTCCGCACAAGTTTATGTTTGTGGTTAGATCTGTTTTTTATTCTATAGTAAGCCATATTAAAAACAGATCAGCAGATATAATGCTACATAGAGTGCACCGTTCTCAGATCTTGTGACAATTACAGGTCACATTTTTAGTATACATCCATACGGTCCTATATTTAACCCTTTGATGTTTGAAATTTAACTGTATTATATATATATATATATATATATATATATATATATAATACAGTTCCTACGTCATAGAGAGCACAGCGTGTTTCCGTTACAACGACAAACGGGTTAATGCCGCATACAAGAAAAGTCTTTGTGTGTTGTGATATATATATAACATGTCAATGTGCTGGGTGGTAAAAATGCAGAGCTAAATCAGGCGGTGCTTACAGTTACCACTCTCCCTTAAAATGTTAGACGTTCTTGGAATTTCAGTCTACTATTAAGGTACAAACGCCGGGTAGCTCAGTCGGTATAGCGACTGACTACGGGCTGGATGTTCCGGGATCGAATCCCGGTGGGGACGAGATTTTCCGCCCGTCCAGACCGGCCCTGGGGCCCACCCAGCCTCCTGTAAAATTGGTACCGTGTCTTTTCCGGAGGTAAAGTGCGGCCAGGGCGTGCTGCGACCACGCACCCCCTTCTAGTGCCGCGGTCATTGAAGAGTAGAGCTATACCTCTACCCACCCTGTGGGCCACACCGGGCCTGTAACGGGATCACTTTAGCTTTCCATCTTTCATTAAGGTCAAAACATTCTGTACAATGGGCATGGTGACTTACTGCCAACTGATGTCACATGATGTAGTAAACAAACATTTTTATCGCTACGTAATACAGCCTGCTACATGTTTCGACTGTACTGTAAAGCAAGGAATTACTTTGTGTTAAAAAAATTTCCTTGAAGATGGTTGAGTACAGTCGAAGCATGTAGGAGATTCCATTACATAATGACACGGACGTATGATCGTTAGAGCTTGTCAGTTAGTTGGTAATAAATACAAGTCAGCAATCAGTCAATTTTTTTTTTGTTTAATTTCGATCTTGTCTAGAAATAAACGGGGACCGCGGTGGCACAGTAGTTAAGGTGCTGTGCTACAAATCGGAAGGTCGCTGTTTCGATTCCAGATGGTGTCTTTGGAATTTTTCATTAACATAATCCTTCCGACCGCACTGTGGCCCTGGGGTCGACTCAGCTTCTAACAGAAATGGGCAGGAGGATTATTTCCTGGGGGTAAAAGCCGCCAGTGCTTAAGGCTGAGAACCTTACAACCATCCTGGGCCATTGTCACGTAATCGGGAACCTTAACTTCCTGGGACCCTCTGGACACCTCAGGCCTGTAATGGGACTGCTTTTATTTACCGAGAAACAAACGCAAGGGCTTGATGTGAACACGTAGACCTGCTGAATCTCGCCTGATTAAAACAGTATCCATATGGAAAGAGGAGAGTTTGTCGCCCTAGGTGAAGATCTTAAGAAGTGGAGTGTGTGGCTCAATGTTTATTATGGAAGAGGAAGTAAGAAAACCAAAAGCATATATTTGCGCAAACCGAATGACTGAAGCAAATACGTCTTCTACGATTCGTTGTTCTTGGAACACCTCGCTTATGATTGGCTGCATGAGGGCTTACGGGTGCACGTGGGGGCCCTAAAGTTTGAAGTATATTGACACCAATATTACTAGTTATACTATTTATAACATATCCTTAGCATAAGCATAGTAATCTACTTTGACATATGTACATAAACAGCTAATGATAATCCACTCATAACAGCCCCAGGTCATGGTACCCACTATTGAAACAACGAGATCTCTTTCCCCCCACCCAACCTCCAATACCCTAAAAGAACACCCCACACATCTTGTATAGCTGCTCTGTAAAATTAAATCACAACCTGAAGATGACCAACATATAGGGCCGAAACATGTAGCTGTATACCTACTGTACTACAAGGTGAAATATAGTTGTGTTCTACTGTATGCGCAATACAAAAAAATTCTTTGTTCCTGAATCAAGTTTCCAACACCCATCCAGGCAGACACCGGGGTAGTGTCTCCAATTAGGACATTACCACGCCCTGCCACATCTCCCAAAACTGTCCCACGTGCGCGGCTTTGTGCACGAGACTACATCCAGGTTGGCTTATCAATAAACATTAAAGTTGGATTATCTCAGTGACATTTACTATCGTGTATGAACTCTTTATTTAAACAATTCTTAAGTCCATATCCTACAATTACTCTCTTTGCGACGTCGAATTTAGATAGCTAGCTGAAGTGTAGGAATTCTCACGACTTGGATTATTTAGGGATTAAGAAGGAGACGACCAGGGGGTAGTTTTATGTTGTTAGACCCAGCTTCGGACCGGAGCTTCAGTCAGCCTGGCTTCTCACAATGCACTATGCAGGAAACAGATGCTTTCTAAACAGCATCAAAGTCTGGTCCCTTTTAGAAGGCAGCTCTCGGTACGTACTTAGTCTGGAGGACCCTGAACTGTATCTTTATGCAGCATTAGCATCTTAATGTGGAAATGCCTTTACGGTCGTAACTGTGCCATAAATCCGCCTCCACATTACCTTTGAAGTGATGCATTAACGTGGTGTTCGCGCGGTTCCAGCACCCAGTCTGTCAGAAACCGTCACTTTTATTTCGTACAAGAGTGGCCCTCTGCTTTTTACGGCCTTCCTTCACGCAGCGTCGTTTTTTTGTTTTGTGCGCCACTGATACGGAGGCTGTCTGCCGTTACCGACCGTGGTGACACTGTTTACAAGCGCGGCATCAGTGCACGAAAATGAAGGGTCACGCTGCAGTGAATATAAATGCAAGTGACTGATGAGTCGTGCAGGCGTGTAATTAGATACGTGATACTGACTACCCGGAGGGACTTCCTTCCTATATATCTAGCCTGAAGATGAAGGCTACATATTTCTTCAAATTACATGGCGTTACCTCAAGAAAGGCGGCACTCAGCTTTAGTATTTAGGTGATAACTTGGAGAATAAGATGGGAGAAGTGTGCAGCATGGATGGGAGCCAGAACAAATGCACGTAACTTTTTTTATTTGTAAAGGTGGAGCAAAAAGTCAAGTTGGAAAACTGTGGCTTAGATTGGAAGGTATTACGGTGGGTGTAAAGAAATGGGACAGGAGATTATGGACTGAATTAATCTGACTTGGGATAGGAAACAAGAATGAGTTGTTGTCAACACAGTAACGAAACTTCTATCTCTCGTTAGTAAAATACAGCGAATTTCTGTACCAGTTATGACGTTAGGAATGTCAAGTCAGCGTTCTTGTGAGAGATCTAGCCTGTTATATAGTTATCTCAGCGGAGGTAACTTCCCTCTCCATGTTCTGTCAATCGTCTACCAAATTACACGGCGTCAAAATCCACGAGAAGATAGCTTGATACTCATTCCTACTAGTACCTGAATTGTCACACTACGGTTCGAATTGTGTTTGTCGGCGCCGTGACATTGCGGCAACTTCTCCGACACTGCAGTGTAAGGGTAGCCTAATCGTAACTTCGTAGGCGTCAGTGGCTTTTGTAACTCACAGCGTGGCGTGTTACTGGCACGCCTTGGGTTTATGTGGCTGTATGCGTCTTTGTACCCATTATTTTATGACGCCTTCCCTAAAGGCCAGTTGTGGGCGTTAAGTTAAAGCTGAACGCATTTGCACAATGACAGTTTCTTACGACATAAGCCGAAGGACTCATGTTCAGACGTTCTGTTACAGAACACAGCAACCGTAGCAACTTCATGTTCTTACTTACTTACCTACTTACTTACTCCATGGAGCAAAGTCTTTCTTGAGAAGCTAACCGGTTTGCAGCTGGTCAAGAAATTCCCCGCATTTTATGGAACCCGAAGGATCATTACTGCATTCACAAGTGCCCTACACCTGTCCCTATCCTCAGCCAGCTCGATACAGTTCATGCCCCCCAAATCCCACTTCCTGATGATACATCTTAATATTATACTCCCTACTACGCCTGGTTCTCCCAAGTGGCCTTTCTCTCTCAGGTTTCCCCACCAAAACCCTGTAAACGCCTCTTCTCTCCCCCATACGCGCCGCATGCCTAGCCCAAACCTTTCTTATAGATTTTATCACACGAACAATATTTAGTGAGGAGTACAGATCATTAAGCTCCTCATTATGTAGTTTTCTCCACTCCCTTGTTACCTCGTCCCTCTTACGCCCAAATATTCTCCTCAAAACTTTGTTTTCAAAGACCCTCAACCTACATTCTTCCCTCAATGCCAGCGACGAAGTTTCACACCCATAAAAAACAACAGGCGAAATTATAGTTCTGTATATATTAGGCAGTTCTTTAAATTTTTGATACCAAAATGGAAGACAAAAGATTCTGCACTGAATGACTCCATGTTGTGTATTTGATTTGCTGAGGTCTGGTGTTCATTTAATTGAATATAAAAATTCAGTTCGCACCTCACAGAGGACATTGCTACCGTTAGAAGAACCAACCAGCTGTATAGGGAACTAATGGTTCAGCTTGGTGAATATCGTAAGGGGTGCTTGTACACTGTGTGGACAGAATGGAGAGTTAATGAAGTTTAGAGTAGGTGGCATATACAGCAAATACAGTTGTCTGAAGTGCTAAAAACTCTGTGATTTCAGTTTAGGGTTACACAATAAACTGTTTCGGTTTCATGTGAGTACATTAAAATTTGTGTGTGTTTTTTTTTATTTCTACAAACAGAACTGTAGAATAAAAATGTAACTTCTGGCTTTCCATTTTCCGGGGATTTATTTTGTCCCACGCATTATTCTTTCGAATAATTCTAACGTTGTTTACCGAAGCTATGTCAACTTATGAGGTTTAAAACATCGGATTAAACGTAGGAAAATTAATGTTTAGAATGTTAGAGGAGAGAGGAGATGGTTTTATATTTGGTCTGTACTCTCAGGTTTTCAAAGAAGATACTGAAAAATTCAAGACAGACAACCAGTGATCTAACCGATTTTCAAACTTGGTGTCTCCGTTATAAGTCTCTAGACGCAGAACACTCTGGTTAAAAAAAAAAAGCAAGTGTCCGGAGGCTATAAAACCACTTTGGGTTTCTTTCTCTTCGCCCCCCCCCCCGACAAGTGTTCGACCGGCCTTTAAATAGGCTTACGATAAGACCTGCTTCACCTCGTCTCAGATAACCCGATTTGGTAGGTAATGGCTTCCTATTCGTTTCGAACCTGCCTTACTTATTCATTATACAGACACGTTGTTTGGGTTTATTTTGTTTCTTTGCGGTAAAATTTATTGTATTTCATTTAGGGCTAACTTCTTCAACGGCTTATTTTTATTTCGACAAGACAGTACACCCAAAATTAAACAGGTTTAGGTATATCTCATGCACCGTCCAGGTTTTAAATATTTATTGTACAAACCGCAGTTCGGTAGGTAGGTTAGTAGATCTGGCAGCAGAACACAATGGTTCAACTCCGCTAATACCAAAGCCCACAAATTCAAACGATCATGAGCCAGTTCCATCTCCCTTCCATCCTCACAACCTATTTCCATGAGATCCATCTCACTCATTAACTAACTCTCTGACAGCAGAACACAACGTTTCAACACCCCTAATACCAAAGCCCACCACTGCGCACAATCCTGAGCCAGTTCCATCCAACTCCCATCCTCACAACCTATTTCCATAAGATTCATCTGACTAATTAACTAACTCTCTGGCAGCAGAACACAACTGTTGAACACCGCTAATAACAAAGCCCACCATTGCACACAATCCTGAACCAGTTCCATCCACCTTCCATCCTCACAATCTATTTCCTTAAGATCCCTCTTACCAGTTAACTAACCCTCTAGTAGCGGAAAACAACGACTGAACACCCCCAATACCAAATCCCACCACAGCACACGACCCTCAGCCAGTCCCATCCACACAATTACTGCCATTAATTCTATTGAACAAGGACAGTGCGGACCTCAAACATATTTTTCAGAATAAAAGTCTGTTTCTCTCAGAGAAAATTTATTTTGTCCTAAGAGATTAAATTAGTGCAGATAGTATGGACATTATGTACATTGAAAATTCACAATGTTGACCCCGTGACCTCTGTCTTGTAGCAGAGTCTGATGTGACGAAGCAACACCGTGCCTGACTGGTCCAGAAGCCCCTCAGCCCATGCTACTGCGCCCCCTGTGCAACTACACACCCTTCGCAACAGCTCGCCTGCTATTTCCAATAGAATGCTCCCGACAGCAATGTGTCGCGCGACACTTTGTTGCATCTAAATAGCGAATCGATTGAGAAAAATATTCCATACGAAAACATATTTAAACACTTTAACTGCATATTTTGAGTTCCTATTTAAATCTCAAATTTCAGATCGGAGTGTCAACATTATGTGGTGAGATTGCAGAACGAGGAGCTAAATGATTTTGTACTCCTCACCCAATATTATGCGGGTGATAAAATCGAGAAGAATGAGGTGGGCTGGGCATGTGGCGCGTATGGGTGAGGAGAGGGTGGTGTATAGGGTCTTGGTGGGGAAACCGGAGGGAAAGAGACCACTGGGGAGACCTAGGCGTAGGTGGGTGGATAATATTAGGATGGATCTCCAGGAGGTGGGATGTGGGTATATGGACCGGATTGGGCTGGCCCAGGATAGAGACAGTTAGCGGACGTTTGTGAGTGCGGTAATGAACCTTCGGGTTCCGTGAAATGCGGGGAATTTCTTGACTAGCTGCAAACCAGTTAGCTGCTCAAGAAGGACTCTGCACCATGGAGTAAGTAAGTAAGT
>Ga0123352_10020183_pt1 | contig 10619 bp, 3 predicted proteins | sample TergutLab28metaG_FD_89700 | JGI IMG/M metagenome (GOLD analysis project Ga0123352, IMG submission 89700) | Labiotermes labralis P1 segment gut microbial communities from Petit-Saut dam, French Guiana - Lab288 P1 | ecosystem: Host-associated > Arthropoda: Insects > Digestive system > Gut ... | reverse complement strand
GCTGAGTGGACCCCGTTCCAGACACACTACTACTCAGAAAATCTGGTAGCGCCGGGGATCGAACCCGGGACCTCTGTATCTGTAGCCAGAAACTCTGACCACTAGACCACAGAGGCGGTCGTTCTTTTACACTACAGAAGATTATTAATCGGCATAGCTGCCAAGTAGCCAAAGGAAACTTTAAATAGATAAAAGATGAAGTAAAATTTTTCTTGTTCTTAATAATCACCATGCAGTATGCGAGTGTGGATGGGCATTCTTGATTAAAAGAACGAAAATCCTGAACACAGCTTTACCTGTAGTATTGAATGCAACATGCATTGAGCCTAAAGTGTCATCATCAAGCTAAATGCTTTTTAAAACACATAAAAGCTATAAATTGAAAATACAATTTTGTAGCTTTTTATGCGTTACTTTTATCATCAGTTTCTCTAACTGGAATAATATTGCGCACAACCATTACCAGCATTTACTAAACAAACTAGAAGGCCTTAAATTAGACTCAAACTAATAACATGTTGCAGTCTGAAACGACCATCAGCAGGCCACCATTAAAAAAAACTTTAAAATAAGGTAAATTATAGTGAAAATTATGCGCAATTTGCAGTGTATTATACCTTATTTTGAAATTTTTGTAATGGTGGCCTGACGATGGTCTTGTTTAGACCGAAATATGAAGTCATTCCTGAATAAAAAAACATGGTTATTTTTTACGGAACTGTAACGGTTTGTTTTAATTTCATACACCGAGCGGAATGTCCTCTGCAAAATTAAAATTAATAACAATCAAAGCTGTAAAACAAGGGCTTAATTTATGCATTGGGAAGTCCTTCAACCCACCCTCACAGAATTGCATTCTATAATCACAAAATGAATACAAGACTAAAAGAGTAGTGGAGAAATAACGTGAACACTCAACATAGAATTACACCGTGTCCCTTACTTATCAATCTCGGACACCACAATAAATTTTAGCCGTTGATTTTTCTCAACTAGTCAAAAAATATGTTGCAACTTTCGGTGCTTGATCAAGAACAGATGGAACATACCTAAGAATGCCTATCGGAACAGAACTAGGACAACCAGGGTCCTTAATTTGTGGCGAACAAATCTGCTGCGTCATTGTCACAGCCCACGTCCTCATTATAAACCTTCTTTGTAGTCACGCCAATTCTAACTGATGGGTTTGGAAACTGATTAGTTGCCTTTATATGTTTTCATAAGTATTTAGCCTCTTTAGGGCCGAAACACGTTGCACTAAATGCCACAAAATGAAGTCGTATTAACAGGTTTTACTCATTACGAAAACACAACAGGATTTGTAACGTTAAATTTATATGTTTTTAACCTCGACAATACATGGAAAGCATTGAGTGGCCAGGCTGCCTGTCTGGGTTGGTTTCAATGACCCACGTTTCACTTCCTGTAAGAGACATTGTCGGCTCCAGGACTGGTCTGGATGCTGTAAACAAGACAAAAGTCTCCTCTCCTGTCGGAATTTGAACACTCGTTCTCCGGTTAGCCAGCACGTAGTGTAATCTGTACTGATTGAAATTAAATTACAAAACTTTAGGAAACAAACATGTTCACACCAAAAATACTCATATTTTTCGTCATCGCCTTGGAAACCCGAGGAATAAAATTGGTGACGTGATTAAAATGCGTTGTAAATGAATAGGATATCCTGATGTGGACTAGTTTCAACTGGCCAGTGACGTGCGTGTTCTAGTGCCAGGGTAATTGAATTATGTGAACGGCTGGAAATTTCTTGAGCAGTGCCGATGAGACAGCGGGGAAGTCGTTTCAATTTACCGTGACCCGACTACGTTGCGTGTGTTTTTGTTTTTCTCGGTAGTATCATTATTTGTCTATTTACAAATTAACCCTTTCAGACCAAGCTCAAGTCTCTTGCCACTCAGAATCAGAATCTCTCCGATTCAGTGTTAAGATTTTTTTAGTTCGTCTGCCCTTGCTGGGGAAAGGGAAAGGAAGGCAGCAAAACTTTTTTCAGCTGTTCTGGAGCAGCAGATCGACTGTTTGCTTTTTATAAAAGAAATCTTCAGGTTGTGAACAAGTACTATACTTAAGCACTAATTTGAAAGCACCCTTTGCTGCTTTACGTTGGTAGCCCTTGTTCTCAAGCAACACCACGAACAACGAACGCCACCTGTTTCAAAGCCGAGGGCTGGGATGTGTTCAAGCTTTTGCTTGAAGAGATGTGGCTTTATTATTGTTAACAACAAAGTAGTTTGAACGGAAGAGACACATAGTATGCAGCTGAGAGTATCAGTTAACAGATTTGCGAGTCTGTAGGTTTGTGCAACGTACGAATAATTTGAGACACCGTGTTAAGTTCGCAAGCAGCTTCGTGATTCAGTAATCTGTCTGCAGTAAGTTCATACCGTTCGTTCGTGTTCGGTGTTACAAGCCCAGCAATGTAAACATGTGACATCTGCAGTGTGTGTATTAGTACAATACTCATTTGACTGCTTGGTAAAGATGGTGTTTATGTTCTTCTGTATGCACTTCATTTCGTTGTAGTTTGTTGGACGGAGCAGTCATTGATTCAGGTTTCATGGCGTCGAATGATAGAAGGATATGAATCGTCAGTCAGGAACCGTGTTGAGCCAGTCGGTCGTAGAATAATCTGACGCGGTACCTCGACATTTGTCTAACGGGAATAGAACTGACATGACAAACCTTAGACGTAACAGTCTTTTGTCAGTACGGGATTGGATCCGAGGACGTTCGGAAGAGAAGCCAGCGAAGAGCTCTTTGTGGTCGAATACCGCTTAAAAGTGGTGTGTTTATAAAGTCGTATTTATAAAGTGTTGTTTTTGAAGTGTTGCTTATAAAGTGTTTTTAATTTGTGTTGTTCGTAAAGTGTTTTTATAAAGTATTTTTATGTAGTGTTGCTTATAAAGTGTTTTATGAAGTGTTGTTTAAGAAGTGTTTTTTATAAAGTGATGTTTATAAAGTGTTGTTTTTGAAGTGTTGCTTATAAAGTGTTTTTACTTTGTGTTGTTTATAAAGTGTTTTTATAAAGTATTTTATGTAGTGTTGTTTATACGGTGTTTTTATGAATTGTTGTTTACGAAGTGTTTTTTTTATAAAGTGTTGTTATAAAGTGTCACTTACATAATACTTAAACGAAAGACAAACATGGCAGAGTGGACTTTCCGCCCAGAGATCTTCAGAGACCAAGGCACCGGATCAGTTGGTAAGTGCAGATATACCTCATTTCTGTTCATATTTGTAGTTACATTTTGTGCACTGAGGACTAGTGTAGCGTTTACGTTTCGTTTCCGCTGCGTCATAAAATGAAAGCTCTTTACATATTATTGCAGGTATTCGAAAAATCTTGTTTAGTACCGATAAATTTGAAGCGACAATTAGCGGTAATTGAAAAGAGAGACGGGGTCTTCGTTCGTGTAGAATAACTCTGAACTCCATCAAAGCCTGTGTTTACGTACGTACTAAGATAGGGGAACAGTACAATAACTCGCCTTTTATGGGTTACTCAATATGGAGAGAGGTCATTTTGATTTGTGATTTTCCTGGTTTTTTTCTATCTCCCAAAGTAAATTGCCGGATTGGTGTGTTAAATACGCCATGGCCGCTTCTTTACGCATCCCTTAGAGTTCAGTTTCACAAACCATCCTGTCGTCATTACATGTTACTGACGTCTGTAGATGCAGCTCCAATAATGTGTAGAGAGACAGATCGTCTCAAGTTTATTCTAGACAGGCTAAGTACTACCTTACTTTTTTAATACGTTAAGATGACCGTTCTTTCCGAATTTTCTGGAGACAGTTCGCGAAATAAGACTATGTTCCGGGCTAACTTTATTCCCGATTTTGTCCCCTTTTTTGTTTTTCCGATTTTATTACGCCTTTCTGGTAATATTATTTAGAATGGAGACTTGTTTGGGTCTTGTTAGCTACGTTGCTGTCGAGGAGATAACAACAGCTCTGCGCATTGAGCAGTAAACAATTAGGATGTCTGTTGGGCGTAAGACATGACTAAAATTTGTGTATAGTTTTAAATCTTATCTCAATTGTGTCCCCTTCTCCACAAAGGCCAGGGCAAAACGAATCCTTTAGAATAGGTCTACAAACTGAAAGACAGGCCTGTGCCTAGTAACAGTCCTGTATGTTTACAGATCGTTTCAGTGTTTATGCAACATGCAGAAAAAGAATTTGGTCACTCCTTTTGCAGGAACTGCCAGAGTTTCCAGGTGATTTTTTAAGAGTCCGTACTTCATGGTTCATAAAATAGAACTGGTGCCAATGTAAACATGAATCCAATTAAACTTAAGGCTGTGGCTCGTTACGGGCAGTTTGTTGCGAAGGTCTGACACGAGGTGTGGATCGCGTTGCTGTGGTGACGCCATTTGACACTCGACACTGCTGCCAGATGCTTCACAACGTGGAAAATTGGTTCCGCTGAAGTTGGTAGACATGAGGCGACCCGCTGCTTTGCTAAGAAGTACGTCACGCCACCACAAAAAACAGGGTGGATAGGTTTAGAGTAGTCTGCAACGAAATAGCAAGGTCTTGCGTTTGAAATCGCGTGGAAGAATGATTGATCACTGAACACTGTTTTCAAATAAAGTAAATGTAACTTCAGTAAACGAAAATGCCCTTTATACGTAGTGTAATATAATGTATAACTAAAATCAGTAATACGATTAGGAAGAATCGTATTAGTGATCTGAGTGACGGCAAGGCTCAGGTGACGTAATTATAAATTGTGTTAATAGCTTTACTTTTGACATTCAAATATTACCAAATAGAACGACTTATTTATTTAGACTTTCCTTAAGAAATAAATACACCAGCTTTTGTACATAAAATCACGGGTTTACAAGTCAAGAACTACATACTTTAAAAAACATTAAAAAACACAAGAACATTTGACCATTGGCATACCGTTGTGTTATCTATACTAACAAATGTACTTTGCGCCATCAAACACAAATTTATTAGTACACAAATCTTGTTGACATTATTTATAGCGACATATTTCGATTTATTCGTTCGTCATCGAGATAATGTAATAGAATATATAAATGTAAAATTATATAAATACAAAGTAATAGTGTATCAATTTACTGGAACGAGGTCTCGATTCATTATAATATTATAAATAATATTGTAGGAAATCTCTTATTCTTGTAATATTGTTTCCTGTTACAAGGAATCGAGTCTCATTGCCAGTAAACTGACTCAATATATTTGGTATTTATCAGATTTGACAACTTTACATTTTAATAGATCAGCCAGATGATCACTAGGTCGAAAAATGTGTTGCTAAAGTTAATGTCAACAAAATTTGTTTACTAACAAAAGTTGTGTTTGACGGATGTACTAGTACTCTTTTTAAAAACAGCTGCTTTGTAATAAGAAAACTAACAAGGTATTTCCGACACTTTCCAGTATAATATCCATGATTAGCACATATTTAGATCATTTAGACCTTACACATCAATTTAACAGTTAACTCACCCATAGTAACCTGAACTATGTTTGTCGAGCTGTTGGATGATACCGAATATGCTAAAGAAGTTGAATGTAGAAACAACAGTCGTGTCCTGATCTACAGTGACGTTCCGGTGTTTGCCTAGAAGGACTGATGGGAAAAGAAGTTCCTTAGTCATGACAGTATGCGTTGCTGTCTCTCTTGCGTAAAACAACCTGAAACTTAACTTCTTCCAATCAACTATGCCGGTTGTCTACGCTGCCACATCAGCACTTACTTTTAATTAGACTTTGAACAAAAATTTGAACACATTAAGTAGTTACGTAATGAGTTTGTAAACTGAGACCTCAGTATTCATAGAAAACAATGTATACTGTCTTTAAGCGTTTTACATGTGTTTAGTCTGAAGGGTTGATACATGTTACCCTAATAAATACCATATCTTAGTTCTGTTGAAAATTATAACAGATATGGTTAGTCTGGGTCTTGCCCAGTTTCGAACCGGCCACATTCGGATAGAAGTCAGAAGCGTTAGCACGTAGGTCAATTTCTTCCGAGATACAGCGTTGATGAGAAATTAAAAAAACTATAAATACTGAAATGTGTTATGGAAGGAAAGGCTCGTAGACAGAATTACTTTGAAGGGAACGAGGAAAAACACAAAAATATGTAATTCATTATGGCCGGTTTTCTACTCGAGATTCAAAACAATAAAATTCTGATTATGAAGCAGCTATGATATCTAACACGTTTTAGGCACGGGACTTGGAATTGAATCTGGTCAATCTCACCGTTATGTCCTTAGAACTGCAGGCCCGTTATGTGTAAAAGAAACGAGCAGAGTATTTCGCGGTATGAAACATAGAGAGTTGTTTCTCAGAAAGAACAATCTGGTTATAACTGCAGGTGTTCCAGTAAGACGAAAGCAATTAAACTGTATGGGTGTTAACATATTTCCGTACTAGATCTTATTTTCTAGGGTAATGGGTAAAGAAAACGAATCCAACAAGAATTGGTGTTCCCCTCTTCCGAACCGTGGAATTACCAGTAAGGATTACTGTGTTGCTCTTCTGGGTTTTTATACCCTGTGATCTTTATGCGGGTAATGTGTCTTGTTTTGGTAAACTGTCTCGCGACGGGTACGAGCGAGTTCTCCAAGGACTGCGATCTAATGCTTCTTCTTTCAAGTTCAAGGTCTTTTATTTAAGATAATCTAGTAGCTGCTTAAGTCTTCTTCCTCGTCCTTTAGCCCCTTCTATCTTTCCTTCAAAAGCGCTTGTCAGAAGGTACTTCATACGCCAGACGTGACCAACCTTCCTTCTTTCTATTTTTAGGGAGGTTGTTTTCTTCCCCTTCGACACTATGTAACACTCAGGCATCTGTTACACGATCTCTCCAGGTTATCTTCTCCGTCCTTCTTCAGACAGCATTTCAAAACTTTCAAGGTATTTCTGATATATTTTTTCGATGTGTCCAATTTTTAGAACTGTAAAAATCTCCGATATTTTATTTATGGACCAGAAAAAATGATATAATAATCAGGAAAACAACAATCTTAAATTGCGTAAAATCATTCTATGTACCTCATAATATCCTAAAATTTAACAAACTTTGTACGCTGAAATTTCTTCGTCTTCTAATATTGCACAGTGTTGAGTAGGTCTAATGTTCTATCGTGCTGCAAAGGAGTCTAATCTGTATGAAAGCGCACGCAGTGTCTACATGTTGTTTGTACTCCTTAAATTGAGAGAAAAAGTAATTTTGCTAAGGAATACAAATATTCTTTACTTTAATTTCGTAACCGATATTTAGGAAAGGGTTTTCTACTTTGAATTGTCTCACGTAATCTGAAAATTTCGCACAGCAGCAGTTTAAGCGTATTAATTATTACCTTATAAAGAACGACATTTTCGTATATAATTATTAGGTACTTGTGCTGTCTACACCTAAATCCAATTTTAAGTGGACACCACCATCGGTACTCGAACTATGACAATCCAACCGACAGCTGACTATAGCTATCGTACTGCCTTCATTCTGTTGCTTCAAATTATAAAAAGCAAAGCTAACTGAGGGAAAATTATTTTTTTTTAAATCTGTTACACAGATCTTTCCAATATTCTGTTACATTTGCAGATCGGAGTATGTTGCGGCCCTATTAATGTGATCAGCAGCTAAAGGATCTACTGTTCTTGTAGGGAAGAAACTCGGAGTCACTGATGATTTTGTTAACACGTGCACTGATCCTGCTCTAAATTTGTTTTCCTTTTTCATTGTTATAAAGCTTCCACTACATTTTCATAAAACACAACACCCGGGAGAAATGAGTATGAGCAATTTCAGTCGCGATTCTTGAAAACCAGTTTTTAAGGGAAAACAAAACTAGAAATTTCGCCAAGTCATTAAGAGGAAACAAACAAACACACACACACACACACACACACACAAACACACACCCGTAGGCTATAAACAACTATAGTCACTGTTGACAGGACCCAACCCCCTCTCTATTGTTGTATATATATGATATAATCCAGCGTCTGGCAGTTCTTAATATCATAAAAAAAATTGCAGATTTCCGACTTGGTGTGACATCTTCACTCTTCTTGAATGTTACGAAGCGTAGAATGATAATTAACAACTTTCGTCACAATCTATCTGTCCAATAGGTTTTCCCGAAACGTCTGTAACTAGCAATTCACGCTGCGTAACATCCCAGAAGAACGAAGATCTTACCATAATGAAACTTTAGATTCCATAAAAGATTAGGAATTTCTTAACTAAAAGAATAAATATCAGATTATCAAACATATATTTCATTACTTAAAGGTCGTTTTGTGACAGGTTTGTGTGGTTTAACTGAGGTGACATGTATAGGACTGCTGCATTTCATTTACAGCTATCGAATAGCTATAAGAAACGGATATAAGAAATAAATCTTGTAGATTAGTTAGCAAACAATTATTATAAGACTTGCTGATCATTATAGGTTACTGTTGATTCAAACGAATACTTTCTGACGTACTTTGGTATTTCTTTCGAAATACACAAACACTCCGACAGCTGCAGAATTGTAGTCAGACATTCTGGGAAGAAATAGACGACTTTGAAAGTTGCAATAATCTTTCGTTCAGTTTTCAGATGGCATTTCATAGACTTGCTTGTGAACAAACCACATTGCAGTAGGAAATGTCCCAAGATCGATATCATGCAATAAGTAGCATACCTTTGTACCGTACACAGTGACATACATACCACGAGGGCTTAACATTCTTTGCGGATTACTTCAATGCGCGAAAGTAAACTGAAACTGCTACTGAAATACAATTACCGAGTATCAAAGAGTATCGTATAGTACTTACGACTCATATTTGGGAAGTTAAAAATATGTATTTGAAAGTTAAAGTAACGGTAGAGAAGTTAACTGGTCGTACGGGGAGGTAATAATATCGATTGTCAGTGAGGAGTTTAAATAACAACCTAAGTGAAAGTAATTCTTGCTGTAGGGGTTTAAACGTGGCAGTCTAGATGACAATGGCTGTAGGGATGTTAGAAATGCTAGCCGCGAGATAATTTTGTCTGTGTTGGGATAAAAATACCTGTTAAGTTGGAGGTTAATGGGAAATTTCTTGTGGTTTTCTCTTTCGCTCCACCACAATCCAGTTATTTACCTAAACTCTTACTACTATTGTTTAAAATTTCTCTTTAAGAATTTACTTTTATATTTATTTATTTATTGTCAGGAGGACCGCTCGTGGGAAAAGGGAAGAAATGTTACATAGGGTCAAGGAGGAAAGAAATATCCTACATGCAATAAAAAGAAGGAATGCTAAGTGCGTTAAATCCTTGTGTACGAATTGCCTTAAAAACACGTTATTGAGGGAAAGAGAAAAGAGGGATAAGGTGAGAAAGAGACGTAAGCAGCTACTGGATGATTTACGATACATGAAGTTGATGGAAACTGAAAAAGCACTACCAGGTAGATTGCACTGTATGGAGAACTTGCTTTGGAAGAGACTAGGGACCTGTCGTACGAGAGAAAACAGAGCGAATGATATTCACCTAGACCTATTAGACTGATTGAGGTCTTAAGCCATGCTGTTGATAGGCCCTTCGTCATTACTGTGCCCTAGATGTTTAAAGGCAAATGAAAATTCTTTCTGACATAATTTTTTTTTCCTGAGGCTCTGCGGCCCAACTCGAGCCATAGCCTCATCATTTTTTAGGTTTCTAAATCACACACAACGACGCACCGCAGTCGGTAGGACTTCTCTGGACGCATGATCAGTGCGTCGCAGAGACCTCTACCTGACAAAACACAACAGTCACAACAGACAGACATTCATGCCCCCGGTGGGATTCGAACCCACATTCTCAGCAGAAGAGCGGCCGTAGACCTACGCCTAAGACCGCGAGGCCACTGGGACCGGCTTCCGACATTCGGTACGCTAAAGAAATTATAACACGAGAGCATATATGCGTATTTCACCCACACACAGTGCACTCACATCTCACAAACCTAATGTCCATCTCAAATAATGATCCCCTTAACGTTTTTCTCCTCTACATTTAAGGTAAATTATATAATTTTAGCACAAACAAGAAAACAGTTCTCTAAAAATTGTAATATAATCTCATAGCTGTGGCTACATGTCCAGCAGCAGCAGCAGCAGCAGTAGCAGTAGTAGTAGTAGTAGCAGCAGTAGTAGTAGTAGTAGTAGTAGTAGTAGTAGTAGTAGTAGTAGTAGTAGTGTTGGTGGTGGTGGTAGTAGTAGTAGTAGTAGTGGTGGTGGTGGTAGTATTAGTAGTAGTAGTGGTGGTGGTGGTGGTGGCGGTAGTAGTGGTAGTAGTAGTAGTAGTAGTAGTAGCAGTGGTAGTGGTAGTGGTGTTGGTGATGGTAGTGGTGGTAGCAGTAGTGGTGGTGGTAGTAGTAGTAGTAGTAGTAGTAGTAGTATTGGTAGTGGTGGTGGTGGTGGTAGTAGTAGTAGTAGTGGTGGTGGTGGTGGTGGTGGTAGTAGTAGTAGTAGTAGTAGTAGTGGTGGTGGTGGTAGTAGTAGTAGTAGTAGTGGTGGTGGTGGTGGTGGCGGTAGTAGTGGTAGTAGTAGTGGTAGTAGTAGTAGCAGTGGTAGTGGTAGTGG